>ENA-UOOK01004041-UOOK01004041.1-fermentation-metagenome-genome-assembly--contig:-NODE-4041-length-16105-cov-6.908287_pt1 | contig 16105 bp, 14 predicted proteins | sample MGYA00245777_ERZ724023 | MGnify/ENA primary metagenome ERZ724023 (study PRJEB28704, sample SAMN03018312) | fermentation metagenome | biome: anthropogenic terrestrial biome; feature: soil; material...
AAAAACTTTCAGCCCCTATTTGAGCTCAACATGGCGGTGACTGGGCGCTTACGTATCCAACAGCGGGGTATCTAAATTTTTCTTTTGGGAAAGCGGGGCATCCTTTCCGATGATGTGATGTTGTTCGGGTATGGAACTTATGCGCTCCATAAAATCTGCACGATGCTCTTTTGCGACTGTTTCCTGAATGATATGGCTACTTAATTCATCACGAATTTCCTTACCGGTCCCGGCGAAATCGGCATGATTCAATGTGGTAATGATAGCCAGGGCGATAAGGGCATAAAACAAACCATTCAATGCCCCGCGCCAAGTGCCGAGAATACCAGCCATTTTCTGTTCATGCGGGGTTTTGGCGGCGGTAGAGTACCCCGCGCCGATCCAGCTTGCCCGATGCACGATGCTGTTGACGACCATCAATATGATCATCAACACATTGAAATCGCGGAAATTGGATATATCAAAGGAGTTGAGGAAACTTTCACCCGGGACCCGATCTCCAAGCGTCGGGACAATTTGAGTTGCCCAATCAAATTTCACCAATATAAATATGACAAAGACAACCATCAGCGGAAAAAGCAGCATTCCCTGAAAAGCATCCGTAATCAGCAACGCAAGCGTGCCGCCGCAACATATTATCAGGATTGCCACAGCCAGGCAGATAATGATGATAACGGAAAATGTAGATATTTCAACCCCGTACACACTGAATGAGTGCGGCAAGTCAAGGAAGTAAATGAAAAATCTTGCCGCAACCGCAGGCATGATCATATTGGCAAGCATCTCGGATAATGAGCGCAAGCAAGAGGCGAAAATACGGAATGGCCGATTATAGCGCATCTCCAGGAATTGCCCCAGGCTCATCGCTTTTGTTTCTCGAAAACGGTAAGTACAGAACCCATATAACCCGATAATTATCGTCAGAGGCAACGTTGCGTAATTCCAAAAAACCAACGCAAAACCGGTTTTGTACTGAACTTCGACATAAGCGATGATCCCGATAATCGCCAGGGCGTTTGCCGCGTCGCCCGCGGTAAGAACATAACGCCCCGCGATTCGCCCTGCGGAGAGAAAATCCACTACGCTGCGGACATATTTTCGCGACCAGAGTCCAATTGCAACAACCAATGCCGTTGGGATAATTACAATCAACCAATCAGCTATGCTCATTTCTTATGCGGTTCCTTTTGTATACCCTGCCCTTTTTCGGCGGAAGCAATTTTACTGTAATCCTGGTAGCTGTGCTGCAACCAGTTACAGAGGGCAGAGGAGGAAGCGAACCCCAATTCTTCCGCAATAATTTTTTGCGAACAATTAATTTTCATCTCTTCGTATCGCCGCGAACGCAACAAATTGATATATTGGCCAACGCTCATTTTGACAAATTGACGAAATAAGCGTTGAAAATGCATCGAGCTATATCCCGCCATTTTAGACAATGAATCAATATTGCAATGCCTGCCGCAAGTTGAATCCAAATAGCTTTTTACCTTATCTATCGCTTGCGCCTGGGGAGTTATTCCCATAACCCGCATATTCAGTTTCTCCGACTCTTGCAACAAATCGACAAAAACCAGGTTGAGTAAAGTAACGATACAGAATAATGCTATTTGCGGAGATATCTTTTGGGATTCGGCGGCATCCCAATAAAAGTTCAGCCTTTTGATCGTGTCCGCGTTGCGATAGATATATTGAAAATCAACATTGAATTTCCCGTTTTTGATTTCATCGCCCTGACAATTTATAAAATCCGGGCGGATCATCATCCAAATATGTGAACTTTGCTTGGTTTGAGGGCTGTACTGACGGTCATGTTGCTCCCGGGAATTTACCAAAAGCAAAGTTCCCGGCACCGCCAAATAAGTTTTCCCATTCAAACTGATTCCAGTTTCGCCGGACAAGGTGAACATCGCTTCCCTGCGGTAATGGCGTTGCTGATTTCGTTCCCGCCATTCCGCTTCCGCAGCAAGTTCCGTTTCGGGCAAATCAGGAGTCATCAGCGATGAAACAATTTTACGATTACAATAATCGGCAATTATCGCTTTTTTCTCATTATTCCACATAATTTATTCCCTTCCTGAAGGTCTGAATATTTCAGGTCAGCACCTTTTATTTTATGAGCAAAAAAAAGCAGCCTTAATTGAATTCGTAAACTCCCGGCATATCGTAATTGCACCGTTCCTCATTGACAATGATACTATCCATACGAACCATAATTTCCGTTGCGCCTTCCGGAGCCGTGACCCAGCCACGAGCACGGAGCCAGCCATTTCCCGCATCGCGATCGAACATGATATAGGCACTCTGGCTACCCGCGAAATCCTTATTGCCCGCGCGCCAGGTGATGTAAAGTTTCGGGCGGCTATTGCCTTTGGCAAATGCTTCGACAACATAATGCTTGCCCCCTTGCACGTCAGCTTTGACAATGAAATTGCAACCGTGAGTACCGGCAGCGAAAACCGAATAGCGATCGCCAAATCCAGTAGTTTTGTCAATGCCGAATTGGCCGCGGCTGCCATTGCGCGAAAAATACCAGCCGGATGGCAGGTTGGTATTCATGAAATAAGATGGCGCATTGACGATTGCCGCACCGGTGCCATTAGGATTACAAGCTGCATTTTGCACCAGATTCAACAACTTGCCGGCGGCTTTCTGTTTGCCGTACCACTCATCTACCGTTTCTCTCGGCCGCGTGATCAAAGACATGGCACGATAAACTCCCGGCAATTTTTCATCCCAGGTGAGTTGTTCAAGCGGGCGCTTCGGCCATTCGTCGCTGATGACTAAATCCTGATAATCCCATCTGATCCAACGGAAAAGCTCGCCATAAACCCAGCAATATTCATCGGCAATATTCACCGCTTGTGCAAAGTTGTTGCGGAGCATTTCCAGGCGGCTGCCATTCAATGGGCCGAAATACCATTCGGCGCCGGGATTATTGGTATACATATCCAGGTACAAGCCGAATCCGACCTGCATTTGCTTACGGTATTTGGCCCGATTCTCAGGAGCGATCAATTTAATCGCGCGATTTTTAATGTCATGGCCGCTTTTGTAGAAATCCATTCGGCGGAAATCGTGCCTGTAACCGTTTTCCGTGGCATCGACCATGATGCTTTCCGGCGGCAATTCATCCAAAAGGCCATTGATGAATTCGACCCAAAGCATACCGCCGGCCTTGCAAATCGCCTCCCGGTCACCCTGCATATCAAAATACAACGGCCCTAAACTTAGAAACCAGAAGGACATATAGACGCAATCCGGGAATTCTTCTGCCATGGCGCGCATAACCTGGCGTCCGCGTTGGCGAGCCAATTCCGCAGTTTCCTCGTAAGTGCCTTTATCTTTATCCGCCTGATAGGCATACTGGTATTTTTTGAGGTAATCCTCGGTATCCATCATAATGCCCTTTGCCCCACTTGTTTTGGCAAGATGGGCGATGATCGCCATATTGTTGGCGATGATTTCCCATTGGGCATCATCGTCCCAGGCGACACGGTTTTTACGCGGGACCCAGAAACTGGTTAAAAAGTTGCTTTTCAATTTCCCGCCACAGATACGCTTCAGCGTAGCGCGGTCTTTGTCGAACCATGAACGCTGCCAGGAAACATCATTAAAAGCATGCAGGACACTACGGGTTGCACCGGTATTGTCAGTTACTTCCAGGTTGATCGTAATACCGTCAAGCGGCAAAGTTTCCAATTTATCAATGTTATGGAGCAATCGGGCAGGGTTCATCCACAGCAGATCCCAACTATGGGCAATAAATTTTTTACGGGGCATTGCGGTGTCGGCGCCAAGCTGCATTACGCTCAAGACGAGTAACCCCAAAATGGTTATCTTTTTCATATTTTATAAAATCCTGATTTTTAGAAGGTTTCTTCGCGTTTTAGAACCCAGTTGCTGACAGTGGTGTCGGAAAGAGCCGCGGCATGACCGTCAAAGAACAGATTGTTGGCATGTCTATTGTGGCGGGTTTCAAAATAACAGTCGCCATATGCCGATTTAATAAGCCACGCTTGACTGCGACCCAGAACAGGGACATTTTCCCTGCCATCAAACATATTGATGACCTGGCTTGGATTGTAGCAATCGAATTTCCTGCCGATTTCATCAGCGCCGGTAGTAACTCCCAGGCGCCCGGCAAGCTGCAATACACGAGTATAAGTAACGTAAAGTTTGGCCGGATATATGGAATGGCTGAGGCTTCCGCGATCTCCGAAACCATCCCCGTAAGCCTTCTCCACATGCGGATGCCCGGGGCACTGAATCATTTTGGGTAAAATAGAGTATGGCTGCAGCAAATCAACAGTGAGGTACTGCTGGCCTGCACCTTTTTTGTAAGCGGCAGGACAGTTAAAGCCGTCGTTATCGTCGACATATTGCATGATGCCCAAGCCCATTTGCTTAAGATTGTTCATACAATTATTCGCTTGCGCGCGCGCCCTGGCGCTCTGCAGCGCCGGCAGCAGCATCGCCGCCAGGATCGCGATGATCACCATCACTCTAAGCTCAAGAATGGGCTTTTTGCTTGCTATTGCTGGCCATTTTTGTATTCTGGCTATATTAAATTACAATGTGTTGGTCTAAATTACAATAAGAGAAGTTATTTTTCTCTTTTTTATTTTGAATGGAGAATATGCCGCAGGATAGGGTGGGGTTAATGGAGGGAGTGGTTGCCAATGGAATCGAATGCGTAATTGTTGGTCATGAGACTGAGGCGCCCGATGGCGGAACGGCTTAAAACGGTCATGCTGGTTTCGCTCGGCGCGGTAATCATGCTGTACTGGCTGCTGACCCGGGAATACGGCGGCTGGAGCTTCGGTTTCCGCTATCTGATCCCGATCGTGCCGATCACCTTTTATTATATTGTGCTCGACCTGAAAAACTGGCGGCGTGGCTTCAAGCATTATCTGTTTTATATATGCGTGGGCTGGGGCGTGATCGTTTCCCAGCTCGGCGCGTACAATCCCTGGTGCATCAGTTACGAAGCGCATATCAGCGGCGAGCGCTACGCCAAATTCAAGAATTCATTTCTCGGGAATTTCCTCTGCTGGTCGTTTGAACATTACCCGGACCATCCGGTCACGCGGTGGCAGATTGAAAAGGTTTATGGCGACAGGCCTTCGGCCGTCTTTCTGATGGACTCCTACACCAACGTCAAAAATATCGAAATGATGCAGAAAACCGCCGAAGTTCTCCGGCACCTCGAACCCGCCGGGAATTCCCGGTAATACCGGTTTCCGCGATCCTTCCGCCCGCATGGATTTTTAGCAATAAGTTAATGAAAAAATTAACTCCTGAAAAAAATCCGAAAAATTTTATTAAGCGAATACTAAAGAATTCCGTAAGGCGGTTCAATGAAGCTTAAACTGCCGTTTTCCGCCTGGAATAAAGGGGTTGAAATTCCGTTGCAGACCGGTATAATATTAATTGTAAACTTAATATCGGAGGCAATATGGAATGTTACGGAAAGCTCTGCGGCAAACAGGCGGAATGCAAAACATGCAAGCACCGGAAATGGTGCGCGAAAGCCGGCGATCCGGACCTGCTGACGGATAAAATGACCAGACTGAGCAGCCTTGCCGCGGGCACGGAGGAAAAACTCCCGCGCTGTGCATTTCGACGCGAAACAGCTTCGGAAAGGGCGGCCGGTTTACACAAAGGAAGACCTGTACGAAGTAATTGCGTTTTTTTCTGGCATTGGACTGGCAGACGATCGAGATGCTGGAGGAAAAGCTGAATCACCCGGAAATCAAATTCAGCGACATGGGGCGCACACGCAGGGTCAGCAAACAGGCCGTGCACAAATTCATCAAATCACGGTGCGAAATGTTTCCGGAACTGGAACCGTTTTTGCGCAACCGGAAAAACCGGATCAATAAAACCAACGAAACCTTTATGGAGGCAGTATGTCGAATCAAAAAGACCACGTACGAAACGAAATTGAAAAAGCCAGAATCCGTTTGTCCATCCTCGAAGAACTTGACCTCCTTGACTCGGAGTTTGGACTTATCAAGATTGAGTATATGCAAAGGCGCAGGATTCTCGAAATGAAGCTGGACGACAATGCCCCGGCCGCCGCCGGAGGCGAACCGGAAACGGTATTGAAGAATTGAAGGCTCAGCACGGAGGAAGCCCGAACAGGCGCGAAGCGTTGCAATAAAAAATATCCGCAACCTCATCCGTCGTAAGCCCGGCCATATCGGCCGCATGCTTCTGGGCCCGCAGTTGTTCGTAGACCACCAGGGTGTTTTCCGAGAGGCAATGCGGCTGTTTTTCCGCCTGGAAAAAACACCAGCCCTTTCCCCATGACACATATTTGCCGCGGCAGCTTCCGGCCGCGATATTGTCGGTCCCGAAAAGGATTCGTTTCCGGTTTTCGTGTTTCAACAGCAGAAAATGCGCATAGTCATCGCAGACGGCGGACGTATCGTACCAGATATTCGGCAGTTCGCGCAGCCGGTGAATGCTTTTTTCCAGCGTGAAACCGTTGAACGCCCGGGCGCAATGCGCCAGTATCCAGCGGATTTTCGGATACCTGGCGGTGTAGAACCGCAGGTCATCCAGGTTAAGGGGATCGGCAATTCCGTGGAACCGCGACAGATGCAGGGTGACGCACAAGCCGAGGGAGTCCGCAACCTCCATCTGGTGTTCCGGGAAAAAATCGGCAATGCGGGCTTCGGCCGGGCGGGCGGCAAAGAGCCGGTACGGCTTCAAGCCGCGGAAACGGCATTTCACGACGGTTTCCGCCAGTTTGTCCGCCGTCATTTCCGGGACGGTAATCATGCTGCCGAGGCCGGCCGGCGATTCGGCGCATTCCGCCGCCATGAATTGATTATGTCCTTCGACATCCATCCCGGGAAGCGGCGTCCCGAGCAGCAGGTATGCAAGCCGGCGCCCGGGAAATATTTTCCTGCTCCAGGAGTCCAGGGCCTGAAAACCGGCGTCGGTACGGAGGGCGCTGCCGGTATCGGTATTGGTTCCGGCATGGCGGTCGCTCCACAAATGCACATGCGCGTCGAAAATCCGCTCCGGGACGAATGGTTCCAATTCTTCTTCCCATATCCGGCGGTCAAACCCAGTCAGCGCTCCCTTGAATTCCATAGCCGCCTCACTTGATCAGTCTTTGAAAGCCGGAATGAGCCACCGGGCCGCGCAAGGCGGCCTCAACCTTGTTCCCGGCGATACAGGCCCCCAGTTCCCGAAAAGTTTCGTCCAAGGCGCCGGTGAATATCGCCAGCGCCTCCCGGTCGTGAGCCAGGGTCGGGTAAAAGGCGCAGCCGGTCAGGATGTTTTTTTCCAGCATGAGCTGCGTATACAGGGTTCTTATCCGGTCGGCGTCCGGATATTCGAAAACAAATGTGCTCAGGCAGCCGAAGTCGCTGGTGAGGCGGATTTTAACGCCATTTTTACCGGCCGTTTCTTTCCAGTTTTCCATGACTTGCCGGCCGACCGTGTTGACATGTTCGGCTACCTGGCGTTTTTCCAGTTTTTCCAGGGTTGCCAGGGCGGCGGCCGGTCCGGTCCGCTCGGTCCAATAGGTACTCGAAATGAAAGACTTATGCGCTCCGATCATGGCGTCTTCCGTCCCGATGACGGCCCCGATCGGATGCCCGTTTCCCATCGCCTTGGAAAACACCGCCATATCCGGAGTAACGCCGAGCTTCAGGTGCGAACCGCCGAAATGCCAGCGCCAGCCAATGGAAATTTCATCGAAAATCAGGATGGCGCCGTACTGACTGCATTTTTCGCGCATGAGCTCAAGGAACCCCGGTTCCGGCAAATGATGCCGGCAAGGTTCCGCCACCACGGCGGCCAAACGGTTTCCATATGCCTTGAAAAGCTGTTCGAGAGTTTCAAAATCGCCGTGCGGGCAAGGCAGGGCAGTCCCCCGCAATTCCCGCGGAACCCCGAAGGGCAGCAGGCCCGGCAGCAGCATGCCGCTCAGATTGTCGTCGTCTCCGAGGTTGGCGGCCAGGTACCAGTCGTGCCAGCCATGATAGCCGGAAATCAGCACCAGGGAACGGTCGGTGGCGGCCCGGGCGATCCGCACAGCGACGGCCAGGGATTCTCCGCCCGTCCGGGTCATGCGCACCTGCGAGGCCCACGGGTGAATTTCGCACAACCGGTCGGCCAGCGCCACTTCTTCGGGCGGGTTCAATGTCGAAATATTGCCGTCGGTGATCACTTTGACAACCGCTTCATTGACATCCGGGTCGCCATAGCCCAGGATACTGGCCCCGGCGCTGCTGATGCTGAAGTCATAATATTCGCGGTTGTCCAGGTCGGTGATCCGGCAGCCGGCGGCTTTTTTGAAATACGCGGGCCAGACCTCCGGCGCCATTTGCTCCGGGCGCTTGCTCAACAGTTGAGTTCCGCCGGGAATACGCCGGCGGGCGTGGGCATACAAAGATTTCGTTCTGGATGTTTTCATGGAAATCGTTACTCCGAGGTTATATAGGCCTGTAAATGAACTTCCAGCAGTTTCCGTAATTTATCCGGGTTGCGCTCTGCCAGCGCTTTTACCATATCCATATGTTCGGTGTATTCCCGGCCGGCTCCTGGCTCCGCGGTTTTCAACTTCTCCGGCTGCTGGTCTTGAAAAAAATTCACCAGCAGCGGCAAAAAACTGTTGAGGAGGCGATTTTCAGGGATTCCGAGCAGGGTCCGGTGAAATTCCATATCCAACTGGTTTATGAGCGCGATATCTGCGTTTTTCATTTTGCGGCATATTTCTTTGAGTTCGGCAATATGCCGCGGTTTTGCCTTCCGGACCAGCAGGGAAACCGCCCCCGTTTCCAGGCACAAACGGCTTTCGGCCAATTCGCGGAACGCCATCGGATCGGCGGATATGAAAGGTAAATAATCCCGGAACGGATCGGTTGGAATCAACTGCCTGATTACCGCTCCGGCGCGTGTTTTGGCCGAGATCACGCCGAGGGTCCGGTAATGCTGCATCGCTTCCCGGACAATGCTGCGGCTGATTCCCAGAGCCCGGGTCAATTCCATTTCGGTGGGAAGCAGGTCGCCAATCTGCAACTTATTATCGATGACGTAATTACGAATGGCTGTAGTGGCTGCTTCCAGGGTACTTACTTTCTTTATGGTTTCAATTTTTCTCATTTATATCCTGCTTTTATCTGTCATACAATAATACAGATATTTTAAAAATCAAGATCCGCAAAGGCGTCATGCAGGAATTTTTCATGAAAAAAATCCCTTACTGAAATTTAAAAACCTGCCGCCGAGTGCCCTCAGGCGAAACAACCGTAAACCGCAGGCGCAAACACAATTGTCCGGAGGCATTACCGAGTGGAAGCAATACGTCGGTTTTCCGGAAGGGAAATGCATCGGAAAGCCTCAAAAAGCAAGAAACGGCTCGAAAGCTTCGGCTTTAATCGTGCTGACTGCCACCATTGATTTTTTTTCGATGCCGGACCGCTTGCCAAGCGCCCCATGATGAGTATGATTGTATGACGTATGGAATAAATAGTATTGTCCATTTTTTTCTATCATGGAATGAGGAGCATAAATACTTTCGATTCCGGGCCGGCGCCGGATTCCGGCGCCGCGGCAGGGACGCTGCCAGTCAATCCCATTGGGTGAGAAACAAAATTCCATTTCCATAACTCCACTGCCGACCCGGTAATATCCGAGCGTGCCGATTCTGCCGCGGGGCGTATGAGTCACGGACAAATAATAAAACTGCAAATCCTCCGGATCATTCAGATCCGGCTTCATAACGTGTTGCCCCGGCGACCAGTTAATGCCATCGGAACTGGTACGGCGCTGAATGATCCGCAGCAGTCCGGCGCAGGGAGCATGAGCAACATAACCACGGTCATTCTTACCTACCGGAATCACCTCGGCCGAATATAATTCAAAAGTACCGTCCGGCAGCAGATATACGTTCGTCGCATCATTGGCAAGCATATCGGCCGGAGCTTCCGGTTCATCCGACAGGGGTTCTTTGCGACCGTCATGGCAATAAATCGTCAAACTCCGGTTTTTCAGGATATTGCTTGTCACCGCCCGGTCGTTCGGATGGTACAAGCATGGCCGATGTATATCATTTACCAGGAAATTAGTCCCATCATCGCTTTCCGCCATGAGATAACGGCAAATTCCTTCTGCCGCATGGGCCCAGAAATAAATCCTTTCCGTTCCGTCGGGCATGGAGATAAATACAGGCTGGACCGAATTCCAGTGTTTCGGAATTCCGATAATATTCAGGCCGCGGGAATACTTCCGGCTGGAAATGCGCGCTTCCGTTTTTTTAAAACTTTTACCGAACTCCCCGTCGGCATAGCCGAACCGATAAGATTTTTTATTATGAATGGAGTACCAAACCCGCCATGCGTTATCTCCCACCGGGATGACGGGTGACGTAAAAGTCTGCACCAGCTCCTCTTTTTCATTTTGAAGGATAACCGCACCATTTTTCCATTTACTTTTGAAACCCATTTTCCGTTTGCCTTTCTTCCTGGATTGTTTCTGCAGTTTTTCCGGTAACTGCGCGCCTTTAAGCAAGGTTATTTTATTTCACCATAAAACGCCGAATATTGATGAGGCGGAATTTTCCGTTTTATATCTTCGCCGGCGGTATGCCTGTCGCCGGAGCCAAATTCCGTGACCTGCCCCCTGGCCCCGGCAAAATTCAAGGTCAACTCCACCGGCGCGGCGGTATCATTGACCGCCAGAGCCAGAAATCTGCCGTCCAATTCATAGACCGCCAGGGCCGGCATATCGCTGATCACGTCGCCGAGAATACGCTGTTTCAGGTGTTCCGGAGTCCGATTTTCCGGCGAATAGACCACCTTTCCGGCATTAACGGCAAAAGCGTCGGCTTTGCCCTGCAGGAAGAAGTCTTCGAATTTTGCCAGTAACGCAGTAACCGCGGCAATTTCCTGCAGCATGAGGCCGTCAAAACCTTTTTCATACCACAGCAGGACCCCGCCGCCGGCGGCGATCATCAACCGCCGCAGTATGACGCCCCGCGTCCAGCCGGTATTATCAGTGGCGCAGACGTGTACCGATGTCGACATCCTGGCGCCGGCGGCGGCGCAAAGCGCTTTGATTTTCCCGGTCACCGTATGATCCCATGTTCCGCCAAAATAAATATGATCAAGGCCGCCGAATTCCGCAATATCCTTCATATCAACCGAATAGTCTTTACGCCGGGCCGGATCGCCCGCCATATACATGGTGAATTCGAACCCGTGCCGGTTGGCCATCGGGCGCAGCTTCGCGACGATACGCGCCAGTTCTTTGCAGCGGAAATCCACCCATTGATCGAAATATTTGTCGCGAATGACCTTTTCATCAAGCCGTTCCTCCTTGATGCCATATTCCCTGGTAAAAATATCCAGGGTATATGCCGACAAGTCCGAATAGTGTGCAAATGGACGGAATTCATAGTCCCAGTTAAGATTTCTCAAATGAGGGGTACGGCGCTTCATGGCCGCGAATTCCTGATCGAGATCTTCCCATGCCTCCGGAGTCCGGAGCAGGAAACTCAGATTCGGAAATCCGCCCCAGGTCGCCCTGGCCTGAGGAAATTTTTTGAAAATCGAACTCATATCCAATTCAAGCGACCGCTGAGCCGGAGCGCGCATCTGGAAAAAATGCGTCTGGACGATGCCGTATTGATCCGACGGACAGTAGACGTTGTTCAGATAAACCTCCGTGCCGCCGGCCGCTTTGACCGTAGTAAAAACCGCATCCATAAGCGTGCGGTCGTTCAATTGATCGAAGTGATTCAGATACATGGTAATCCGGCTTTTTTCCGGTTGCGCGCCCTGCAAGGGGGGCAGGCAGATCACATCCCGGAACGAAGGAAGTTCGGGGCGCCCGTCGATCGTCATATAGTAACCGATTTTTCCCTGGCCCCCCGCGGCTCCCGGACGGGCGCGCAGGAGAATCGTGCCGCGGGTCCGGTAATGAACGCGCTCCTCGGAGATATCCCATTTCGGATTTGTTTTATTCAATTGATCGGTCGTGACGGTATAAACCGTAAAGTCCCCGCCATCGGCTTTCATGTTTTTCCCCTCATCCAGACGATAAATATTTTCCTGCTTCATCATGTTTTTCCACATCGGGATGCTTTCATCGCACTGGCGCGACGCCGCCCCCGCCACTTCCAGCCAGGACGGAACAACTAAAGTCAGAGAGACATTTTGAGTTTCCTTCATATCAATGCCGTTGGTGCGGCTTGCATTCCAGAAGAAACCGCCGGTTCCGGCTTCGGTGATATAAAAGGCATCGGAGGCTTCTCCGAACCAATCCAGGGAAGTTGCTTTTGCGTAGAATACCGTACGGAACTGCGTTTCCGGCAATTTTTCCGGCGCCGAAACCGCAATAAAATCCGACTGCTCTTCGACCGTTGCCGGCAACCATGCTTTGCCGTTAAAATATTCCCATTTCACCAACGGGATCTTCCAGGCGGCGTCGGATGAAACCAGCCTCAATTTAACTTCTCCCGCCGTACTGTTCAACTGCAGGATATTTTCTCCATGACGCGGCGAAAGCGCAATTCCGGCCCCGGGCGCCAGCACGCGATTATTGAAGACTATCCCGGTAACGCTTTTCTGTCCGGCAAGTTCCAGCATCGCCGGACCATCATTGGCGTTCATCGGATAATCGGGGGTACGGAAAAGCATTTTGGGCGGGGTGGAGTAGATTACGTAATATTTCCAGGTAAACAGGCCTTTTTTCCCGCATTCATTCCGCAGCGTGAGGCGGCTGTCCCCCTCGGGGAATATCGCCTGCCCGTTAAAGTCACAGGGTTTATTGCTCCGGAGAAACCGCAGCGAACTCCACCACCATCCGGTAAAACGCTTTGCTACGTATGCCTCCAGGGTCACCTCCTCAATTTGGCCGTTGGTAATGTCCGGCATTTTCAACGCAGGAAATGTATTATCCGCCAGGTCCAGCAGGGCAAATAAAGCGGGATCATTGTGGCTGCGCGCCAGAATATTTTCGAAGGAACTCTTTTCTTTGAGATTCTGTTCAAAACGAATGAAATTGCATCGCCACCCGGCAAATCCGGAGTCGTCCGGGGCCGTCCTGCCCAATGCCTTCATCGGAATCGCCAGCTCAACGGCCCAGAATCCTTCGTCGATCGATGTCCGGATCTCGACCTGATGCCGCCAGTCCTTGTCAAAACCCTCCGGGGCAAGTGAAGCGCTCACTCCATTCGCGTTCAAAATCAGATAAAAATGACTGAATCCCGGCTGTTTTTTCACCCACGGCGGCAGCAGCCGGATTTCCACACTGTCATCGTTCCAGATTTCTTTATCCGGGCCCGGTTGAGTAATTTGAGCGAGAAATCGCGACCGCATATTGCTGGCATGCTCCAACACCCGTGAATTCATCTTCATGGCGAGATAGAGAGTCTGTTTGTCATGGGTGAGCCAGACCGTGGTCTGTTCCATGGCAAAGCCGACTTTCTCCGCATTCTGGAAGTTGGTAATCCTGACGGCATTGCGCCACTCGTTCCGTTCACCGATTTTGCCGTCGATGACCGGAGGAACATCCGTTGCCGGAACGGTCAAATGCGCTGCGCCTTTCAGTCCGGCAGCTCCCAGAAATATAAAACAGCAAGCCATTATCGATTTTCCCAATGTTCTCATTATATTACTCCTTGAGTTTTTGGCGGTTTTGTCAAAAATTTATAGCTAAATTGTATTCAAGTCTTTGATTCCAAAAGTGATATCGGGCTATTTCCGTTTCTCCTTCTTCCGATGGCCGAAAAATCAGAGTTATCCATAGGGTTTGCTCCGGCGGGAATGGGCCCTTAGTCCAAAGCTCGTCGGAGCCGGAGCGCGCACTGTGGGGAACTCGGCGGCTTGCTTTGGTAGGGCGCTCTGTCCTCAGAGCGCCGTTCATTCCGCAAACCTTACCGGTAGAGCATTCGAGGTGAACGGCTGCCTGCGGAGAGGCAGCCCTACCAGGAAAAGGCACATCCCATGCGTGTTTACATGAATTCGAACTTGCTGTCGTCATATTGCCAAAATTCCCGTCATTCTTCCGTCATTATTTTTCATGTCCGCTCAAATCAACCGTCACATTTTTTCATGTTTTTTCATATTACTTTTGACACTACCTTTTTGGCATCGCCGTTTTTAATAGCCGCGATCGGTAGCATCGAAATTTCCCTTGGTGATTTCGGCTCTCTTCATGGCTCCGACATGTCCGTCCAGAAACAGGAAATTCGGTTTTCCGCCATGAATATCAACCGACACATAGCTTATGGCTACGTCCAGCGAGTTGGCTAAAATACCAAAATTGATCCGGCAGCTCTGAGGAAAAGCCGTTACATCGGACACAAAAGCATCTCCAATGTGTATCTTGGCGCCGGGCATTTTTATCTTGCCGATTTTATACATATTATAATCACTTGTCGTCCAGTTGCCGGTCCTGATATTCTTTGCATAATTGCAGATATTCGGAACAGTGGCAGAAAGGCCAAAAAAGCTGGCGGCGCTGCCCTGTCGCGATGGACAACGGAACACCGGCAGATGCGGACCGTTATAGTTGTAGGTTCCGATGCTGTTGTTTTGCGGCGTAATCATATTACTGAGCAGCGGCCACCAATATAAGCCGCCCTGCATGTAATACGGTACGATATAGTCGGCGGACGCCTCCTGATAAAACGCATGCCCCATTCCAATTTGTTTCAGGTTGCCGATGCATTTGCCGGCATTCGCTTTTTCCCTTGCCGCATTGAGCGCCGGCAGCAGCATCGCCGCCAGGATCGCAATGATAGCGATCACCACCAGGAGCTCGATAAGTGTAAAAAATCCACAAACCGCGTTCCTGCGCCTGCCCGTCAGCAATGTTTGTGTTGATCGATGAATCATCATTGCATTCTCCTGTCTTGTTTGTTGTTGTTGTTCCGTTCGTTAAAATCCGTTTTCCGAGTCAGTTGCCGACGGTTGAAGCCCTTTTTATCAATCGCGGCTTGACTGTTACGACCTGTTTGGTTCCACTGATATACATTTTCAATAATTCCTCTGAGATGTCTTTGGGGCATAACGAAATGGATGTCAGCGGCGGCACGAACTCCAGCGACAAATGGGAATCGTAATATTCAAGCACCGCAACATCCTGCGGGATACGGTAATGGTTGGTTTTCAGATAGTCATAAACCCGAAAAGCGATCGAATGCGTAAAACAAAAAATTCCGGTAAAACCGCGGCTTAAATATTCCGCCAGGGATTCCATGTTGTATTGAGATTTCAATTCAGTGTCATAATCATAGACAAACTCGATCTCTGCCGGAGCCACAGCATCCTCGGCGGCGCGGGCCGCACCGGCCCGACAATCGGATTGGATTGATCCCTGGCTGGAAAGTATGACCAGGATTGCCCGGCATCCGCAATCAATCAAATGCCTGGCGCCAAGATAGCCGCCATGATACCAGTCCGAATAGACGCCCGGCAGAAAACTCGGATGAATCAGGCTGTTTGCGATATGGAAAAACCCATACACACTGACGACTGATTCATATCGGGCAATAAAGTCCAGGCGGTTGATGGTTATCCCGTTCAGGAAAATGGCGTCCAGTCCATCTGCAATCATATGCTCAATGCTTGCCTGCAGCCGCTCAGGACTCTGATTGATGGTCTCAAAGACCACATATATTCCCTGATGCATCGTTTTGAGCTGCAAAAGTTTTTCCTGCATGGCCTCATACATTTTGCCCGGACGGCTCAGAATGAGAATAATTTTGCGAGGTTTATGCGCAGGCGCGGCTTTAACATAATAGCCTTTGCCATGATAAACCACGATCTCATTCTTGTTCAGGAGGATTTGCAGTGCGGCCCGTACGGTCGAAACGGAAGTTTCATGGCGCAGCGCCAGTTTACGCAAGGAGGGAAGCGGTGCTTTGCCGGTATATTTGCCCTCCCGTATCGCCAGCAGCAGCGCGTCGGATATTTTATTGGCAATGGATGTCGGTTTTAATTTCATATGAATACACAGTTCGATGGGATTTATAAACAGTTCTCAAAAATAACTCTTAGCTGAAAATATTATAATGGGTAAGTAAGCGCCCAGCCAGGACCATCTATGAAAATCATAGCGGAGGCAGTAAATTATC
>ENA-UOOK01004042-UOOK01004042.1-fermentation-metagenome-genome-assembly--contig:-NODE-4042-length-16101-cov-5.678238_pt1 | contig 16101 bp, 12 predicted proteins | sample MGYA00245777_ERZ724023 | MGnify/ENA primary metagenome ERZ724023 (study PRJEB28704, sample SAMN03018312) | fermentation metagenome | biome: anthropogenic terrestrial biome; feature: soil; material...
TGGGTTATGAAGATAATACCTTCAGACCGATTAATAATATAAAAAGAGCAGAAGCAGTTGCGTTATTGAACAGAATACTAAAATAAACAATGTTAAAGAGAGGGGATAAGTATGAACAATTTATGCAAAATCCGCATGCCATTTGCGGTAAAAAAAATTATGGCGGCAATTCTTTCGTTATTGATGATAATTTCATCATTTTTTCCTGTAAACCGGGTTTATGCTGCGGATAATGGTGAAATGGTACTTAAGTCGGCGAGTCATCCTGAAGCGGTTGGGGAGGCTGTTATTGACGGGAACAATATAACGATAACCCTGCCCTTTGGGAACAAATTAAAAAACCTTGATGTTTCAGGCATAAAATGCAAATCAGACACAGGCTTTAAATTGGCGGAAATATTATTTCCTTCAGGTTCTGAAGCAAATATAGGTGGTTCATCCGTAATAATGGATGTAAATTATACATATACATCCGGAAAAGATACTTCCAATAAGTACAGCACCCGCTATTATGTCAGTGTGGAAAGCGGTAAAGCCCCCGTATTCGGAGGCACTATTTCAAAGGCGACGACGATTAATAAAAATATAGTCTTCAAGCTTTCGGATTTTGCCGATCTTTACAAACAGAATAACGGGGAAAAAATGGGCTTTATTTCAATAGGTGCGACGAAAAATACCGCAGGGGTATTGAAATACAAGGGAGAGGATTACAAGGCCGACACACATATAAGCGTTTCCGATGTTGAAGCGGGAAGGCTCAGCTTTAATCCTTCGAATGCGGGAGAAATATCATACGCCGTAACCGGATATGCAGACGATGAAAATAAAACCAACTGCGGAAAAGCAGCCTTAAATATTAAGGTTGAATATCCCGCTGTTTCGGTTATTAAATTCAGCGGAGAGCAGGGGAAAAATATAAAATTAAGCTCCTCTCAGTTTATCGGCGCATGCAGTATAATCGGAGGCACCTTTGATTATATAAGCTTTGATTCCGTTCCTTCTTCTTCAAAGGGAAAGCTCTATATCGATTATGTCTCATCAAAGGATTATGCCAGTGAGGTTGTTGCAGGCAAGGATTGCAACAAAACGGATTTAGACAGAATGACCTTTGTTCCTCATTCCGATTATTTCGGAAAATTCAGCATACCCTACAAGGGTTATAACAGGTCGGGCGAAATGTTCACGGGGGAGGTTGAAATAAACGTTGCTGAAAATAAGGTTACCATAGATGCCGAGACCATAGCATATAAAACAGGCTCCTATACTCCAAAAGACTTTGATTCCGATGATTTTTCCGCTGTGTGCAGGAAGGCTACAGGAAAAAGGTTGGATTATATTAAGTTTTCCGTACCCTCATCCTCGTACGGCACCATGTATTACAAATATGGCTCTTCGAGAAGCGAATCAAAGATATCCGGCAGTGACAAGTATTATGCTGATGAACTGGACGATATAACATTTGTTCCCAAATCATCCTATACGGGAGCTGTGGTTATTCCATATACGGGATATAATACTGACGGCAAAGCATACACAGGAGTTGTAAAGGTTACTGTTACAAAGGAAATTCCGGTTGCGGATGCAATAACCGTTTCAACGAAAGAGGGCAATGCCGTTCGCTTTGATGATGAAGATTTCAATGATGCATCCGAGGATTTAACAGATGAAGAACTGGATTATGCAATATTTACGTTGCCTTCATCGAAATACGGAAAGCTTTACTATAATTACACATCCGCAAACAAATATGACTCCGAGGTATCATCCAGCAAAAAATATTATTATGATGACAATCCTTCGTTATCAAAGATAACATTTGTACCCTACAAAAATTACAGCGGAACGGTAACCATAAAATATATGGGATATAACACAGACGGATATGAATTTTCCGGAACGGTGGAGGTAGAGATAAAACCGCTTCCCAAGACAGAAGAGTCCAAATACTTCAAGGATGTAACGAAGAATTATTCATGGGCTTCATATCAGATAGATTATTTATATGAGAATGGTATAGTTAATGGAACGGGAAACAATAATTACGGTCCTGCACAAAATATGAAACGGGGAGATTTCATGCTCATGCTGTACAGAGCCTTGGATTTAAGTGCAACAGACAGAGGCAATTTCACCGATGTACCCAAGGACAGCTACTATTATAAGGCAGTTGCCGTTGCCAAGGCACTTGGTATAGCGAAAGGCAGCGGAGATAAGTTCATGCCTGCGGAGGGAATTACCAGAGAGGATGCAATGGTTCTTGTCGACAGGGCATTGACTGTTGATGGCAAAAAATTACCTTCGGGAAAGGATAGTGACTTATCCGGATTTAAAGACAGAAAAAAAGTGTCCGATTATGCCTACCACTCAGTGGCAACATTGGTCAGGGCAGGCATAATTCAGGGCAGCAACTCAAATTTGAATCCTAAATCATTTATTTCAAGGGCGGAAATGGCGGTAATACTTTATAAGGTTCTTGAACTTGATTAATAAAAAAAGAGACTATTCCGTTTCTCTCAGCCGTTCGACGACAGAGTGCTTTGCAACAGCTCGGTATACCATAAGCGGTGCCGCAATTCCTGACATACCAAAAATCGGAGCAAGTGACAGTATGGGTAAAGCGGTAAAACTGTAGGTAAAAAACCAAAATGTGCTTTCCAACACCATGGATAATATAGGACCGGCAGCAAAGCTGAGGATTAGAGATAAAACCACTGCACCTAAAGCATAATACAGCCCTTCCCAAATCAGCATGGTTTTCAGCTGTCTGCCGGTCATGCCGATGGACTGGAGCATTGCAAGCTCACGGCGGCGCGTGAGAATTCCGGTCAAAATTGCATTAAGAAAATTGAGTACGCCAACAAGACCGACAATAAAGCTCAGCACGCCGCCCAACATCAAAAACATATTCTGAAAGGATTCAAACTCCGCCGCATAAGTTGCCTTGCTCTCATAATCAAACTGCGGCATCTGTTCATTTGTCAAGTCAGATAAGAAGGCGTCCATACCGGCAATGCTTTCATCATTGACATCGCAAGCATAGTACATCACATTGTCGGTACCGCTGTCTTGAAGAAATGTCCGGTCGTTCATAACGAACTCATCGGCGCCGTAATAGCGATAACTGAGTGAATGGGGTACAGTGACCAATGCCGCCACCTCGTATTCCGTATCCCGATAGATCTTTGCCCGATATCGGAAGGGCTGATCATCGGGAATGCTCCCGGGATCAAGAATTGCGCCCGTGTGGGGATCGTAATATTCATATTCCTCCACATAGCGCAGCGTGACTATATCACCTAACCTTGCCCAGTGAGAATCCATATGCGGATTGCCGTAGTCGTCATCGGAATAGACTGCCGCCACATAGCGCCCGCCTGGTTCATGGAGCTTGGATAAATTACCCTTCAGCACGGTCAGTTTATCAAGCGCATATTTCTCCATACCGTAGAGCTGTGCATGGTCGGACAGAAGTCCCGCATCATTTTTATCTGCGGCGGCAACTATATAGTCTAAGGTTTCTTGATCATTCCATGCACCGTGCACAGAGCGGTAATAGTCCTCGGTGACGAATTCCTCCACAGGGCTGGTTTCGCCGTATACCCGCCCCCCGATCTCCACACCTGGCTGAGATTTTAGACCGGAGACGACCTCTTCGGGCAGAGAACGTCCGGCGTTCCAAAGTGCTCCTGTCTGAAAATAACCTGCATCCGCCACGATGAAATCTGAAACTACATTTGAAAGGTATTTATCCATGTCAAAACCGTTTGTAAAGGTGACTGTCATGTTGAGCAGCAGTGCAGCTAAGGAAAGAGAGATGATGGTAAGGGCTGTCTTGCCCCGGTTGCGCCATAGGTTAGCCCATGCCATTTTGGGCAGCGATGCGCCCGACTGTGATCTTCGCACCGCTTTTTTGCTTGCAGTCCCCTCGGCGTATCGGACTGCTTCCACAGGAGATACTTTTGCCGCCATTTTTCCCGGCCTGCGGCAGGAAATCAGCACTGTGAACAATGAGAAAAGCGCTGAGCCAATGAAAATAAGCGGACTGGATGATACCGCATCCTGTACGACACCGTTGAGTTGGGAAAGAATCACAGGAGTCAGCCTGACACCTATGCCATAGCCAATCAGCAATCCAAGCGGAATGCCAATGAGAGATAGCAGCAGCGCCTGCTGGCGTATGATGCGCCGCAGCTGTCGCCCTGTAGTGCCGATGGTTTTCAGCAGACCGTAAAAACGGATGTTGTTTGAAACTGAGATTTGAAACACGTTATAGATGATAAGATAGCCCGTGAAGATAATAATTAGCAGAAGTCCCACAATGGCAAGCATGGTGGCAATATCCATGCTGCTGGCAAGCTGAGAGCCTGTGTAACCCCAGTTCACACCTGTTGCTATATAGTTCCCCGCCGCTCGGCTTTCCGTCTGATAGCCGCGGTTGGCAAGAATCTTGTTCAAATCCTGTTCAATATGCAAGGAGCTGCCAAGTATGACATCCATATTCCAAGAGCCTGTCATACCGTCCTCGCCAATGTCGGAGCTGATGCCTATTTTATCATAAATTTCCTGCGCACGGCTGTGCGGAATGAGAACATGGTTTGCGACAATCGTCTGGTCATATTCCCACAAGCCGCTCAGGATAAAGGTTTCCGTTACTTCTGTTCCATCCGCGTCAAAGGTCATGGTGAACTCATTTCCCAATACAGGCTCGACATCCAACAGCTCCAGCACCCGTGTGTCGGTAGCCGCCTCGTTGGTATTTTCAGCGGGCAGCCTGCCTTCTGCAGGATCGCAATACATCCAATGAGCCTGATTGGCATCGCTGTATCCAACTTCCACATGGGATTTGAGAAAGGGTGTGGTCTCAGGCATTCCTACAAAACGGCGCAGCCCGTACTCCTTGATTAGGGAATCGGTTTTAATCTCCTCAAACTGCTCTTGGGTCATATACTTGAACGTTCCATGACTCCAGCCTCCGACTTGACGAAAGTTTGCCTGCTGAACGGAATGATTGATGGACAGCGCTACCGTGAACAGGGAAGTAAACAGTACGGCGGTCAAGGCAATAGCGATAGCGGCAATCAGATTTCTTGATTTTGACGCTTTCATGCTTTTTTCACTCAGTACGCGAATACATTTTCGATTTGAAACATTCATACACGCACCTCCTTATCGATCGACTATCAGCCCGTCTTCAATACGCACGATTCGGTCGGCTAACTGGGCGATTTCTTCGTTGTGGGTAATCATTACGATGGTTTGGGAGAACTTTTGGCCGGTAATCTTTAAGAGACCAAGTACATCTTGACTGGTTTTGGAATCGAGATTTCCCGTCGGTTCATCCGCAAGGACGATGGCGGGCTTTGCAGCCAAAGCGCGTGCAATAGCGACCCTCTGCTGCTGTCCGCCGGAAAGATTGTTGGGCAGATTTTGCAGCTTGGACTGAAGACCTAACGTTTCGATGATGCTGTCTGCATAGGAGCCGTCAGGCGTGTTGCCGTCCAACTGAATAGGCAGAACGATATTTTCATAAACGTTGAGCACCGGAACCAAATTGTAGTTCTGGAACACAAAACCGATCTTACGGCGGCGAAATATGGTCAGTTCTTCTTCACTAAGGGAGAAGATGTCTTTGCCGTCGATCGTAACCGTACCGCCGGTAGGGCGATCCAGTCCTCCCAACATATGCAGCAGCGTGCTCTTGCCGCTGCCTGATGTACCTACAATCGCAACAAATTCTCCTGTTTCCACATGCAAATTGACTCCAGCCAATGCGTGAACTGTGTTTTCGCCGTCGCCATAAATTTTTTTCAGATCATGTGTCTGTAAAATTGACATAATGTATCCTCCTATGATAAAGTTTGTATATTCAGCTACAATACAGACTATCATATATTTCTTTCGAGAATCTTTCGGGAGGACGAGTAATTCTGACAGTTTTGTAAGAATTCAGACCTGTCGAGGCAAAAATATTGAGAAGACAGAGCCTTTGCCGTGGGCAGAAGCCAATTTAATGTATCCCTCCTGTCCTGTTAATATCTGACGGACCAGATATAAACCGATCCCAACACCATCTTGCTCGCTGACGGATGGAGAGCGGTAAAAACGGGAAAACACCTTTGCCTGCTCAGCTTCTGATATCCCGATTCCGGTATCCGCTACATCAATACGGCAGAACAAATCGTATTCCTCCGCTGAAAGCTGTATTCTTCCGCCGGCGTTCGTGTATTTGACGGCATTATCCAGCAAATTGCAAAGCGCCTCCATGGTCCATTTATAGTCAAATACCGCATAGGCTTCCGTAGGATTCGAAATCAACAAAATATCTTTTTCAGCTGCTTTTGGCATAAACTGCCTCGCCGCTTCCTCCAACACAGGGAAAATGGCATTAGGAGTCGGATGAAAGGTAAAAACACCGGTTTCCAGCCGTGATAGCTTCATCAAAGAGGAAATCAGAAAGCTCAGTTTTTCCGCCTGCCCCTGCAGCGCGGCTACGCAAGTCATACTCTCTTCCGACAGGTTCTGTTCCTGCAGCAGTTGTGCATAGAGCAGAATATTAGAAATTGGCGTTTTAGTCTGGTGAGAGATGTCCGATAACAGTGTCTTGATTTTTTCTTTCTCCGCTGTCAAATTACGTGTAGATACTGCAGAGGCAGTTAAATACCGGTTTAATCTGCTCTCCACAGAGGACAGCATGCTTTCGTCAAAAATGTTTTCCTCAAAACCTCCATCCATGGCAAGAGTCAGCATCTGATGAAGCTTTTCCATGATTCGTTTTGTTTTACGGTGTTCGAGCAGCACGATTACAATGCTTAGAAAAATGGCCGCCAATGCAATGACAAGGGGAAACAGACTTCTTTCATTCATCCTGCTTCACCACCCATACATAGCCCAAGCCGTAAACGGTCTTGATATATCGTGCTGCATCCAGTTTGTCCCGCAGCCGTTTAACCGTGACGGAAAGCGCATTTTCATCCACATAATCGGCTCCGTCTGTCCAGATGCGATCCAGGAGAAATGTACGGCTTAAAGTTGTACCCCGATTTTCCACCAATAGTCGAAGGAGCTTCTGCTCTGTTTTGCTCAGCTCCACCGGAATATTAGTATTATAGAAAGCCATGTGCTCAAAATCAAATCGGTAGTTGTCAATTTCGATAACCGGTGTTTTGGTCACAAGTGTCAATTCACGACGCAATTGAGCATTTACCCTTGCACGCAGAATGGCTAAACTAAATGGTTTGGTTATATAATCGTCCGCACCGTGCTCCAAACCCACAACTATATCCATCTCGGTATCGTTGGCTGTTAAAAGTATCACCGGAATGGGTTTGTTCCCGGTTTTAATTTCATGAAGAAGCTCTAACCCGCTGCCATCGGGAAGATTGATATCGAGCAAAATGAGCTCCGCCGCACCATCGACAAGCTGCTTACGGGCGGATTTTAAATCAAAACATGGTACAATCTGAAGCTCCTTATTTTTTAAAGCAAGGCATAACCCTTGGTTCAGATTGCGGTCATCTTCGACAATGATTACTTGTTTCATCACTTATCCCCTTTTATCTTTACTCCAAACATACCCTTTTCAATATCATCCTTGTAGTAGATAGGCACATTCAGAACATTGTTAAATAATTATGATAATGGTAACACAATGAATTAATAATTTCAATTTATAATTCGCGAGTCCTGTGCGCAGTATTAGAAGCCTCAGCTTCAGCCTTAGTTTCCTGAACTGTGCCGCGGGGATGTTGGGGCGGAGCATAAATAGAATATAATTTCAGCGGTCTGTTGCCTGTGTTGATTAAATTATGCCATTTTCCTGCGGGTATAATGAATATGAAATCCTCATAAACCGCTTCTTCAAAATCAGGCGTATTTTCATTGTCACCCATTCTTACAATTCCGCGGCCTTCCTCTATTCGTACGAATTGGTCAACATCCGGATGCATTTCAAGACCGATATCTTCACCCACATCTAAGTTCATTAATGTGAGCTGCAAGTTATCTCCCGTCCACAGTGCCGTCCGGAAGGAATTGTTTTGCTCAGTTGCTTCCTCAATATCAATTACGAATGGATTTGGTCCGTAATCTCTTATTTCAATAAAGCCCTCATTTCCGGGATATCGCAAATACCGGGAATCATTAACGGAGTTTTTCGGGTTATAGGGATATCGCGGATACATATCCATATAATCAGGATTAATCATAGGATTATTATAAAAATATGGATTTGGACACATTCTGCGATAATCATGCATCCTATCTCTGCTGTACGGTGGAACCATATAGTTTGGACGTTGATAGTTGTTATAATTGTTGTACATATTTCACATTCCTTTCTGTAATTGGTAGTATTATAATATGCCTCCGATTTTATGAATGTGATTGATGGAGCTACAAAAGAGGAAACAATAAAAGAGTCGGAATGCTTTCAATAATCTATTGAAAATTTACAAAACTAAGGATATAATAAACTAATTGAAATATTTGTATCTTGGAGGGAAAATGTTAAAAAATATATTCGGAAAATTGTTTGCTGATGAGCCGAAGCAAGACTTTAATGAGCCGAGAATAATCATAACAAAAAGCAAGAGGGCTGTAAAAATGCATGGAGGCAATAAAAAGCTGATAGTCCCGGTATCTTCATATGCGGAGGTTATGCGTATGATACCTGCCGGCAAGCTTATAACCAAGGAGCTTATAAGATATTATCTCGTGAAAAAACATAATGCGGATTACATTGACATGCTTACTTCAGAAATTTACATAAATATAGTGGCAAACGAGTCAGCCGAAAATAAAATTGAAGAAGTACCCTATTGGAGAACCTTGGATTGGGAGGGCAGACTTATTGAAAAGTTTCCCGACGGAATTGAAGGGCAAAAATTGCTGTTGGAAAAGGAAGGGCATAAAATAATTCAGGACGGTAAGTTTTATTGTGTAAAAAACTATGAAAAAAAGTTATTTGTACTGCCGGGAACGGAATCTGCGTAAGACTATTATAGAATAAATTAGGAGAAAATATATATGGAAATAATCAAAGCAATAATATACGGAATTATAGAGGGAATAACCGAATGGCTCCCTATAAGCAGCACAGGACACATGATTTTAGCCGAGGAATTTATTAAATTTGATGCTTCCGCAGAATTTATGGAAATGTTCAGGGTTGTTATTCAGTTGGGAGCTATTATGGCAGTTGTGCTGTTATATTTTCATAAGCTGAATCCGTTTGCCCATAACAAATCGAGGAGACAGAAAAAAGACACCATGGACATATGGTACAAAGTAATTGTGGGAGTTATTCCGGCAGGTATTTTGGGAGTGTTGTTTGATGATTGGATTGATGCAAATTTCTACAATTATCAGACGGTTGCCGTAACCTTGATTGTTTACGGAATTCTGTTCATATTTATTGAAAACCGAAACAAAGGAAAGACAACATCAATAAACAGCTTCAAGGATTTATCCTACGGAACCGCACTTGCAATAGGTTTTTTTCAGGTTTTATCATTGGTACCCGGTACCTCACGCTCCGGCGCTACAATTTTAGGAGCCATAATACTTGGTGCTTCACGAAATATAGCGGCTGAATATTCATTTTTCCTGTCCATTCCCGTAATGTTCGGCGCAAGTGCATTGAAGCTGCTGAAATTCGGTCTTGACTTTACAGGTCTTGAATTGGCAGTCCTGCTGACGGGAATGGTATCGGCGTTCATTGTATCGGTAGCGGCAATAAGGTTCCTTATGAAATATATTAAAAACAATGATTTTAAAGTATTCGGCTGGTACAGAATCGCATTAGGTATATTGGTATTGGGTTACTTTATACTTATGGGTAAATAAAGTAAGCAATGAAAAAGGAGTGCATATGTGGGAAGAGAATATTATAATTACCGAAAAGGCGAAGGATCATCTTAAGAAAAAGGGAAAGTTTCAGGTTGTAATAGAATTTCCGGAGCACCGCTTAAACAGCGAAAGTGTTGTTGTGCCTATTCCGGAGATTTTTGCGAAAAAACCCAAAAATCCCGAATTCTTTCAAAAAATAAGCATTGACGGAATAGATGTTTATGTGTCTAATTCTGTGGTTTTGCCAAATAATGATGTGGTTATTGACTTAGATTCATTCTTAGGAATAAAAATTCTGAGCTTGGCAGGATTTAAAGCATGTGAATAACATGTATGGAAAAACATTGAGAAATAAGGAAGTGTCTTTTAATTGGGCAAAAAAGTAAATGAAAAACAAAGAGCACTGAACATAATTTGGAACATATCCAACAATTATTCCTTAAAACCTGACCTTACGGCATACGACGAAAGAGGAAAGGCTGACCTTTATTGGAATTATATTATCGGCACTGTTTATAAATATTTTGACTATAACCTTCTGAATGACTTTTTCAGCACACTCAAATATGACAGGGACTATATCTTTTACCAAAAAATAATGATGCTTGGATTAGAAGGCTTAATATTTGACAAGGACAGCAAGAACAGGCCGGTATTAGCCGGTCTTCGTTATGACTGCGGGGAAAGAGCTGTTAACAATCAGGATGGTGCAGAGGTATTTGATGAAATTGCGGCAGCTTATTTCTGCAGAATAATCGGCTGTGATATGAAGGTAAGAGACAATGTAAACAGTTTGCTGGATGATTTAAATTTCGGTATGAATCCCGATACAGAGCAGTTAATAAGCAGGATGAATCTGATTATAAGAAAATACTTCGAACCTGAATACAATGATGAGTTTTACATTAAAAAAGTAAAGGCTAACATGCTTGGCTTCATCGGCAGAAGACAGTCGATTAACAGGGCTCCCGGCAATGGAAGCATATTTATTCTTAATGATGACCGGGATGGGAAATCATACCTAAAAGCAGGTAAAATAATTTCAAAATGGCTTAAGTTCAAGGAAAAATCAGATAATAAGGAAGGGGATTTCATTAAGAATTATTTTGGAATTTCCATGATGAATGAATCGAATACCAAGGAATTGGAAAAAATACTATGCAGCGGTAATCATAAAAAATGCCGCCTTCATTTTACGCGAGGGCAGTTTAAGGATAACGAGAATTCAAAATTGAGGCAAAAGCTGACCGCAGCTCAAAGAGATAAAAATAAAAACCATTACACAGAAAATTATATAAGGAATACCAACAATATTATTAAGCTTACACACAGAATCAAAAATGCAATAGAAAATTATTCATATTCCATGAAGTCCAAGGAAGGGAAGCTTATTTCGGAAAAGGCATGGAGAACAATTCTCGATGACAGCAGAGTTTTCATTAAGAAAGTAAAGGATGAAATACCTGATATGTCCGTGGACATTATGCTTGATGCTTCTGCCTCACAGCTTTACCGTCAGGAATTGATTGCCGAGGAGGGCTATATAATTGCGGAAAGCCTTACCCGCTGCAACATTCCCGTAAAAATTTATTCCTTCTGCAACATGAGAAATTACACGGTATTTAATCTTTTTCGCGATTATAATGAGGTAAACGGCAATGATAAAATTTTCAACTACTGTGCAGCAGGCTTCAACCGTGACGGGATTGCCCTGCGTACGGCACTTCATATGATGGAAAATTCAAAATTCAACCATAAAATTTTAATCGTTCTGTCAGACGGAAAACCAAATGATATGTTGGGAATCGCATCTGAAGGACACGTTCATTTTCAGCGGGAATATTCGGATGAAGCAGGCGTAAATGATGCCGCTTCCGAGGTCAGAAGCGGATGGAAGAAGGGAATTTCAATTCTCTGTATTTTTACGGGAAAGGATGAAGACGTACCCTCGGCAAAAAAAATATACGGACAAAAGCTCACTCGTATAATGTCCCTTGATAAATTTGCGGAAATGGTTGGAATACTTATTGAAAAGGAATTAAGGCAGACATCCTTACTTTATTAAGATTATTTTAAGCTTCAGCAGGGATAATATAATATTGACATAAAAATAGGAGTGATAGATTGAAAAAATTATTGCCTTTATTGAAGAAATACATAAAATTTGCGGTTTTAAGCCCCATACTCATGATATTGGAGGTTTGTGCGGATATAGCAATACCGTATCTCATGTCGAGAATAGTGGATGTGGGAATTGCGAATCAAGATATAAAATATGTTTTGCAAATCGGAATAACAATGATTGCCGCAGCTCTCATAGGCATGACCTTCGGAGTAATGAGCTCACATTACGGGGCAAGAGCGGGATACGGATTTGCATCGGAGGTAAGGTTAAAAGCGTATAAAAAAATACAGGGCTTTTCATTTGCAAATTTAGATAAAATTACGGTAGCTTCGCTTATTACAAGACTTACAAATGACTGTAACACAATAGGGCAGGTAACCATGATGAGCCTCAGAATGGCGGTAAGGGCACCCTTTATGATGCTGTTTGCGCTTATAATGGCACTGAATATCAATGCTTCGTTGGCAAGGGTATTCATGGTTGCCATACCTTTTTTGGTTATTGTTTTAACCGCTGCAATATCAATAGCAAGACCGTTCTTTTTGCGGCTTCAGGTGCGTGTTGACAAAGTAAACTCAATTATACAGGAAAATTTAGCCGCAATCAGGGTTGTAAAATCATTTAACAGGCAAAAACATGAGGAAACAAGATTCAAAGAGAGAAACGATTCATTGATGGATACAGCCTTAAAAGCAATATCAATTATTATTTTATTGACGCCAATATTAAATATAGTTATTTATTCAACCATAATTGCAGTACTGTGGTTTGGAGGAAAGCAGGTAGTTGCGGGCACAATGTCCACGGGAGAACTGATATCTTTCATTACGTACATAACACAAATCTTAATGTCCTTAATGATGCTTTCGTTTTTTTTCATGCAGCTTCTCCGAGGCTCCGCTTCCGTAAAAAGAATTTCGGAAATACTTGAAACAGAGTCAGAAATTAAGGAGGTTTCAGAACCTTTAACACAGTTGAAGGATGGTTCCGTAAGCTTTAAGGATGTATGCTTCCGCTATCCCGGAAGCAATGAAAAAACTCTGAGAAATATTAATATCAATATAAATTCGGGAGAGGTTCTCGGCATTATAGGTTCGACAGGCTCTTCTAAATCAACGCTTGTTCAGCTGATACCAAGGCTTTACGATGTGACGGAGGGCAGTGTGACGGTGGGGGGCATTGATGTGAAGCAATATGATATAAGGACACTGCGGGACAATGTTGCCTTCGTACTGCAAAATAATACCCTATTCTCAGGTAATCTTCGGGAAAATATGAAGTGGGGAAATGAGCATGCAACGGACGAAGAGATAATCAATGCTTTAAAGCAGGCACAGGCATGGGAATTTATATCTCAATATCCCGACGGATTGGAGCACGCCGTGGAGCAGGGAGGAGATAATTTTTCGGGAGGGCAGAAACAAAGGCTTGCAATTGCGCGTTCTCTTCTTAAATCTCCTAAAATAATAATTTTGGATGATTCCACAAGCGCCGTGGATATGACTACGGATGCAAAAATTCAGCGTGCTTTTAAGGAAGAATTAGGCGACGTAACCACTATAATAATTGCTCAAAGAATTTCTTCAATCCAGCATGCGGACAGGGTAGTTGTAATGAATGAAGGAGAAATCGAATCATTTGGAAAACACGAAGAATTATTAATAAACTCACCCATATACAGGGAAATTTATGAGTCACAGCAAAAAGGGGTGATAGCAGAATGAAAGAAAAACAACGCAAGCAATTGAGACCCAAGAACCCAAAAGCAACATTGATCAGGCTGTTCAGCTACTTCAAATATAATATACACCTTTTCTTCGGAGGAATATTCTTTATAATAATAGGAACCTTAGCCGAAATCGGAATTAACGGAATGCTTAGTCCTGTTATAGACTCCTTAATAGGAGACCATGATGAAGGCATTTTCATAAAATATCTTTTGATTATGGGAGCAATGGTATTGATAATTTCTGTTACTCAATACTTTGGCAGCTTATTTATGGCAAAGTTAGCTCAGAAGACAGTGCACAAGATACGAGAAGAGATGTTTTCCCACATGGAAAAACTTCCTGTTTCATATTTTGACAAACACTCCCACGGAGACCTGATGTCCACCTTTACAAACGATGTGGATATGCTCAATCAATCTCTTGAGCAAAGCGCTTCGCAAATCCTGATTTCTGTTGTAACAGTTGTGGGAACATTTATAATGATGCTCATTATAAGTCCCATGCTGACGGTGGCGGTTGTTGTCATGCTTGTATTCATGCTTTTTTCGGCTAATTATGTCGGTAAAAAATCCGCGAGGAACTTTAGAAGCCAGCAGGCTGCCTTAGCGGATATGAATGGTTATATAGAGGAAATGATGTCAGGTCAAAAGGTTGTAAAGGTATTCAGCTATGAGGAGCGCGCTATTGATACTTTCGGAAGGAAGAATGATGAATTGAAAAAATCAAGTACCTTAGCATCTACCTACGGCGTGATGCTTATGCCGATAATGGGTAATCTTTCCTATGTTATGTATGCCTTGGTGTCGATGTTAGGAGCATATTTAGTAATGATAAGCCGCCTGAGTATCGGAAATATCGGTGCCTTTCTGCAATATACAAGGTCAATATCAAGACCTATAACACAGGTTTCAAATCAGCTTAACACATTGTTTGCCGCACTGGCAGGCGCAGAGAGAATATTTAATATGTTGGACGAAGAAGTTGAAATTGATGACGGTGACGTTAGGCTGCAAAAGGAATGTGAAGGCAAAAATAATCTCTGTTGGAAAGTTCCGAGGGATGGCGGCGAATATGATTATGTACCTCTCGGAGGATTTATAAACTTCAAGGATGTTGATTTCGGCTATGTTTCCGATAAAAAGGTTCTTAACAAAATCAATCTCTATGCAAAACCCGGTCAGAAAATTGCCTTCGTAGGCTCCACAGGTGCGGGAAAAACAACAATTACAAACCTTATAAACAGATTTTATGAAATTAATCAGGGAGAAATCCTTTATGACGGAATAAATATTAAAAAAATTAACAAGTATGACTTAAGAAGCACCATGAGTATTGTTTTGCAGGATGTCAATCTGTTTGAAGGAACGGTAAAGGAGAATATAAGGTATGGAAGGCTGAATGCCACGGATGAAGAGGTAATAGCGGCTGCAAAGCTTGCAAACGCACATTACTTCATAAAACATCTCCCTCAGGGCTATGATACGGTGCTTACAACCGATGGTCAGAATTTATCGCAGGGAGAAAGGCAGCTTTTATCCATTGCGAGGGCGGCAATTGCAGACCCTGTTATACTCATACTTGATGAAGCTACCTCTTCAGTAGATACAAGAACGGAAAAGCTTATATCCGAGGGTATGGATAAGCTGATGTCAGGAAGAACCACATTTGTTATTGCCCACAGATTATCTACGGTTCGTGACTCAAATGCCATAATGGTGCTTGAGCATGGGGAAATTATTGAGCGTGGGGATCATGACGACCTGATGGCTCAAAGAGGCCGTTACTATGCATTGAATACAGGAACCGTGGAATTGGAATAAAGAAACGAGGAATTATGAAATACGGATGGATTATTTATCCTAAACAAACTATAAACAATAAGTTCGGCAGCAATGCGTTTGGCTGGATGAAGGAAAGTGCTGCAAAATGCGGTATTTTCGTTGATATTCTATTCAGTGATAATCTGATGATGTTTAACGGAAGTACCGGGGAGTTCATATACAACGGAAAGAGGCTTAACCTTCCTGATTTCGCAGTAATGAGGGATTATAATTATTCCATGGGAATGCAGCTTGAAAATTTGGGCATCAGGGTGATTAATTCGGCTCAATCCATGGTGAATGCCCGAAACAAGGCTGTAACATCGCAATTATTGGTAAAAAACAATGTAAGCACTCCAAAGTTTATGTTTACCAAGGATAAAAATTACAACTTAATACATGAGTTTTTCAGTTTTAGAAAATTTGCAATGAAGAAAATAGATGGTTCCCGGGGCATAGGTGTTTATCTTATTGAAAATGAAGAGGATTACAATAAAGCATATGATGAAATTGATGATGAATATTATTGTCAGGAATTTATTGATTTTAGCTTCGGAAGGGATATCCGCTCCTATGTTTT
>ENA-UOOK01004043-UOOK01004043.1-fermentation-metagenome-genome-assembly--contig:-NODE-4043-length-16095-cov-3.689090_pt1 | contig 16095 bp, 14 predicted proteins | sample MGYA00245777_ERZ724023 | MGnify/ENA primary metagenome ERZ724023 (study PRJEB28704, sample SAMN03018312) | fermentation metagenome | biome: anthropogenic terrestrial biome; feature: soil; material...
AGTAATTTATAAATCTCCTAAAAAATTACTATACTGGGGTTTGGAAAGGGGATTCTCCTTCCCCCTAGCGAACAAGAAAATTCGCATCATTGTTTAAGTTATGAGCGAAACGAATTTTCTTGACAGCATAACACTTATATATTATTATATTATATAATTCATATATGAATACTAGGAAAATGACTTGAAAAATAAATTGCACTTGCGGCTCAAATGAATTTAAGCCCATAAAAATTTTTTCATAAAAAGTTTTGTTTATGCAAGGGCGAATTTATTTCGCATGCGGCAGAAATGGAGCTTAAATTGAAAATATCTACAAAAGGAAGATATGGATTGAGGGCTATGTTAGATTTGGCTTATCATTCCAAGGCTGAAAATGTACCTTTGAGTATTATAGCAAAAAGACAGCAAGTATCAGAGAAATATATGGAGCAAGTATTTTCTTTATTGAAAAAGAATGGTTTGGTAATCGGCTCTAAGGGTGCTCTAGGTGGATATATGCTTTCCAATAAACCTGAGAATGTAACTGTGGGAGATGTACTAACTGCTCTTGAAGGTGATTTAGCAATAGTACCTGAAAAAGTACATGAGGAGAATGAAAACAACCACGAAGAAAATATAATGGATAGTTATTTATATGATACTGTATGGCGAAAAGTTAATGAAAAAATTTATAACATAGTTAGCACGACATCTCTGCAAAATCTCTTAGATGAACATGCTGAAAAATTTGAGTAAAAGAAATGGAGGAATTTTCAATGAATGAAAATAATCTAAGATTTGATACTTTACAGGTTCATGCAGGTCAGGTGCCTGATCCGACAACTGGTTCGAGAGCTGTACCCATTTATCAAACAACATCATACAATTTCAATGATTCTGACCATGGAGCCCGTTTATTTGCTTTAGAAGAAGCCGGAAATATTTATACTAGAATAATGAATCCTACTACAGATGTATTTGAAAAAAGGGCAGCTGCCCTTGAAGGAGGTATAGGTGGATTAGGAGTTGCTTCTGGAACATCAGCTATATTATATTCAGTTTTAAATATAGCTGAGATGGGGGATGAAATTGTTTCAGCAAGTACATTGTATGGGGGAACATATAATCTTTTTTCTTCAACATTACCTAAACTGGGTATTAAAACCATATTTGTAGATCCAGATGAGCCGGAAAATTTCAGGGGAGCTATTACAAATAGGACCAAGGCATTATTCATAGAAACAATCGGTAATCCAGGAATAAATCTTGTTGATATTGAAGCTGTGGCGAATATAGCTCATGAGAATGGGATCCCCCTAATTGTTGATAATACTTTTGGAACTCCTTATTTAATAAGACCTATAGAATATGGTGCTGATATAGTAGTACATTCTGCAACTAAATTTATTGGGGGACATGGAACAAGCATAGGTGGAGTAATAGTAGATTCCGGGAAATTTGGCTGGTTTGCTAGCCGCAAGTTTTCAGGATTAACTCAACCTGATCCAAGTTATCATGGTATAAGTTATACAGATACTTTTGGTGCTTTAGCATACATAACAAAAGCCAGGGTACAATTATTAAGAGATACAGGTGCCTGCATAAGTCCTTTTAATTCCTTCTTACTACTTATGGGGCTTGAAACCCTATCTCTTAGGGTTGAAAAGCATGTATCAAATACAAATAAAATTGTAGAATATTTAAAAAGGCATTCAATGGTTTCATGGATAAACTATCCTAGTTTGAAGGATAGTAAGTATTATAATTTGGCCCAAAAATACCTGCCTAAGGGTGCTGGTTCAATATTCGCTTTTGGACTTAAAGGGAATATTGAAGTTTGTAAAAAATTTATTGACAGTTTGGAGATATTTTCAAACCTTGCTAATGTAGCAGATGCAAAATCTCTTGTTATTCATCCTGCTAGCACTACTCATGCTCAGTTATCTGAAGAACAACAACGAAATGCCGGGGTGGCACATGATATGATAAGGGTTTCTGTTGGTATTGAGGATGCAGATGATTTAATAAACGATCTTGAACAGGCGATAAACAAAGCTACTATGTAAAGAGGAAGGAGCATCTTTATTGAATATATCCACAAAAGCGATATATGGTGTAAAAGCTATGGTAGACATGGCAAAAAACTATCCGGATGATTTTGCAACCGTTAAAAGCATAGCCGAAAGGCAGAATATACCTGAAAAGTATCTGGAACAGATTTTCTCCATATTAAAAAAAACTGGACTTTTAATAAGCGTTAGAGGCTCTTCCGGCGGGTATTCTCTTGCAAAGCCACCTAGAGAGATTACTGTCGGGGATATTTTAAGAGTAATAGAGGGAGAACTGGTGCCAGTAGATTGTGTTACTGAAAATAAATACAGGGTGAAATGTGAAAGAACAGATATATGTATTACAAGGTATGTTTGGGCAAGAATCAGGGATGGAATAAATAATGTAGTAGATAATATTACTTTAAAAGAGCTAGCTGAAGGATATGCAGGGCTAGATGTAAGAAGTGAGAATTAAGGAATGTCTCACTGTAAAAATAATATTAAATTTGGAGGTAGCGAGATATGAAAAAAATTGCTAAGAAACTAACTGACCTTATAGGAAATACACCTCTTTTAGAGTTGGGAAATTATAATAAAGCTAATAATGTAGATGCAAAAATAGTAGCTAAACTGGAGTACTTTAATCCAGGAGGAAGTGTAAAAGATAGAATAGGCTTTGCTATGATAGAGGATGCCGAAGAAAAAGGATTAATTGATAAGAACTCTACAATAATAGAGCCTACAAGTGGAAACACAGGAATTGGTCTAGCATTTGTAGCTGCTTCAAAGGGTTACAAATTGATATTAACTATGCCTGATACAATGAGTCTGGAACGCAGAAGTCTTTTAAGGGCTCTTGGTGCAGAGCTAGTATTGACACCTGGATCACTCGGAATGAAAGGCAGTATAGATAAGGCTAAAGAACTTGTTGAAAGTACACCAGGATCTTTTATGCCTCTACAATTCAGCAACCCTTCAAATCCTGAAATTCACAGAAAAACTACTGCTGAGGAAATATGGAGAGATACTGATGGAGAAGTAAACATATTCGTAGCAGGAGTGGGTACAGGAGGAACAGTAACAGGTGTTGGAGAAGTTCTTAAACAGAAGAATCCTGAGGTAAAAATAGTAGCAGTGGAACCCTTTGATTCACCAATAATATCAGGAGGAAAACCAGGGCCTCATAAAATTCAAGGAATAGGTGCAAATTTCATGCCAGATGTTCTTAATGTAAAAATATTAGATGAGGTATTTAAAGTGAAAAATGAAGATGCATATGCCACTACAAGAGACCTTGCAAAAACAGAAGGCCTTCTTGTTGGTGTGTCTTCTGGAGCAGCAGTTTTTGCTGCCACTCAAATTGCAAAAAGAGAGGAAAACAAAGGTAAAACAATTGTTGTAATTTTACCGGATACAGGCGAGAGATATCTATCAACTGATTTATTTAAATAAATGTAGGGGACGGTTCTCCACATAGTTACCAAAAAAAGAAAGGATGCCACATATGCCAATTAAAATAGCAAATGACCTTCCCGCAGTGGAAGTTCTAAGCAATGAAAATATATTTATTATGCATGAAGACAGAGCTTTGCATCAGGACATAAGACCACTAAGCATTGTAATATTAAATTTAATGCCTACAAAAATTACTACTGAAACACAAATATTACGATTACTAGGTAACTCACCTCTTCAGGTAGATATTACGCTGTTGCATCCTAAAACCCATGTATCAAAAAATACGCCTCAAGAGCATCTTGTAAGGTTTTATAATACTTTTGATGAAATAAAGGATAGAAAATTTGATGGTATGATTATTACAGGTGCACCAGTTGAACTTATAGAATTTGATGAAGTTGATTATTGGAATGAACTTAAGGAAGTCATGGATTGGACTATATCCAATGTATTTTCTACTTTTTATATATGCTGGGGTGCTCAAGCAGCCTTATATCATCATTATGGAATACCTAAGTATACTCTTGAGGCTAAGAAGTTTGGAGTTTTTTCTCATAGGATTTGTGTAAGAAATAAAAAACTTATGAGAGGTTTTGATGACGAATTCTACGCTCCACATTCTAGACATACAGAAGTAAGAAAAGAAGATATTAAAAAAGTTGAACAGTTAGAAATACTAGCTGAATCAGATAAGGCAGGAGTTTACATTGTTGCATCTAAGAACGGAAGACAGGTCTTTGTAACTGGTCATTCAGAGTATGATCCTCTTACTTTAAAAGCTGAGTATGATAGAGATGTAGGCAAAGGATTGGACATTGATGTGCCTGAGAATTATTTCAAAGACAATGATCCTAACAAGCCACCGTTAACAAAATGGAGAGGGCATGCAAATCTTCTATTTTCAAACTGGTTGAATTATCATGTGTATCAAGAGACACCATATGAGTTGGAGCAAATAAAGTGAGATTTATAATATTATATATTAAATTTTAATATTCAAATGTCAAGCAATATATGATATAATTTCCTATTAATCTTTGTCTTACTATAAATGAAAGTAGTGATAATTTGTTTGAGTTGGATGCTATAAGAAGAGAAGCTACAGAAACTTCTTTTTTAAGAGGAAAAGCATATTATAAGAACAATAGAATAAGGGATATATCTATAAAAGCAACTGGAAATGGTTTGTATAAAATTCATGCTGTCGTCAGAGGAGCAGAATATTATGATACAATCGTATCTATTGATATCGAAGCAAACCGTCTGGTTAGCTGGAAATGCTCCTGTCCATATGATTATGGAGGCGCATGTAAACACATTGTAGCAGTAAGCATAAAATTTTTGTTTGATATGCAAGATAAATCTGAAGATAAACTATGTATACTGGATGACACTGAGGTTAAGCAGGAAAGCAATTCATTAGAATGGAGCAATTTTGATTCAGAAGATGATATGGAAGCTTGGGTTGACAATAATTTGGAGGGAATGGTTTTCGACAATCTAGGACTTACCTCTCTGAAAAACCTTAAAAGTTTTAATTTAACAAATAAATTTAGAATTATTTTTAATGAATTTAATATTGATAGTAATTCCCAAAATAGCAAGAATAATAATCAACTTCAAGTTGCCAGAGGAAGAAGATTTTCGTTGAAAGTTCTTTATCCATCTTCCTTAAATTTTGCTCAAAAAGGTATTCGGATAGATAGGGATATAATCCGTAGTATAGGAGGAGCATACTCACTTTTTCTTGAAAATATTGTAACAAATGGTGTATACATGAACGGTCTTTACTATCTTGGACAATTAAATATTGATGTGGTGTTTTCTCTTGCTGCTGGTCTTGAGGAGGTTATGTATGGAAATCCTCCAAAAAAAATACAGTTTTTTGGAAACCAATACAAACCAGAGATAGAGGTTCTTTCGAAAGCTGATGGAGCTGTTACAATGGCGTTTGAAGAAGATATGATCATTATTCCGGGGAAATATTCAACTTTCATTCTTAAGGAAGATAAGATCATGAAGCTGCATGAAAGCATACCTTGGTCATTTATCAATAAAATGGCAACAAAACCAACAGTAGCCCCGGAACTTCATGGAAAGCTTATGAGTAAAGTGCTGCCTATATTGAAGAATGCTTTTGAAGTTAAAAAGGTGAAGGAAACTTCCCCAGTTAATGAAGCTAATCAAGAAAAACCAGTAAGTATTATTACCCGAGATATTCAACCTCAGGTTAATATCTACGTAAAATATGAAAAGGATACGGAGAATATTTATATATTGCCAGAAATATGGTATGACGATTACCTTGGTATAAATCCTTTTAGCAGTATGGAGATTCAGAATTATGAGAATTTTTACTATATGGCTGCAAAAATGAAAACACTGCAAAGTGTTGAGCGAGATGACACAATAATCCAATTCAAACGGGATATTTACAAAGAGCAGCAGGTATATGCCACTTTTAATAACACAAATTATTTTATTCCGGACGAATATGGAAGGCTGCCGGTTGAAGGCGAAGAGATACTCTATTCCTTGTTTACTGGGATTATTCCAACATTCCCTGAAGACTGGAAGGTGCTTTATGATAAAGGTTTAGAAAAACTAAAGTTCAAAAAGGAGGATGTATCTTGTAAATTTGATTTTTCAGCTGACACTGACAATGGGCTTCTTGAATTTGATCTTGAGTTTCATTGCGGAAACCTGAAAATTAGAACTGAGCAATTATATGACTATATAAATAATAATAGGAAGCTTCTAAATATTGATGGCAGCTTTATTGAGATAACTAATAGGGAAGAGTTGTATAAGCTATTTTCTCTTCTTGAAGGCTTTAATGCAAAAGATAAAAATAAAAGATATTCCGGAAAGCTCTACCAGGCAATAGAGTTGGATGCGTTTGTTGAAAATGCAGATAATCCAAGTCATTATTCATATAAAAGCAATGAGAATTATCAAAAGCTGATCCAAGAGGCAAAAGACAATAAGTTGCTAGAAAAAGTTAAAATACCAGAGAAGTTTGAAATGATTTTAAGAAGCTATCAACTTGATGGAGTTCAATGGATGTATTTTTTGCGTAAATATGGGTTTGGAGGTATACTTGCAGATGATATGGGACTGGGTAAAACCTTACAGGTTCTAGTAATGCTCTCAATGATATCTACTCAAACACCTTCACTCATTATATGTCCTAAAACACTAATACATAACTGGTATAATGAGATACAGAAGTTTGTACCTAATTTAAAAGTATTAATTGCTTGTGGTGGTTCAGTAGAGCGAATTACTAAAATACAAAAAGCCGATGAATATGGCATTATAATAACATCATATCCACTTATTCACAAAGATATTGAAACATATAAAAAAATGGAGTTTGAATACTGCATTATTGACGAAGCACAGTATATTAAGAACCCTTCCACAAGAACAGCCAGGTGTGTCAAGTCATTAAGATCCAAGTTCAGGCTAGCATTGACTGGAACACCCTTGGAGAATACTATAATTGATTTGTGGTCAGTTTTTGATTTTGTCATGCCTGAATTCCTTGGGGATGAGTCTTCATTTAAAGCAAGATTCGGAAATGCAAGTGTTGGAGAACCTAACCTGGGAGCTGCAGCAAATTTAAATAAGAAAATAAAGCCATTTATCTTAAGAAGAACAAAAAAAGAAATGCTTAAGGACTTACCCCCTAAAATTGAGCAGGTGGGCATGTCAGAACTTACGACGGGTCAGTTGGCATTGTATACAAAAATGCTTGAAAAAATTCGGGGGGATCTATATGATACAATATCAAAAAAAGGTTTTAAAAGTTCGCAAATTGAGATATTAGCAGGACTGACTAGGCTAAGACAGATATGTAACCATCCGGGACTTGTAAACGAGAAGTTTATTGAGATGGAAAACATATCGGGAAAGCTTGAACTTTTTGAAGAACTTTTGGATGAATGCATTGAGGGTGGACATAAAGTTCTTGTATTTAGTCAATTTGTAAAAATGCTGGATATCCTGAGTAAAGTTTTAGACAAGAAAAAGATTCGTTACTGCCGCCTTGATGGGCAGAGCAGGAATAGAGAAGAAATAATAAGTACATTCAATACTGATGATACAGTTAAGGTATTCCTGATAAGTTTAAAAGCTGGTGGTTTTGGGCTAAATCTGACTTCAGCAGATACTGTTATTCTCTATGACCCCTGGTGGAATCCAATGGTGGAGGAACAAGCCTCTGATAGGGCTCATAGAATGGGACAGCATAAGGCAGTAAATGTGTATAGAATGATTACGAAGGGAACTGTGGAAGAAAAAATTCAGAAATTGCAGGAGAGAAAGAAAATGCTTTTTGATAGTATAATAAATGAATCTGGAGATGTATTTAAAAAGTTGTCATGGGAGGATTTGAAAGATATACTAGAGTGAGTATTGATAATTTTACCAAATTAATGTATAATTTAAACAAATTTGACTGTATGTTTTACATTAGTATAAGGGGGATTAAAAATAAACTGTTCAAATAAAAACTTTAAAAGCCTAAAGGCATGACTTTTAAAGTTTTTATGGACTAATGTAATTTTTGTTAATCCCTAATAGGATGTGAATAAAAGTTTAGATAAAAGACAGCAAGGAGTATTTTACTGATTTATGAAAAAAAAGTTTTTATATGAAATTATTCTTAGCATTATTATTCCTTTGGTAATTTGGAATATATCTCGCAAACAAATTGGTGATTATTATGCAATGCTACTCACTACATTACCAGGTTTTATCTACACCATATGGAAATTCTTCAGGTGTAGGCAGTTTAATGTAACTGGTGTTTTTATCCTTATTACATTGATACTTTGGCGCACACTAGATATAATATCACATTCCGCTGAAGGTATGCTGTGGAACGGTGTTTACATTAATATTATGTATTCTATTTTTTGGATTATTACAATTATAATAAAGAAACCGATGGGAATGTACTTTTTTGTTGATTACGCATACTTAAAAGGTTATTCGCGTGAAGCATCAAAGGAATTGTTTATGCAAAAAAAATTATTCCGATACTTCCAATACTTCACAGGGTTTCTTGTTATAAAAGATTTGGAAGGTGCAATTCTTAAAGCTTGGTTCATTAAAGAGTATGGAGTGAGTGGCTTTAACAAAATAATTATATATATGAATATAAATGGATATATATTTGCAGGAATGGTTTTAATTATAATGTTATTTATTGAAAAAAAGATTAAGCTTTCGGATAGATTAAAGCAGGAGCATTGAGTTTTTTATGTAATGAATGGTATAATTGTGATACTTGGTACCACTCGGATTATTTTGAATTTGATATTGAAGTTGTACATGAAATTGTACAAATAGATGAAATGTGAGGGATTTAAATAAAATGGAATACAAAAGTGATATTGAAATTGCTCAAAACACAGAACTAAAACCTATATCTGATATTGCTGAAAAAGCAGGAATAAATAAAAATGATTTGGAATTATATGGTAATTACAAAGCTAAAGTTAATTATAATCTTCTTGAAAGCTTGAAAAATAAAGGGAATGGCAAGCTTATCTTAGTTACAGCCATTACTCCTACCCAGGCAGGAGAAGGTAAAACAACTACATCAGTTGGACTTGGAGATGCTCTGAGCAAACTAGACAAAAAAACTATAATTGCCCTCAGAGAGCCTTCATTAGGTCCTGTATTTGGAATAAAAGGTGGAGCTGCTGGCGGGGGATATGCCCAGGTTGTGCCTATGGAAGATATCAATTTACACTTTACAGGCGATCTTCATGCAATTGGTGCCGCAAATAATTTACTTGCAGCTATATTGGATAATCATATTTATCAAGGTAATGAATTGGGCTTGGATACACGAAAAATTACCTGGAAAAGATGCATGGACATGAATGACAGGCAGTTAAGATTCATTGTCGATGGTCTTAATGGAAGGGTAAATGGCATTCCAAGAGAAGATGGCTTTGATATAACTGTAGCATCAGAGGTGATGGCTGTTTTATGTCTTTCGAGGAATATTGAGCATCTAAAGGAAAAGTTACGTAGCATTGTTGTTGGTTACACAAGAGAGGATGTTCCTGTAACTGTTGGACAGTTAAAAGCTGAAGGCGCAATGGCAGCCCTCTTAAAGGATGCATTGAAACCTAATATTGTTCAAACCCTGGAAGGAACCCCTGCCTTTGTACATGGTGGTCCTTTTGCGAATATAGCTCATGGGTGCAATAGTATAATGGCTACACAAATGGCTTTGAAGCTTGCAGATTATGTGGTCACTGAAGCGGGATTTGGAGCAGATCTTGGAGCTGAAAAATTTCTTGATATAAAGTGCCGTGCAGCAAGCTTAAAACCCTCAGTAGTAGTAATAGTCGCAACAGTAAGGGCGTTGAAGCTCCATGGAGGAGCTCAAAAAAATGAACTTGGAATTGAGAACCTTGACTATCTTGAAAAAGGAATACCTAACTTGCTTAAACATATAGAAAATATTACTGTTAATTTTGGATTACCTGCTGTGGTTGCTATAAACAGGTTTCCCACTGACACAGTAGCTGAGCTTGATTTTGTGAAGCAAAAATGCACAGAACTAGGTGTTAATGTAGCTTTATCAGAAGTTTGGGCAAAAGGTGGTGAAGGTGGAGTAGAGTTGGCTAATGAAGTTGTAAGACTAGCTAATGAAGGTAAAAATAAATTTGATTATTTATATGATTTAGATGAGACCCTAAAAGCTAAAATTGAGATTATAGTAAAAAAGATATATGGTGGTGACGGAGTGGATTATGCTCCTGCTGCTCTTAAAGAAATTGAACGATTGGAAATGAATGGTTATGGCAAGCTGCCTATTTGTATGGCAAAGACCCAGTACTCATTGTCTGACGATCAGAAGAAACTTGGCAGACCAAAAGGCTTTAAAGTTTTGGTGCGAAATGTAAAAGTATCTGCAGGAGCAGGTTTTATTGTAGTGTTGACTGGAGATATAATGACAATGCCAGGGTTGCCTAAGGTACCTGCTGCTGAAAAAATAGATGTTGATGCAACAGGCAAGATATCAGGCCTGTTCTAGAAGGGAGAAATAATGATTACTGATAAAAACTGCAAAGAATTTATAAATATACTATCATCGAAAGAACCAGTGCCAGGTGGCGGAGGTGCTTCTGCCCTTGTTGGGGCTATTGGTATGGCTTTAGGAAGCATGGTTGGCAATCTGACTTTAGGCAAAAAGAAGTATGAGAATTTCCAGGATGATATAAAAATAATTCTCCAAAAAGCTAAAGAGCTTCAAGATGAACTGGTTATGCTTGTTGAAAAGGATGCAGAAGTTTTTGAGCCTCTATCAAAAGCATATGGACTTCCGAAAAATACTGAAGAAGAAAAGGCAAAACGTAATGTAATAATGGAAGAGGCTTTAAGAAAAGCGTGTAGTGTGCCTCTTGAGATAATGAGAAAAACACTGGAAACCATTGAGCTTCATGAACAATTATTAATGAAAGGTACGAAACTTGCAATAAGTGATGTTGGTGTTGGAGTAATTTTTTGCAAATCAGCTTTGATGGGTGCCAGCTTAAATGTATTCATCAATACAAAGCTTATGAAAGATAGATTGTATGCCGAAAAAATAAACAATGAAACTGAGAAAATGCTTAGAGAGGGAACTGAAAGAGCTGATAGAATCTATAAGGCTGTGGAGCAAGAGGTGAGATAAGTCTGAAAGAAATTAAGAATTTCTGAAAGATTTATCTCAGGTGCATATTTTTTGGACATGTGATAAGTAAATTGCACGTGCGATTAGCTGCAGAAATGGAGATAAATATGTCGATTTTAATGAAGGGTCTCGATGTTACAAAAGCAATGAAAGAAAAAATGATTGTGGAGGTAGAAAACCTCAAAATTAAAGAAATTATTCCAACTTTAGGCATAATTAGAGTAGGAGCAAGGTCTGATGATTTAGCATATGAACGAGGTGCTATTAAAAGATGTGAATCGGTTGGAGTTAAAGTTAAAGTCTTTGAACTTGCTGAAAACATATCCCAGGAAGATATGGCAACTGAAGTAAAAAAAATCAACAATAATAAGCTTATTCATGGTATACTTATATTCAGGCCATTACCAAGCCATCTAAGTGAGGATGATATTAAATTTTTGATATCTCCTGAGAAAGATGTAGATTGTATGAATCCAATTAACATTTCCAAGGTTTTCACTGGGGATGAAAGTGGATTTGCACCTTGTACACCAGAAGCTGTAATTGAAATGTTGGATTATTATGACATACCTATTCAAGGTAAAAACATAGTAATAATAGGGAGAAGCATGGTTATTGGCAAACCTCTTTCTATGTTGTTGTTGAAGAGAAATGCTACTATAACTGTTTGCCACACTAGAACAAAAAATATAACTGAAATTACGAAAAAAGCAGAAATACTTATTGCGGCTGCCGGGAAGGCAAATATGGTTACTAAAGATTATATTTCAACAGGTACAGTAGTTGTCGATGTAGGAATTAATGTTGATGAGGCTGGTAATCTTTGCGGTGATGTTGACTTTAAAGATGTGGAAGCTTTTGTAGAAAGCATAACTCCTGTTCCAGGAGGAGTTGGCACGGTTACAACCTCTGTTTTAGTAAAACATGTTATTAAAGCAGCAGGGATTAAAGTTTAAAAGGGGAGATGATTTTTTGATAAAAAAACTATCAAAGTATTTAGTGGTGGTCATTATTCTTGTTATATTGGGAATATGGGTTTCATCAGGCTTTTATACTGTAAGATCAGGAGAAGAAGCCGTTATTTTAAGGTTTGGCAAACATGTTAAAACTATATCACAAGCAGGCTTGAATTGGCATATACCTTCACCGATTGAGAATGTAATTAAAGTTAATATGCTGGAAGTCAAACGTATTGAATTTGGTTATAAAACATTGGATGAGGATGATAAGGGTAAATATCCTGACTATGCTGATATACCAAGCCAATTGATGTTAACAGGTGATGAAAATCTTGTTAATATTGAAGCTGCAATACAGTACCAGGTAAATGACATAGACAACTATGTGTTTATGGTTAAAAACCAAACTGCAACATTAGAAGTGGCTGCAGAATCAGCAATTAGAAGGGTAATTGCAAATCACATTTTGGATGAGGTTCTTACAGAAAATAAATTTGAAATCCAGCAGGAGATTAGAGAAGATTTGCAGGAAACCTGTGATACCTATGCTCTTGGTATAGGTATCTTAACAGTTCAATTGCAAGATGTTAATCCACCAGATGAAGTAGATGCAGCTTTTAAGGATGTTGCAAATGCAAGAGAAGATAGAAATAGTTATATAAATGAAGCTCAAAGCTATAGAAACGAAGTTATACCCAAAGCCAGAGGAAATTCAGCTCAGATTATAAATGATGCTTTGGCATATAAAGAGAAAAGAATAGCTGAAGCGAAAGGTGATGTAGCTAATTTCACTCAGATACTTGAGAGATACGAGCAAGGTAAGGATGTTACAAGAGTGCGTATGTATTTGGAGACCATGGAAGAAATTTTACCTGGGATAGAAAAATATATTGTGGATTCTCAGGATGGGTTAATTAAATTTTTGCCTCTTCAACCAAGTCAGGTGATTCAAAACAGTACAAATCAACAGGAAGGGGGAGCTAATTAATCATGGATAATAATGATAGTTCAGGAAACTTTGGGAGCCAGGGAAATATGGGGTTTGGACCACGTAATAACAATACAATCAACTTTCCTAAATATAAAGGATTGTATAAATTTATTACTATTTTTGTTGTAGCAATAATTCTTATTACAATTATATCAAATATGTTTTTCTTTACAGTAGATGAGAGAGAACAGGTTGTAGTTAAACAGTTCAATGAAGTAGTCAAGATAGTTGTGGATGGAGAGATTGATAAGGTTGAGAAAATAACTAAAGAAAATCCTCAACTAAGTGATATAGTAATTGATAATAGAAAAGGATTGCATTTTAAAATTCCTTTTCTTCAAACTATAGAATCCTTCACGAGCATGTTGTTGACTTATGATACCGCTGCAAGAGAAGTAATTACCAAAGATCAGAAGAAGCTGGTGCTTGATAGCTATGCAGTATGGAAGATTACAAATCCTGCACTTTTCGCAATATCATTAAAAAATGAAAGAGCAGCTCATACAAGGATGGACGATGTTATATACTCTAAGTTAAATGAAGAAATAGGAAAAGTTGAAGCACATATTGTGATTTCTGATAAGGATTATGTTATTGAGATGCTTCAAAGGCTTGTTCAAAGTACTAATGACCAGGTTGAAAGTTTTGGAATGGAAGTTGTTGATGTGAAAATAAAGAAAACTGACCTGCCAGAAGCAAATTACAATAATATATTTACTCGAATGAAAACTGAAAGAGAAAAAGCTGCTAAAACTTATCGATCTGAAGGAAAGGAAGAGGCTCAGAAAATCAGATCAGAAGCTGATAAAGAAGCCACTATTATAGAGGCAAAAGCCTATGAAGAAGCTGAAAAGGAAAAAGGTGAGGGTGATGCAGAAGCCTTAAGAATTTATGCAGAGTCCTATAACAAAGATCCTGAATTCTACGCCTTCTGGAGAAGTCTCCAAGCTTATAAAAAGTCTTTGAAAGATAATACCACAATAATTATTGATTCGAATTCTGAATTTGCTAAATATTTGTATGGAAATAAATAGAAAACGGAGAGTGGCACACCATTTGCCACTCTCCGTTTTTAGTATTTTACTTTTTTTGATCTGATGACTGATCAGAAGATTTCTTAAGATTTTTATCAACTTCTTCAATATTGGACAAAGTTATTCTTCCTTTTATATCGGTTAGTGGCTGGTTTTTTTCTTTGATAACCTTTTCCAGCTCAAGAATGGAAAAATCCAGAGTATCTGAAGCCTTTTTATTTTCCTCACCTAGCATATTTTTTAAAAAACCCCATATTGTTTTTAGATCAGTAATGTTGGTACCCGCTTGTGTCCAGTCACTATTTATTGAACTAAGTATTGCATTTCTTGTATAGTATTTTAGTCTTTTAACCTCGCTCACATTTTGTTTTTTATATATGGAAAATAGCTTGGTAATGCTACCATAACAGTTGTTTGCGCTAATTAAAGTTAAATTTTTGTTTTTTGAGACAATAGAATTTGTCAAACCATTGAGAGAGCTGCTAAAGGCATTGAGCATCTCTTGAGTTGCTCCTTTCTGAGCAGCTTTAGGTGCATAAGCATTCCATGTAAAATGCATTTTGTTGATAACAGGAGTAATCTCCTGCCATGGGTCTTTTACAGTTGGTTTTTGGGTTTCTGTACCCATTTGCTGATTTTGACCACCATTAGATTGAGTGGAACCTTGGCTCTGCTGATTTTTCTCATTATCTTTCTTATCCTTATCCTTTTCAGCACCATCCTCTCCCGATTTCTTCTCTCCATCGCTGCTGCCACCATCACCGCTATCACTACCAGTGCTACCAGTGTTACTTTTATTAGTACTTTCCTTACGGTCTGATTTTTTGCTGGTATCTTCTTCCTTCTCTGTTGAAGCAGTTGGACCATCGAGTGCTCTAATTATTGACTCTATATCCTGTTCTAACTCTTCTAACTCTTTAGGATTATCAGAGGATTCGTTTTCCGATTCAGCAGATTGACGTTCAGCAGAAGGTCCTTCTTTTTTACCTCTACAACCTGTAATAAATAATATAATTGCTAATAATACAACTAATAAAACAATTATCTTGCAATAAAAAACTTTAGTAATCTTGTTATTAATTAACATATATATTTCTTGTAGTAAAACTACAAATACCTCCATATACAGTAAAATTTCAATGTTTTAACATTGAATAAGTTTTTGTGTAAGAATCATAGTATTATTATTGAGTAAATATGAACAATAATATTCGTAGATACAATATTAAACGAATAAATGTATTTCAAATTTGTTTATTTGTGTTAAAATATATTATAAAAGGAGTTGAACATTTATGAGTACTTACGATGTGATTTTGAGTAGAAGAACAATTAGAAAGTTTAAACAGGAAACAATTGAGAAATCAATTATTAAAAAATTAGTAAATGCTGCTCGCTATGCACCTTCAGGTGCGAATATGCAGCCCATTAAATACATAATAGTAGATGATGCCGATAAAGTACCAAAAGTTTTTAATCATTTAAAATGGGCTGGCTATATAGCGCCTCAAGGTGATCCTAAAAAAGGCGAAGAACCAGTAGCATATATTATCGTGCTTGTGGATACTAAAATTAGAAAAAGTGGATATGAATTGGATTTAGGTGCAGCTATACAGAATATTTTACTTGTTGCAGAAGAAGAAGGTATAGGAACTTGTTGGTTAGGTTCAGTCGAAAGAGATGCTATTAGAAAGCTATTGGATATACAAGAAGATTTTCTTATAAATAGTGTTATTGCATTGGGTTATAAGGATGAGATTTCTGTTGCCGAAGATGCAAATGGTTCAATTAAATATTATAAAGATGAAAAAGGTATATTGCACGTTCCCAAGAGGAAACTAGAGGATATAATAGTCTGAATTTTTGTATCAGGGACATTCCGCAGCAAGGAATACCCGCATAGCAGCGGTGTGTACCT
>ENA-UOOK01004047-UOOK01004047.1-fermentation-metagenome-genome-assembly--contig:-NODE-4047-length-16072-cov-3.630580_pt1 | contig 16072 bp, 16 predicted proteins | sample MGYA00245777_ERZ724023 | MGnify/ENA primary metagenome ERZ724023 (study PRJEB28704, sample SAMN03018312) | fermentation metagenome | biome: anthropogenic terrestrial biome; feature: soil; material...
GTTGAGCAGGCGGTTATCGACTCCCTATCCGAGACTTTGACGAAGATAAAGATTACCGGTACAGAGGAAAGTGAGAAAAAAAAAGAAGAAGAATTGTCCTCCCTTAAACAGTCGGTAATAAAGGAATTGCGGCAGACACAAAAGCAAAAAAACAATCTGCACGATTTACTGGAACGGGAGGTTTATACCGCCGAAGTGTTTTCCGAGCGCAGCAGGCTATTGGAAGAAAAAACCCTGCTGCTCCGCGGCGCCATTGAGGAGCTGAGCGGACAGATCCGGAAAATTCAATGCCAGACGGCATCAAAGTCAGAGAAAAAAACAGAAAGTCTCCTGGAAGCTTACCGCTTCGCGGACACTAACCAAAAAAATCAGCTGCTTAAAACCATGATCAGCAGTATTGAATATTACAAGGCTCCGGGCTGGAAGCCCCGGCAGTTCGAACTGGTGCTTCACATCAGAGGAATCAAACTATATCCTGAACAGTCTTCTTCGCTGCAGGAATCATAGATTCTGCCCGCATCGATACACACCGCTTCTTTAAAGCAGCCGGAACCGGGTGCCGCGGTAGGCGTAACTTTTGAATCAGCCATAAAAATCCTCCTATGCCTTAGTAATAGCTTTAACTACACTAATATTTTATGAGGATTTCTGGAATTCGTGAATATTTTCAAAAATATTTATAATTTTGTCAGCTTTGCAAAATTGGCCATGATTTTCTTTGTCCCTTTGGTGTCAAAAGCAATCTCCACCAGGTAATCTCCGCCCATCGGGGTAACGGAAAGCACCATTCCCTCTCCGAAAATTCCATGGTGCACCCGATCCCCTGCCCCATACTGCAGCGGGGCAGGTGCAGCAGTCTGCCGACTCGCCGCTGTTTTTCCGCCGGAAATCCCGAGAGTACTCCCATTTGAGCTGCCCTTTTGCCCGTGAGTATGTAATTCGGAGGAGGAGGCATGCCGGACCGCCAAGGTCATATCCTCCGACTCGATAAGCTCCTGCGGGATTTCCCGCAAAAACCGCGAGGTCTTATTCTTCTGGGTAGAACCAAACAACAGACGGGAGGCGGCGCTTGTCACATACAGCTGTTTTTTGGCCCGGGTCAGACCCACATAAGCAAGCCTGCGCTCCTCCTCGATCTGGGCCGGGTCATACATAGACTGCATCCCGGGGAAGATGCCCTCCTCCATACCGATGATAAACACATAAGGAAATTCCAATCCCTTGGCGCTGTGCATGGTCATCATAACAACGTTATCCTGTTCCCCGTCATAGCTGTCCAGATCAGTAAACAGGGCAACCTCCTCCAAAAATCCGGATAAATCGGCAGCTTCGTTTTGTTCCTCATATTTAATCAGATTGGACTGCAGTTCATTGAGGTTTTCAATTCTGGTTATCCCCTCGTCGCCCAAGCTGCGCATGTAATCCATGTAACCGGTATTCTGCAGAACCGCGTCATAGAAAATATCCAGCGGAGTGCCCTCCAGCCCGCCGGCTAAACCCCGGATCATTTTGGCAAACTCCATCAGCGCGGCGCTTTTACGGGAAAGAGGCTGGTACTGGTCGGCAGTTTCCATCACTTCAAACAGGCTGACCCCCAACGTGCGGGAAATCTCCTCCGCCGCCGCTACCGTGGTATCACCGATTCCCCGTTTCGGCTCGTTGATGATGCGCTTTAAGCGCACCGAGTCCGCCTGATTGTTGATAACGCAGAGGTAAGCCAGAATATCCTTAATTTCCTTTCTTTCAAAGAAACGCAGGCCGCCGATAATTTTATAAGGAATAGATGCCCGCACAAAATAATTTTCCAGACTGTTGGACTGAGCGTTCATCCGGTAAAGGATGGCGTGATCGCTGTATTTCGCGCCGTTTTCTACATTATGCTCGATGGTTTTTGCAACGAAGGCGGCTTCCGCAAATTCATCGGTGCCACGGAAGCTGTATACCTTTTCTCCCTTACCGTTATCCGTCCACAGATTTTTTCCTTTTCGCTCAAGGTTATTGGCGATAACGCTGTTGGCCGCATCCAGAATCGTCTGGGTGGAACGGTAATTCTGTTCCAGCCGGATAACCATAACGTTTTCAAACTGATTTTCAAAGCTTAAAATATTTTCAATGGTAGCGCCGCGGAATTTATAAATGCTCTGGTCGTCGTCGCCGACTACGCAAAGGTTTTTGTGTTTCCTGGAAAGCAGGCTGATCAGCCGGTACTGGGCATGGTTGGTATCCTGATATTCGTCCACCATGATGTAGCGGTAGCGGTTCTGGTAGTATTCCAGCACCTCCGGATTGGTTTCAAACAGCTTTACGGTATAGTATATGATGTCGTCAAAATCCAGTGCCTGGGCGTTTTTCAGGGAGGCCTGATATTCCCTATAAATTTTCGCAATCAGCTTGCTACGGTAATCGTTCTGCGCCTGCTCCGTGTATTCGTCCGGCGAAATCAGGTCATCCTTAACACGTCCGACGGCAGAAACGAGGCTTTTGGGTGTGAAGCTTTTTTCGTCGATATTGAGCCGCTTCAAGCAGTCCTTAATGACCCGTACGGAGTCGTCGGTATCGTAAATGGTAAAATTCTTATTAAAGCCGAGGCGCTCTATTTCCCGCCGCAGAATACGTACACAAAGAGAGTGAAAGGTGCAGGCCATAATATCCTGCGCCTGATCCGGCAGCATATTGGAAAGCCGCTCCTTCAGTTCCCCCGCCGCCTTATTGGTAAAGGTAATCGTGAGAATCTGATAAGCCCGGATGGGATTTATCGCACAAAGACGGACGATTTCCTCATAAGAAGCTTCCCCGCCGTTTAAATAGGAGCGCATTAAAGCAAGATCGTCCTCTGTGATATACTCCGGCATATAGGTGCTGTGAAAGGCATCGCCATACTTTACCATATTGGCGACACGGTTGACAAGCACCGTGGTTTTTCCGCTGCCAGCGCCGGCCAGAATCAGCACTGGGCCGTTAACACAGAATACCGCTTCCCTCTGCATGGGATTCATGCGGGAAAAGTCTTTCACCATAATCTTTTTCCGTAAATCCAGGTAGTCTTCTTTTAACTGCAAATTCATGAATGTTCTTACCCTTTCAGCTGACAATATCAAAAGCAACAAAACACGCAAAAATAGATTCGGGTCTAAAGACCCGAATCTATTTTATCATAAAATCATCGAAAGGAAAACCCGCAGCGAAAATTCTCTTTTTTGTCAGCGGCCGGATATGGCACTTTTCCCTTCAAAGGGCTGGGTAAAGAGCGTACAGCCTGTTGCGCGGAATTCCTCAATCATTTTCCATATCTCGGTTTCCGGCATGAAAAGTTGCCGGGACAAACAGGGAATGCAAAGAAAATCGGTGGCTCCCCGGTTGATCAGTTTTTTATAGATGCCGATTTCATCATTTGAAAGAGGGTTACCGCACTCCGTACAGCAACTCATCTTACAGTTTGACCAGCCTGGCAAGATAAACCCTGCAGTCATGGGGTTCTTTAATATTAACGGAAATGTACTCGCTGAAGGGCCCGATCTTTTCTCCGGTAAACACATCCGTCAGCTCAAAACCGTATCCGGAAGAAACCGGCAGTCCCACATTATACAGGAAAAGACGCATGGTCGCTTCGGCCTCGGACAGATTGAAGAATCCAAAGGCATATTCTCCGCCGGAAAGATGTTTAAACAAAATCTCGTGATCAGTATTCCAATCCACATTCAGAACAACAGGCGGACGGCTCTCCTCATCTTGATCGATACGAAGCAGGCCTTTATTGGTCACCAGCCTCAGCGTTTCTTTACTCATACTGCGGATGTCACAGCCAAGCATCAAGGGTGCACTGCTTAAGCACCAGAGGGCAAACTGGGAACGGTAATCGGCATCGTTACAGCCTTTGCTTCCTACAAGTCCTTTTCCGTACATTCCCACGGTCAGCATATCCATATCGTTGTAACAACCGGGAGCGGAATAGCATAGCTTGTCTTTTTGACTCATAAAGATATTCTTAAAAGATTCAAAGCTGTCGTTGATATCCCCGGTGGAGCGATACATGTGCGCACCGGTGGAACGAATCCAGGAATGGACGTCGTCGCGGCCCCAGTTGCAGGCAGAAAACAAGATTTCACGTCCGCAGGCTTTTAAGGCAAGCCCCATTTTATGGTAGAGCAGCGAACTGTCTGCCTTTGCCGGTTTGAAACAAAAGTCATATTTCAAAAAATCACAGCCGTATTCCGCAAATGTCCGGGCATCCAGAAATTCATGGTCAAAGCTGCCGGGATAATCGGCACAGGTGCGCACGCCGGCGCAGGAATACATGCCGAACTTAAGACCCCTGCTATGTACATAATCGCTGACTGCTTTCATTCCATTGGAAAATTTCGTTTTGTCGGGAACGATTTTGTTGGTAACGGGATCTCTGTTTCGTTCAGACCAACAATCATCAATTACTAAATATTCATATCCAGCGTCTTTCAGTCCCGAACCGATAAAAATATCAGCGCTTTCCTTGATAAGCTGTTCATTAATATTGGTTCCAAAAGTGTTCCAGGTGTTCCACCCCATAGGCGGTTTTTTTGCCAACATAATCATGCCTGCTTTCTCGAAATTTTTATGCAAAATAAAATAACTGCAAACAATATCATACACCAAAAACAAAAAAAGAAATATAACTTTTGTTTCCTGAATATGATGTTTTGTTTACAGCTATCTAATAAATTACGGCAAATAAATTCAGTGAGGGATAATGTTCAAAAGAACACCGGCCGCCACAGCGGAACCGATAACGCCCGCAACGTTAGGACCCATAGCGTGCATGAGCAAGAAGTTTCCGGGATTTTCTTCCTGACCAACCTTCTGCGCAACACGAGCTGCCATAGGAACAGCTGAAACACCGGCAGAGCCGATAAGCGGATTTACTTTACCGTGTGTAGCATGGCACATAATCTTTCCGAAGAGTACGCCGCCGGCAGTACCAAAACAGAATGCCAAAAGTCCGAGTATAACAATTTGAATTGTTTGAACCGAAAGAAATACTTCACCTGTAGCAGTAGCTCCAACAGTAACTCCAAGGAAAATCGTAATAATGTTCATCAATTCATTTTGTGCAGTATTACTTATTCTTCCCACAACACCGCTTTCACGGAATAAGTTACCAAGCATAAGCATACCAACTAATGGGCATGCATCAGGTAATAGAAGAGATACAATAATGGTAACAATAATTGGGAATAAGATTTTTTCAAGTTTTGAAACCGGGCGCAGCTGTTCCATTACAATACTGCGTTCTTTTTTAGTAGTTAATGCCCTCATAATAGGCGGCTGTATAATAGGAACCAACGCCATGTAAGAATAAGCGGCAACCGCAATAGGCCCTAAAAGTTCCGGAGCAAGTTTTGCGGTAACAAAGATAGCTGTCGGGCCGTCTGCACCACCGATAATACCGATTGCTCCGGCCTGTTTGCCCGTAAAGCCAAGGAATATAGCACCAATAAAAGTCATAAAAATACCGAGCTGAGCAGCAGCTCCAAGTAAAAAGCTCTTAGGATTTGAAATCAGCGGACCGAAATCAGTCATTGCACCGATACCCAAGAATATAAGCGGCGGATAAATTCCAAGTTTAACACCTTGATACAGGTAATAAAATAGACCACCTACCTGTGGAATTTGGTAATACTGTTCTCCGTTTAACATAACGGTAGCATAATTTCCGGCTGCTCCGCCATGAGCTGTCATATACTCCGAAACAAGCTGAAGTGTCGTATCAGGAGGAGCCATGATAAGCGGAAAGAGGTTTACAAGAAGCATACCGAATGCGATTGGCAAAAGCAAAAGAGGTTCAAATTCTTTTTTGATTGCCAAATAAAGCAAAACGCATGCGATTCCAATCATTATGTAATTTCGCCAGTCATTTGTAGCAAAACCGGAAGTTTTGAAAATATTAATTACCGAAGATAAAAATTCATTCCAAATATTCAAACAAGCCAGTCCCTTCTATTTAATTTCTTTAATCAAAACAGTCCATCCATCAAAATTGGTCGTGTACTGTCCAATAATCCCGCCATTCCCCACGCTGAGCGGTTAGACTGTACCGAACGTCGAATATGCGTAACTTTATTCGTTGATGTACCGTACATAGTGTAGACAGCCGCAGAAATAGCAGCAACAACTTCTTCGGGAATGCCTTCCTCAATTACTAAATTCGTACTTTGTTCGGAAGGAACTTCATAAGAAACATCCGAAGATTCATTAACTTTTACATCTTCTTTTTCCGGTTTAGTGTCAATAGCAGTGTCTGCTTTCTTGGAATTATTCTTCGACATTATTGAACGTATAGTCGCACTGTATCCCTTGATAATGTACGTAAGGAATATTAGCATGGCAAATACAATAACAAGACCTGTCAGAAGTACAATCAATGAAAGCTGTACTTTTTGATCAATACTCATATTCATTTCCCCGTTTCATAATATTTTTTTATAGATAAGTTTAAAAACTTTAATAAAAAATTAACATTTTGTATTATTATAACCTATTATAGAAGTAATTTCAATTATAATTTTATTACTTTTTGTTTTTTATTGCATAATTTTTGTAGCGGAACTATAATAAAATTAGAAAATGTGAGGAGATTTGCTTTCATGATGACAAATGAAGAATTTAGGCGCTCTTTTAAAGTGCCGTATCATAACAGTCTTGGATTAGCGGTTTACAGCTGCGGAGTTCAGCACTGCGGTTCCTGCCATTCATGGGGGCCTGCTGTACGCGACCATTATCTCATTCATTATATTTTATCGGGACGCGGTACTTTTTCATATTCAGGCAAAAAGTACAATCTATCGGCAGGCGACGGTTTCCTTGTTGTGCCTTCTAAAGTTGTTTATTATTGTTCTGATGAAAATGACCCATGGGAATATTGTTGGGTTGGGTTTAACGGCAGCGACGCAAAAAGGCTTATGGGATATACCGGCCTTCTTAACAAACCGCCTGTATTTCACTACAGCGATGACAATAGCTTTGAAACTATTATAATGAGTATCTGCAACGCTTCCGGTACTAAACCAAGCGACGAAATGAGAATGGAATCGGGGCTTCTGCTGTTTTTAGCAACTTTAACAGACAAATTCGGTGAAAAAGAAACATCGAATACAAATGGTTATGAATATGTTCAAAAAGCTATAAAATTTATAGAATATAATTATTCAAGTGATATCAGTGTTAATGATATTGCATCAAGTGTCGGAATCAGCCGCAGTCATCTATATAGAATATTTATGCAAAATATTTCTATCCCACCAAACGAATATCTTATGCGCTACAGGGTAAACAAAGCTTGTGAACTTCTTCAAAATCATAATTTGTCTATAGGCGAAGTGGCTTACTCTGCAGGTTTTGCAGACCAACTGTATTTTTCAAGAGTTTTTAAAAAGTACATGGGTATGCCGCCAAGCAGGTTTACTGAATATAATGTAAAAGGAGAATATTATGTCTGAATCAGCAGAAAGAATTAAGAACTGGGCAGAAAAAATTAAAGAATATAATGCAGTCGAGTGGGACAGGCTGCCTGAAATATATTTATATATGGATCAAGTACTTACCTATATGAATAAACAGTTGTGTCTTTTTGAAAGAACCGAAAATACGCCTCTTTTAACTTCAAGCATGATAAATAATTACGTAAAAGACGGCGTATTACCGAGACCGGAACAGAAAAAGTATTCTAAAGAACACCTTGCTTTATTAATGATGATTTGTATGCTTAAACAAGTTTTGTCCATACAGGATATATCCTCACTGTTAAAAACACTTCTTGAGGATGCCTCTCAAGACGAAATGTACGGACGTTTTTGTGATGCACAATCCGCTGCGCTTAAAGAAGTCTGCGAAAAGGTTAAAGATACAAGCGATAAAGGTGATGCAGAACTTATGCGGCTTGCAATAGAGCTTTCAATTGAAGCAAATGTGCGAAGAACAGCCTCAGAAAGAATATTAAGTGAACTTACTCAAGAGAAGAAAAAATAATTGATTCCTCGCCTTAAAGCCGTGAATGTATTTCACGGCTTATTTTTATATCATATTTTATTTTTAAATATTAACCATAATTACTTGTTGGCATAATATAAAATTAAGAGAACAAGAAAGCGAGGTATTACAATGTGTGGAATTGCGGGATTTTGCGATTACAACGATGACCTAAGCGATGAAGCTGTATTTTGGCATGCTTTGGCTAAACGAATGGGCAATCGGTTAAAACACCGCGGTCCAAATGACAGTGACACCTATGTATCCTCCCACGCCGCATTTGCCCACACAAGACTGGCTGTTGTAGATATCTACGGAGGAAAACAGCCGATGACCTCGGTGATTGATGGACTACACTATACAATTGTTTACAACGGAGAACTTTATAACACAGATGAACTTAGAAACGAGTTAACAGATTTAGGTTATAGATTCGAAACAAAAAGCGATACTGAAGTACTCTTAAAATGTTATATTGAGTATGGATTTGATTGTCCTAAAAAACTAAACGGAATATTTGCTTTTGCAGTTGACGATGAAAGACGCAGCTGCTGTTATATGTGTCGCGACCGTTTTGGAATAAAACCTCTTTTTTATTCAATAGAAAACGAAAGGCTTGTTTTTGCTTCTGAAATAAAAGCTTTGTTTGAATATCCCGGAATAAATCCAATAATCGACCGACAAGGGCTTTGCGAAATTTTCGGGCTTGGCCCCGCAAGGACTTCGGGAGTCGGAGTATTTAAGGATCTTTCTGAATTGAAGCCTGGATATTTTGCAGTATTTGACAAAAATGGATTTAGCTCAAATCAATATTATAAATTAAAAAGCTATAAACATCCCCACAGTTACGAAGAAAGCGTTAAGAATGTAAAGTATCTTGTTGAGGATGCGGTTACAAGACAGCTTATATCCGATGTACCCCTTTGCACATTTCTATCAGGCGGTTTAGATTCAAGTATTATAACCTCTATAGCATCAGAAAAGTATAAAAATAAAGGTAAAAAACTTTCAACATACTCATTTGATATTGCAGGTAATGAAAAGTATTTTAAGCCTGAATTGGATAAAACCCTGGTTAAGAATGTTGTAGAACTATGTGATACCGATCATCAGTATTTGCAGTGCAACAACATTAATTTAGCAGACAATCTTTGCCATGCTGCAATAGCGAAAGACTTGCCCGGTATGGCGGATATCGATTCTTCACTATTATACTTTTGTCATTTAGTAAAGAAAAATCATGTGGTTGCTCTCAGCGGAGAATGTGCCGACGAGATTTTCGGCGGTCACCCATGGTTTCATAACAAAGAAGCTTTCGAAGGTCATTGTTTTCCGTGGTCTCCCGACTTATCTGTCAGAACGAATTTGCTTATTCCAGAAATTGCACATGAACTTAATATTGAAAATTACGTCAATATGCGTTATGAAGAGTCTATCGCAGAAGTTCCGATTCTTGAAGGGGAAAATCAAGAAGAAAAACGCAGGCGCGAAATTTCATATCTTAATATTCGCTGGTTTATGTCAACTCTTCTTGACCGAAAAGACAGAACAAGTATGGCAAATGGGCTCGAAGTGCGAGTTCCTTTTGCCGACCATCGCATAGTGCAGTATGTATTCAATATTCCATGGAGTTATAAATGTCATAACGGAATTGTGAAAGGACTTCTGCGCGACGCCGCAAAAGACCGACTACCCGAAGATATTCTTATGCGCCAAAAAATTCCATACCCTAAAACACACGACCCTGCCTATGAAATTATAGTAAGACAAAGACTTGCAAATGTTATGGCAGACAGCGAACAGCCTATTCACAAATTTGTAAGCAGCCGCGCCGTAAAAGAACTCCTCAAAGAAAAACCGGGCTATGGAAAACCTTGGTTCGGTCAGTTTATGGCGGGACCTCAGCTGATGGCATATTTACTGCAAATTAACTATTGGCTTAGAAAATATGAAATTGAAATCAAGTTATAACATAATTCATCTCTTATCATATAATTCCTAAAACGGGCATGCTTTTATTTTAAGCATGCCCGTTGGGTTATATATCAAAACAATCAGCTACCCTATGTATAATGTAATCCCCTTTATGATGATATCAGAAAATTGTGGATTATAGACTTTGAATTAAACTTATAATTTTCCCCATTGACAATTACGTCCAAAGTGATACAATACATATATGTAAAATCTTCCCTTATATGGTAATAAATATTGAGACTTGGGGTAATTATTAATGAATGCTTTATACTTTTTTATATTTTTCGTAATGATAGCGTTGCAAATTTATTTTTCAATCTCTTCAAAGAAATTAGGTCTTATTTTACCCGTAATAAGTTTTCTTTTTTCGATAGGTGTTTGTATTTGGTTTGCATTATATGGTCCCATAATTAATGTTTATACAATAACTATGGATGATGGAAAAAGTTATAATTTTGAAACAATTGAAGAGGCAAATAAATTTATTTCATCTAATAAAGATAAAAAAGTTGTTGAATTTTCTAATGTAAATGATGAAAAACTTCTTAGCGTTCCCGGTGAATATTTTTCATCTGTTTCACGACTGTTTTTCGGAACAAATATTATAACGCTAATTTTGCTTGCTATTTATTTTGGTTTTAAAAAGCTTCGCAGAAAGCATGTAGAGCATATAAATGTATAAATAAGGAGGTGATTAAAATGAATTAGTTTAAAAAATAAAAATGCTTATTCGTAAAATGAAATGGGTCAAAATTGAAATGAAAAAAATTATTGCCACTATGTTAGCTATAGTAATGAGTTTAGGTTTTGGTACTTCTGCATTTGCAGCAGAAAATGTTAAAACGACAAGTAATTTAACAGATTCTACAATTATTACTGATAACAATGTTTATGAAGTTGCTGAGTATCTTGACTTAGGAGCAAATGCAGTTGTTAAAAATGATAACAAGATGTATTCTACTAAGAAAGTAACGATAGGTGATCTCAAAAAAGTAATTGCACAAGCAAATTACACAAAAACATTAATTGATATTAATGACGATAGACAAATTCTTAATAATAGTCTAAGAGAAGACAGTGTAAGTGGTACAAAAACAGTTTATTATTCTACTAATGTTGGTAACTCAATTCCAGCAACGTACTCTGTTACTGGAACATATTATTCTACAAGTTACACAAGATATTGGAAAACTGTGACAGGTTCTTCAATTTCTGTTGATCCTACATATGCTCCATATTTCTTTAAAATAGATAATATTCATAAGCAAGACGCTACTGTAGTAAACGCTTACAGGTCTAACTCCTACATAAAATTAGAATACAATTATGATGTTGGTGCCTATCTTGGTGTTGATGATTTGTCTATTAGATATTGGCAAGATAATATAAATGGCTATACTAATTTCTATGGTCAAGACTATATTTAATTAAAATTATTTCTATATTTACTGAATTCATAAAGTCCTATTTGATAAAAAAGTTCTGAACACAAAATGTGTTCAGAACTTTTTTGAGTAGTCTGGTAATTGTATATGCGAGTCTATTTTATAGGGAAGCATACACTTATACCGAGGATTCTGCTTATCATATTATAAAACAAACATTAAAAACAAAATAGGAACTGTTTTGACAATATCTCGATTTAAAAGCAAGTAAGCAGCACCAAAACCAAATCCCAAAATTGCACTGGTTATTCCCGCTGCGATATTTGTTTTGGTGAATATATGTGCAATTCCCCATGTCAACCCACATATAATTCCGCCGTAAGGAATTTTATTGTTTTTCAACCATTTTTCAAATGCTTTTTGCCCAAACACAATAATCAAAGTAAAGAGTATTGTTTCAATAAAATAATAAAAATACTGCATAATAAATTTAAAGGCAATTACAGCTACCCACTGCCAAAATTTTATTGATTTGTTACTGTCTTTTATTCTAAATCCTAACTGCTTTTTTGCATAACTTATAATTAAAAAAACTGCAATTCCCCAAAGAACATATGTAATTAACCAATGTAAGATTACCGTCCAATTTTTAAAATCCACAGGTCGACCATAAATAAATGGCTCTATGAATGCTAAAATTAATTCTAACCCTAATGCTGCAAAAGACAATAATGCCAAATTGAAATAGTCAAATCCTTTGATATTATGTTTTTGTGTCAAAACATCTACCTCCATCAACCTATAATATATATACTCTTTCGTTGTATTATAGTACAAAAAAGACCTATCTTCCCCTTAATGGAAAATAGGTCTTTTGGTGCTGGTGGCCAGACTTGAACTGGCACGGTATTGCTACCGAGGGATTTTAAGTCCCTTGCGTCTGCCGATTCCGCCACACCAGCAATTCAACATTTGATATTATAACACAGCGGAACGACAAAATCAATAAAAAATTTTACTGATTGTAAATTATTTCAATTTTATTCTTGCTGTAATACTCTTTTGTTGCGTCATCACGGTAAACCTCAGATTTATTTTGACTTAAAAGCATAGTAAGAGGATAGACATCTACCCAAATTTCATTTACGCATTCTTTTTGGCTTTCATCAAATATAAGCTGAAGTCCAAAATGCAAATGGCTCACCCTAATATTATTTACATTTTCTTTCGCACTGTATCCTGTATGCCCCACATAGCCTATAACATCACCCGCTGTTACAGTCTGCCCTACTGCCAAATTCGCGGCATACGGACGGTTCTGGCGCAAATGAGCATAATAATAATAACGCTTTTTGTCCAAGCTGCGTATGCCTATCCTCCAACCTCCGTATTGATTCCAGCCAAGTGCCTCAACTACGCCCGATTCGACCGCAATAACCGGCGTACCGGTTGCCGCCATCATGTCATGACCAAGGTGAAGACGTTTGTAACCGTATGACCTTGATGCTCCGAAATCATCATAATGCTGGTAAGGAAAAGTTTTAGCAATAGGTGAAAAACCCATAAGTCCGTATTTTTCTTCTCCGTTTACTTTATATGTACCTACAAGTCCTCCAAGCACGGCCGTATATGCTTCGTGAAAATAATTATAGTATTTCATATCTTTTGTCAATTCTTCTATGTCTTGTGTTTTTAGTTTTGAAACCAAAACATCCATATCGTTACTTTTATAGCGTTTGAAATCTCCTCCGTATTTAGCGGCAAGGTATGAAAGTATTTCTATCCAGTTTAACTTTTTCTCTTCTTTTTGTGACGCAATATCCAAATTAAGGGCTTTTTTCAATGCGATATACGGAACGTTAAACTCAACATATTTAATAAAATCATCGGAAGTTTTTTCTGTCTGAACAGCGATTGGGGTGTTAATGCTCAAATTTACACAGATTGCAATAGCTGCCACAGAAGCGGCAGCTATTATTAACCATGAAAGCAGTTTTTTGATCTTAATAATAGGATAAAACAAGAAATCACCTACCGTAAATTCCTATAGTCTATCTATTATTATGATGTTCATTCTAAAAATATAGCTAAAAATTTATAAATCGTCTGCATCCTGCACCGGTTTTTCACCGTCACTCGAAGTTCCCGTATAGCTTCCCAATGAATCTGTTGAATTTTCACTCCTGCTCATATTTGGAAGTGTAGTAGACATCTTTTTTACTTTTACTTTCATTCTGCAATTCTTTTCTTTACCATTATCTCTGCTATGAAACATAAAAATCACCTCATGCTTAGTATAAACAAGCATGGGGTGATTTATTAACTTACAATTTAGAAGTAAAGGTATATTTCTAATAAGTATATTTCTTGCATTTTCCCTAAATCAAGCATTATAATGATTTAGAGTGGTAATTAAATGTGAATAATATTATTCCGAATTTCATTATGATTCATAAGCTTAGTTTATTCCCTACCATCTAACTCAAAATAATAATCATTAAGGTACTAATGCAAAACTCAAGTTTAGCTTTAGTACCTTTTTTATAATTAATAATAATTTGCTGTTTACTTTTTTTGTAAAGTTGTTTATAATATAAAGTATATTATGACTTAAGGAGTGTACTGTAATGAAAAACAATAATGACAAAGCTTTAGAACAGATTTCCCTAATTAAAAACGTCATTGATGAAACAAAAATAAAGTGGGAAACACTTTCTAACATTTTGTTTTATTACGGGATAATGAACTTAATATTTTACCTGATACAATATGGAAGTTCATTTTTTTCCTTTCACAATCAAGCATTTTCTATTACTGAACTAATTTTAGAAAAAGCGGCTATTATTGGATTATTTATTTATTATATGTATTCCTATCGTAAAGAAAAAGCAACAGCAAATAAATACTATATTGGGATTCTTAATCTGTGCGGTATTATTCTTTTTGCTATACCTTTTATTATGTCCATTATTTCGATATATTATATATTAATAAATAGTGACAATATGATAAAAGCTCAGAGTTACTCAATTTTAATTAATCAAGAAATGACAGCAAACATTATTCTTTTCTTCTTTTGTGCTGTGATATGCGGTCTTATAAGTCAACATCACGGCATAACGGCAATATCTGTAATCATCATGTCCATATATCTGATTTTATCAAGTGTATTTAAAGATTCATCTCTTTCATATTCCCTTACAAATTCAGCTTCTATTGACTTTCCCTTGTACGGTATTTATTATACAATAGTAACATCAGTCGGTTATATAGTATTAGGTCTTACTCTACGGAAACAAGGGAGAAGTGTAAATGGAATTAAATAATATTCCAAAAGCATTCAGTCTTCCGCTTAGGCTGAGTTTAATAAGCTCACTTGTAAGCGGAGGAAAGAATTTTAATAATCTAAAAAATATTACTAAAGCATCTGAGGGAAATATAAGCGTACAGCTGTCAAAATTAGAAAATTGGGGTTATGTAAAATCTTTAAAATCTATTAAAAATAAAAAAATGAATACCCAATATTTTATAACTGATCACGGATTAACCCAATTAGAAGAATATGTGGAATTATTGGAAAATATAATTAAGTCAAACAATAATTAAATATTATTTGTAAGATATAAAAATCACCTCATGCTTAGTATAAACAAGCATAGGGTGATTTATTTAGAATACTTTTTATTTTAGTACTGCACCAACTGTTTGGAACATAATTTTTATGTCATTTAATAGTGTTATATTTTTCATATACTCAAGATTATATTTCATTTTTGGAGGGAGAATTTTTTCCACGTAAACTTCTTCTGCGTTATCCGCGGAATTTAAAATTTTATCTTCATCTTTAAATGCTATACTTGAAGTAGCCGTAATTCCCGGGCGGATAAGCAGAGTTGCCATATATTCATCGGTATATGCATCAACATACTTGCGTACTTCAGGACGGGGGCCAACAAGACTCATAGTACCGTTTAAGACATTTAGCAGCTGAGAAAATTCGTCTAACCTGAGTTTTCTAATTAAATGCCCTACCCTTGTAACACGCGGGTCATCACCGACTGTAAGCGGCAAACCAATTTTATCTGCATCCTGTACCATTGTTCTGAATTTAAAAATTTTAAAATCCTCATTATAGCGTCCTACTCGGATTTGACGGTAAAACACCGGCCCTTTTGAGTCAATTTTTATTGCTGCCGCTAAAATTAAAAAAAAGGGTGAAAGCAATAAAAGTATTATAAAAGATACCACAACATCAAAAACACGCTTAACACAAAGTGAAAATTTACTATTATTCAATAAATTAACGTACTGCTTTGTATATTCGTTTTTCATACTTTTGGGCAGATTTTCATATATCAAATTGATTTTCTCCATTTCCTGATTATTACATAATATTTTTTATATTATAACACAAGTACAAAATATGCAACATTTTTTTATATAACTATACATTTTATTATATTTACATTCCATATAAAATGATGATATACTAATATACAAGAATTTATACAAAATACTTAGTAAAGGGGTTTCAGAATGTATTATCTCGGAATAGACCTCGGAGGTACTTCGATAAAGGTCGGAGTTGTTGACGAAAACAATAAAATAGTCGCAACCGCAAAAAGCAAAACACATGTTCCATGCTCACCTGATGAAATGTGCGAACAGCTCGCAGGCACAGCATTTGAAGCGCTTAAAAACGCGAATATCAC
>ENA-UOOK01004050-UOOK01004050.1-fermentation-metagenome-genome-assembly--contig:-NODE-4050-length-16070-cov-4.174711_pt1 | contig 16070 bp, 13 predicted proteins | sample MGYA00245777_ERZ724023 | MGnify/ENA primary metagenome ERZ724023 (study PRJEB28704, sample SAMN03018312) | fermentation metagenome | biome: anthropogenic terrestrial biome; feature: soil; material...
TCTTCTGCGTCTTTATATACGGACATGATGTTTTTGAACTCGTTGGCATTATTCTTATGTTCATCATCAACTATATTGGGCATTACCCTGCTTACACTTGCCAGTACTTCAATTGCGGGATAGTGATTCTTATTCGCCAGGCTTCTTGACAATACTATATGTCCATCCAGTATGCTTCTTACTGTGTCCGTAATAGGTTCATTCATATCATCTCCGTCTACCAACACTGTATATAAGCCCGTAATAGTTCCTTTATCTGAAGTTCCGGACCTCTCCAGGAGTCTCGGCATTACAGAAAACACAGAAGGGGTATAGCCTCTTGTAACCGGAGGTTCACCTACGGCTAGTCCAACTTCTCTTTGAGCCATTGCAAATCGTGTTAATGAATCCATCATTAACATTACATCTTTACCTTGATCCCTGAAATACTCAGCAACAGAAGTAGCTAATTGTGCAGCTTTAAGTCTGATTAGTGCCGGCTGGTCCGATGTTGCAACAACCACTACCGAACGGGAAAGCCCTTCTTCCTGAAGATCATTTTCTATGAACTCCCTGACCTCTCTGCCTCTTTCTCCTATGAGCCCTATAACATTAATGTCCGCTTTTGTATTTCTGGCAATCATCCCCATCAATGTGCTCTTACCAACCCCACTGCCTGAGAAGATTCCTATTCTCTGTCCTTTTCCTATTGTAAGCAGCCCGTCAATAGCTCTCACTCCTACTGGTAATACCTCTGTAATTCTCTTTCTTGACAGAGGATTTGGAGGGTTGTTTTCAACAGAATACATAGTACTAATGTTAAAATTACCCTTACCGTCGATTACTCTTCCCAATCCGTCAATTACTCTTCCAAGCATTTCATCAGATACCCCGACAGAAAGACTTTCTCCCGTAGCCTCAATTCTGCTGCCTGGTCCTACACCGTTCATACTGCCCAGTGGCATAAGACAAACTATGCTTTCCTTAAAACCTACAACCTCTGCTTTTATAGGTAAATCACCCTTCAACGGGTAAATGTTGCAAATCTCTCCCAGATTGACAGCAGGTCCATGGGACTCAATAGTCAGTCCTATAACCTGTGAAACCTGTCCTGTATATTTAATCAGTTCACTATCCAATAAGGCCTTTTTATACTTCTCCAAATCAGTAAGCCAGTTTTCCTTAGAGGAAAGTATATCTTTTAAGTCTTCATAGGCTTTCTTTCTGCTTATCATCTGCCCCTCTATATCCTTAATTTTGAGCTGATAGCTTTTTCTAAAGGATTGAAATTCATCTTCATCAATAAGCTCTTCTTCTAAATCAATGTAAAGAGATCTCCTAAGAGTTTCATATTTCTTTTTATCAGCAAGTAGGTCATCTAAATCAAGCTCGTATTCTGTTTTGCTTAAATCAGTTTCTCTGATTCTTGCAAATAGCTCTTCTTGGTACTTAATATGTTGCCTAAGAATAAAATCTAATGAGGATAAAATATCTTCCTCTCTTATACTATGTCTTGAACAACCTTTACCACGATTATATAAGCCACATATATAATAAATTCTTTGTCCACTTTTTGTTTTCTGAGTTCTTCTTACAAGCTGATTTCCACAATCTGCACAGTAAAGAAGCCCTGTTAAAAAGTCAGGTTTAGATTTCCTATTAAGAATATCTCTTCCCATCATCTTGTTAGCTACATTAAACATTGTTTCTGTAACTATAGCTTCATGAGTTCCTTCAACTTTAATCCAATCTTCCTTAATAACATTTATTTCCTTATTAGACTTATAGTTAAGCTTGGTTCTTTTACCTTGCTCTAAATCTCCAAGATAAACTCTATTCTCAATAATTCTATTTATCATCTTAGCTTGCCATTTGCTTTTATTACTAGCAAAGCCTGTTGCAAAATTCGAACCATTACTTTCCTTATAAGCCTGTGGAGTCTGAATACCGAGACTATTAAGTTCATCTGCTATAGCCTTTGAGGAATATCCTTCTACTTTCATCTCAAAAATCTTTCTAATAACATGAGATATATTCCTATCAACTATAAGATGATTTTTCTTTTTAGTATTTTTTCTATATCCATATGGAGCAAATGCCCCTATAAATTCTCCCCTCTGTCTTTTTGTCTTTTGAGAGCTTTTTACTTTCATAGATATATCTCTGCAATAACTATCATTGATAAAGTTTTTTATAGGAAGAATAAGATGTGTGTCGTTTACATCAGCATTTTCACTATCATAGTTATCATTGACTGATATAAATCTGACTCCCATTTGTGGGAAAATTTTCTGAAGAAATTTCCCCGATTCAATATAATCTCTTCCAAATCTAGAAAGGTCTTTTACAATAATTGTTTTGCAACTTTTCTTTTCAAGGTCGCTAAGCATCTTTTTAAAGTCTGGTCTATCAAAGTTTGAACCTGTAAAACCATCATCAATATATTCCTTGATGATTTGAAAGCCTGCCTTATCAGCATAGCTTTTTATAAGTTCCCTTTGATTTGTGATAGAATTGCTTTCACCTTCATCCCCATCATCTCTTGATAAACGAAGATACATATAAGCTTTAGTTTTATTCATTTCTCTTCTCTCCTTAATAAATATTTTGGGTGCAATTTATTAAGGATTTCAGAAACTTTATATTTTTATCTTACCGCACTTATATATATCTGTCAGCACCCTAAATCCTTAATTCTAGCCTACATAAATCTGATATAAAATCATCCATGCTAACCTTTGTATTTCCTATACAACAATTAACAATAACATTTCCTACTTCAATAAAAACATTCTTTTTATCTTCAGGAATCTCTTGTAATTTTTGATCCAAATACGCTCCCATTAATTGTTCATCTTTATATCCATGATTAACATAAGAAGAGTTTTGATTTTTTTCTTTAATATTTTTCATTTCATTACCTCTTCTTTCTTTATATTTAAATTTAAGTTTCATGACATTGACAGGTGCTTTGGCAGCTACATAGGAATTTCACCTCTTCCCTTCTTCTCGGTGGGAAGCAACAACGTATAGAAGTATCATTATCACCGTCTAGATTTTTGCAAAAAGTCTTGCCAATCCTTTCTTGTAGCAAACTATTTATCGCTCTCATCCTTATATCCCTTGCATTTAGCGTTATGCCGGTGTTCATTTAAACCGAAGTTATTCTTCAGCAGAATGGTCATGACGTAGTTTCATACTGGCTCCTTAAACGGATAATGTCCTGTCTTGGTCTATTCAATTGTCAAAGTTCTAAAATATATAATTTTTTTACCTTTCTAAGGAACTACAAATTTGTCCCTTATATATAACAGTGAAAAAAACACACTCTTGATTCGCTTTTTTTAAAAAACTTTTATTTTTACTCCCAATCATCTAAAAAGACCTTTAACTTCTTTAAGGTTTTTTCTTTTCTTCTAAAGACTGCCCCTTGGCTAATATTCAACGTTTTTGCCAACTCCCTTTGAGGTATTTCATCGAAAAAAAGAGCCTGAATAATTTCCCTTTCTTCTGGGTTTAATTTATCCAAGGCTTTATTAAGTGCTTCTATTTGCATTTTTACTGCTACTAATTTCTCTACGTCAACGGCTTTATCTATAAGCCTCTCTTCCATGCTCCTATCTGTTCCATCTGATACAAATTCAGAGAAGTAACCTAATTTATTCTCTTTGTCTAGCCTATTAAGATAATTTTCTCTATTGGTTTCTTGCCAATATCCTTTATATACTTTTTCTGATACATCTACTTTTTTATCTCCAAGGAATATATAATAGTTCTTTTTATTTTCTTTCATTTTCCACAACCTCCATATTTTAAAAATCAATCAATAAATTTCTAAAATTGGAGATTATGGATACCTAGCAATGTAGGTTTCCCAACGTTTCTTCATATGCACCTGCTCTTTCTTTAAATTCAAGAGCCGATGCATTAACGAAAGTATTTTAGGCATAAAAATAGCCCCTTTCCCAGATGAGAAAAGAGCATTACAATCAGCCAAAAAACTCACCTTTTTTTATTAGGCGAGCCTTTCGGCTGCTTTAAATATCTTTAGATTAAGAGTTAAATAGGAAGGTTTTGTTTCTGATTAAAAAGTTTACCCTCTACTATTTAAATAGATTTAATCTTCAATTTTTACTACTGCTTGTACCAAAAATTATAAGCCAAATTCACTAACATGATATATATAAATGTCGTGTTATGTTTTTTATAATTTTATTTTTTATGTTATGTTTTGTATTACATCTTTCACAAAATAGTATTCAAGTATTATTTATTATGTTATGATTGGATAAGGGAGGGGTTTTTATGGATATGCCTATCACTGATGCTGGCTTCGATTTCTTAAATGAAGAGTGCGACACAATCTTTTTTAATGATTTTGATTCTAAAGGAAATGAAATTCAACTTTTAAGAGTAAAAAATGAGAATGATATCATTAAATTCCAAATAAGAGAAAATCTATTTAGAGAAGGTGATGAAGGAAAAGATAAAGATGTTTTGATGGACTTTATTTCTATTAAATTTGGGGATATTGAATTACTAGGGGAATTCTTAAACTTGAATGGATTCCTATTTAAGATTGGAAAGGAAGAATACTCCCTTTTTAAATGTAAAGACATATTTTTTATTATTCATAGAATGAGTATTTTAACAAAATTAATTTATGAATTGGGAAGAAATATACCTGATTATCTTGTGATACTCAAAAGTACATTTTACTTATTACTAACTCCACCTATTTCATTTAGGATGAATGATAAAGTAGTTTTCAGCACCCCTAATATGTCTAATCCTGATTTTGATATTTATGGACTAACTTCAGATGTTCCTTTTTATGAATTTAATTCAGAAGATGAATTTAGGGAAGATACTATTTATTGGGACTCATATTATGCTAGGAAGCAATTGGATAACCATTTTGCATACACAAACTATTATGAAAATCCTAACTATCAGGTTGATTTTTTAGCTTCAGTTTGTGATTATCTAGAATATATTAATCTAAAAGAAACAGCAGTATTGAATATTGAAGCAGTCCCTTTTAAATATGAATCTATAATATTAGATACTGCAAGAAATGTGATAAAAAAGGAGATGGATTCTCATCTTTCAAAAATCACTCCTACTTATAATCCTTATGAATTGGAAACATCTTGGGATATACCTGATTTGATAACAGTCCTTTATTTTTCTATATTATTTCAAAATCCAAAATTTCGACTTATAAAAAAATGTAAAAAACCTGATTGCCCTAATTTTTTTACAGTTACCAAGTCTAACGATAGAAAGATTTATTGTACTCGAGATTGTGCTAATACAATGAGTCAGAGAAACTATAGAAAAAACCATTAGAACGTTGAAAATTAAGAAAACACCTCAGCAGACAGGCAATCTGAATTTCTCAACTAGCCTGTTTACTGGGGTGCTTCTATTATGCCTATTTCTCCACTTCTAATACCACTTTGAACTTTACTGAAAATCCCTTACAAGCTTTTGACTCAGGGCATCCATCAACTATTTCATACTCTTCATCAAATTCATCAAAGAAAGTTTTATACTCATCATATGTCGGTTCTATAAAGCTATCTACACCTTCTCTTTTAACCTTGCCTTTAATATAATCTGATAAGCAGTACATTAGGAATTCTTGATGCTTTTTACTTAACTCTTCAAATCTCATATTTTCCACCTCCTACTTTATATATAGAAGTAGGAATGAAAATTTACTATTCCAAAATATAAAATATGACATATTTTCTACCAATCCAACTATTTAAATATTCATCATCTCTGCCATGGTAGTCTAGACCATTTTTAAGACTATCTAAAAGTGATGGGGTCATAGAAGAGTCATCTAACCAGGTCCTGGGCAGTGAAAAAACACAACCATGATTCGCTTTTTTAAAAACTTTTTTATTTTTTATTCCAATCTTCTAAGAAAACCTTTAACTTCTCTAGGGTTTTTTCTTTCCTTCTAAAGACTGCTCCCTGGCTAATATCAAGTGTTTTCGCCAGTTCTCTTTGAGGTATTTCATCAAAAAAAAGAGCCTGAATAATTTCCCTTTCTTCTGGGCTTAATTTATCCAAGGCTTTGTTAAGTGCTTCTATTTGCATTTTTACTGCTACTAGTTTTTCTACGTCAACAGCTTTATCTATAAGCCTCTCTTCCATGCTCCTATCTGTTCCATCTGATACAAATTCAGAGAAGTAACCTAATTTATTCTCTTTGTCTAGCCTATTAAGATAATTTTCTCTATTGGTTTCTTGCCAATATCCTTTATATACTTTTTCTGATACATCTACTTTTTTATCTCCAAGGAATATATAATAGTTCTTTTTATTTTCTTTCATTTTCCACAACCTCCATATTTTAAAAATCAATCAATGAATTTTTAAAATTGGAGATTATGGATACCTAGCAATGTAGGTCTCCCAACGTTTTTTCATATGCACCTACTCTTTCTTTTAATTCAAGAGCGACGCATTTAACGAAAGTATTTTGGGTACAAAAAAAGAGCCACACAAAACAGATTTATCTTTTCAGATAAAAACTTCCGTTTTGCGTGGCTCTTAAGGATTCTTGTTCAATTTATAATTGAATGCTTGTCCAGTTCAGATCATTCAACAAACTCTTGATTTATAACTGTTGTTCTTAAGGATTCTAGCCCAGTTCAACACCTCTGTATAAACCTCAATCTATTAAATTTTCTTTGAAATATGTAAGTATAGAACTTTGACTTATTCCTGGATTCTGATTCCAGGTTCAAAGTATTTTATCTATGTGGTTCCTAACGGTACAGGCCGAATACAGTCCTCCATAGATTTTTAATTTATGTTCCCATTCTTAAGAGTTCTTTGCTCAGTCCAATGGCTACAACATAAATTTCACAGAAACTCACTTAATATTCCTTATATTTTTTCTTTTTCTTTATATCCTACTGAGCCTTCAGCTACCATGGATATCTTCTTGTCTGGATGAAAAATAATCATCCCATTTGTAATTTCAATTTCTAAATTTGCTCCACATCTAGAACATTTAATTTCCATATCACTAAAACTGCTTTTGAAACCACTTTTACATAATTCCTTGCCACAATATGGGCATACTATAATGTATTTTTTTCTTTTTTTCATCTGCAATCCTTCTTTTCTTATTGCCTTCTAAGTGGATTAGGGAAAGAAAACTACAGATGAGTTACTAATCTAACACCTACATACCACAGAAGGCTATCATTTTTTTCTTCATCTTAAATCCTTCTTTTCTAAGTTTATTGCTAGAAATTGACTTATATCAATTTCTAATTTCTAAACATAATTTTTTACCCTAGAAATTAAACTAGGTCTTTCATAATTTTTACAGCTACCCCTTGAATAGAACAGTTTGCTATTACTATATCTGACATATTCTTATTTTCAGGATGAAGCCTTACGCACTTATTTCCTTTATCAAGATATAATCTTTTTAATGTAGTGCTTCCATCTTCAAGAAGAGCAACAACAATCTGACCTTCATTAGCTTCTTTCTGTTTCCTCACAACTACCAAATCACCATCTTCAATTCCAGCTTCTATCATAGAATTTCCATTGGCTCTAAGGATAAAATAATCTCCCTTATCAAAAAATTTTACAGGTAAGGATACATAGCTTTCGATATACTCTTCTTCTAAAAGAGGAACTCCACAAGATACTGATCCAAGGACAGCCGCTTGTATCATGTCAGTTTCCATTTTTTTAATGGTTGGCGTTATGATTTCTTTTCCATTATATTCGAGCATACCTTTTTCATCCATCTCTACAAGATAACGGTATACAGTACCATTATCAGTTTTTACAGCTTTTGCAATTTCTCTGGTAGAAGGAGAAGTCCTATAATGATTTGTGTATTCATTGACAAAATCAATTATTTCTTTCATACGTTTTGGACTTTTTGTTCTCATGTTCTACCTCCTTTCTAATCGCCAACGAACTGTTGGTGATTACTATTATAATACTAAGTGGAAATTATTGCAATAGTTCTTTCTAAAAATATGGTAAATCTTATTTAGGTCTGGCAGCCAGCCCCAACAAAGTGGTATAATTTATTTGTAAGAGGGAAATAAAAAATAAAATGTAAGCTATAGGAGGTCAATATGTTTATAGGATTATTTATAGGAATATGTTTAACAATAGCAATTCTTTTTATAAAAATTTATAAAAATATTACCTTGTTTTCTTTTAAAACCTTAGCATTTGGAATCGACTTTTTTGTTATTCTATTTTATTCAATATACTTCTTCCATCCTAATGTGGCAGCAAGGTTTGTAGATGGTAAAATGCAATATCTTCTTGATGCAGGTGCTGGGATCCTTGCAATAATTATTTATGGACTCTTAATTTTATTTATCAATGATACATTCCCCATGATAAGTAATGTACTTAATCTATTTATGGCATTTATAGGAGTGTGTATGGCAGTTCCTTTTGCAATAGGACTACTAACTCCTGTAATTCAATTATTCATTCATGGATTCACCTTTAATGGGGATATTGTTTTATCGCAGAATCATATGCTTAGCCTTTTTCTAAAATATATGATTTTCGGACTAATTACACTCCCTGTATGGAGATACCGAATGAGCAAACTAGAAGAATTTTAATAAAAATAGGCAGATAAAAAGCGAATACTCTAAGAAAAAGTTTCTTAAAGTAATCGCTTTAATTGTTACCATAGGATAAATTTATACAAAAATTGCTGCAAATCCACACTTTATCTATTATTAAAATAATATTTTCCCCTACTGCCTGTACGAATAATTAGTCTGGTTATTTTATTTATTATATATTTTTTGTTTTGTTTATTTAGTAATATTCTTTTATTTCTTTTAAGAGTTCTTCTTCATTTCTATTTTCATGAAGATAATCCATATTTTGTTCACGCCCAGTTTTTAAATACAGCAACCATCCTTGTAGAGATGAGAGGTAATTATCTTCTAATGTATCCAATTTTGAATATTTGCCCACATATACATTACCTGCATCCCATGATTCATGCCTAACTGGAAACAAGTAGCCTAAGCCCTTGTCTTTAATTACTTTAGCATATCCATCTTCATCAATAATAAGTTGATTACTAACTCTATCATCTGCCTTTTTCATTTCCTCCTCAATTTCTTGTTTAGTAAATAAGTGAGTAGGGTTACCAACCCTAACAAGTTTTATAGAAAAACAAGTTTCATAGTCGTCCAATTCTAATAGATTATTTTCTTTTAATATTTCATTTATTTTTTTTTCAAGTTTATATTCCAGGTCAATGGCTATTCTCCTATCATAAACACAGTAGCATTGTTCAATCTCGCTTGAATTTAATTTTCTTATCTTTCCATCTCTACAAATATAATTATTTGTACCCATCAATGATTCAAGATCAAAACTATTATTAGGAGATGTGAATTCAAATACAAACTTAATGGCAGTTGAATCTGTTGATACATAATTCTGAAGCATATAGCTAAAGTCCCAATTAATAAAAGTATTACTTATGTAATCTTTACTCCTTAGTTGGTTCGTAAACCTTTCTCTTATTTCTGTATTGTCATCATTTTCAAAATAATTATTTTTAAATGGATTTTTATTAAGCTCTTTTAAATCTAAAATTCTATTCTCAATTTCTTTATCCGATAAAAGCTTTAATTTTTTATTTTGTTTAGCATAATCATAAACTTTTATATACATTTTAATTAAGCTATCGATGTACTCTCTAAATTTATCAGCACTGCAATCACCATGCCTTCCATCATACGTTCCACTTATTCTATTATAAGGACCTCTCTTCATTACAATTAAGAATTTTCCTTTTGTGTAACGGTATACTGTTTGATATCCATCTGGTAGCTGAATGCCTGTTTCATAATCATAAACGCCATATTGAGCATATTGGGCTGAAACATAATGACCTGGCACATCCTCAACTAAATATTCACTATCTAAGCACTTATCATTACCTATAATTGGGGGCAATTTATCAAGTTCCAACAAAAAATAGTTCCACTTGTAATTTTTTTCAAACCCTTCAAAATACAATTTTTTCGGTTTGATAATATGGCAATACCCGATTTTATCATACAACTTAATACAGTTATCTTCAGAAGCAATTTCTGCACGAAAAAAATCTAACCCGCCCTTATCATGAAAAAGCATATGATTATATGCAGGGGTCTTTCCTACAATATTTAATACTTCTACAATTTTATGAATACTTCTCCATGATGAAGACTCTGGCAGAATCGAACCAAACAACTGTTTATTAAGAAAATTCCAATCGCTAGCTTGGGATTTATCTACGTCAGAATATATATCAACCCAATTTATAAGCCTTTCTTTAAACTCATTAATAGTTGGCCGAATATCTGGAGAATTATCAGTAGCATCTTTGAGAAGTTCATCTAACTCTACAAGATGGGTGTCCTTATATTTATCTATATATCGTAAACTATGATTAGAATCCAAGTAACTATAAACACCATCAAATCCTTTTTCATCTTTGGTTAAAAACATCCACAATGTTTTTGCTAAAGAAAAAACATCTGCTTTTTTCCCATCTGCATTTTTAGGATCACGCTTCATCTCAGGGGCAATTGTAAAAATTGCACCTAACCCTTTATCAGATCTTGTGAAATCATTTATGCTCTCAGGAAATTCAACTAATCCAAAATCGCCAAAATAAAATCTATTTTTATAATAATAGATATTTGAAGGTTTAATGTCTCTATGTGAAACACCCTTTTCATGAAGTTTTTCTAAGGTCTTGCATAATTGAATAGTTCCTTGAACTATTTCTTTTATATTAAATTCATTTTCAACGATATAATCTATTACTGGTTTTGCAATAGGCATTGTATACCAATATTCATCAGTTGAAAAGTCAAAGATAGGAATAATTCCTTCTATTTCTGTGCAATTATTTCTTATAACACTAATTTCATCAATAAATCTCCCCTTTTTCTCAGCTCCACCTGCTATTAAATCTTTTAAAGCATATTCTTTATCATTATCCTTACATTGAACATGATATACTTTTGCATTTCCTCCTTTACCTAATTCATTTAAATTATTATAGCCTTTTTCCCAACTTCTAGTTTTGGCCATATTTTTCACCCCTTAAAAGTTTGTTTAAAACTGCTTTATCTAAAGAATCTGCTTGTATACCTTGATACCTATATCATTTAAATGGCTTCTCCTTTGAACTAATGCTCAGTAACAAATCTATTGAATGTAACTTCATGTTAAAAATATGTATCCTAAGTAACATTGTTCTCACAATCCCATTATCCCTGCTAAAACATTCTTTGACATAGAATCACCAGCCTATTTCTTGTTTTATTTGCATATTTTTATAAATAATATCTGATTTTTAAAGTAGAGCTTTGTCCGCTTGAAGTTTTATGTAAAATATCACTTCTACTAATTTCTTTCTGTAAGTTATACATAGCTCCACATACCATAGGATATCTTGATTTCAAACCCATTGATTTATGAATATCTTTTGACAAGATATCTACATACTCACTGCCTTTACTTTCTATAAAAATATCCTTAATAAATTTCTCTATATCCTTAGTACTTATTTTCTTTTCTTCATCCTTTTCATTTTTATTTAATGAGTTTTTTCCTGGTTTCGGGAAATTAAGATCACATGAGTTATTACTAATATTTTTAACTCCTTGACCTTTACCAATATACCAAAGTTCTTCTAAATCCAAAGCCTGTCCACTCAACCCTTGCTTGTTCCAAAGATTACTTTCCCTTATTTCCTGATCTGGGTGATAATTTCCTAGCCACTTATCACTAGATTTAAAGTATTTACTGTTGTTTAATAAGGCAATCATCCCTTCTTCTATTCTTAGTCTTTCTTCATTGCTAGAGACTTCAAAACAGGTAAAAGAGGTTTTTTCCCTTAAGTAATTAGATACTCTTTCTTCAATTTTTTTCTTGTATTCTAAATTTAATTCTTCTTTGTATTCTTTTTTTATCTTAGGTTTAGATGTATTCAGTTTCCATATCCTTAAGTATGGATCTTGATCTTTATTTAATAAAGCTAAGCCAATATTTTTTCTAAATATACTTCCATCCTTGTTTTTTCTAAGATAATGATCCTTAAGTCTAGCCTTTAATCTCCCATCAGCTTTATGAGTTCCGACTCTCACAATCCTATCTAAATCATAGTAACTTTCACCTTTTTCAAATATAATATATATTCCATTAGTGAAAGCTAAATTATCTATTTCATCCCAGGTAAATCTGGGCATTTCATTTACAATCTGATGGATTAATCTAGTTTCATTACCCAAATTTTTAATCATTTCCTTCAATTTAGGAACTCTTTTAAACATAGTTAGACCCTCTAATGGTAGTTGGAATTTTTTTATATGTTCTAGTAAAAATTCATTGTATTTTTGACCTGCTAAAATTATAAATTGATCTTTTTCTAAATCTGTTTTTTCTTTTAATTTTAAAATTACTTCATCAGCCCACTTTCTTCTTTCAGCAACAGGTTTTTCTACTAAAGTTTCATCATATGGCTGGATAGTATCTTCTAAATCTAATAAGCCATGTTTGGCAGATAAAATAAAAATCTTATCACATGTTTTTTCTAAATATTCAAGTGATAGTCTAAAGGTATTACTTTCAGAATACATTTCTCTTGCTGAACAAATATAATCTTTTTTGGCTTTACTGCATGATACTAGTCCTATCTTCATCAAATCCACCTCCAATTCTACCTACTTTTAAGATTATTTATTGCAGTATTCTTTTATAGGACATATTTCACATCTAGGATTTGAGGTGCATATTTCCCCATATCCAGATGAACAAAAATTCCATACTAGCAAATCAATTTCAGACATAGATATTCCTGTATCTTTAGAAAGTTTTAAAACAGTTTCATAAACTTCATCTATTGTTGCAGGTATATTATTTCCACTTCCCATACGATCTCCAGCAAAAAATCTACATAAATGAACATCTGGTTTCATGCCATCAATTCCAACATTTCTTAAATATTCCCAAGCTAAAGCTTCGCCTACTCTATTTATTTTATATTTTGATTTATTATCAGATATCTTTTTTACAATTTCATATGCAGGAGCAGATGTAACAAAATTATCCATACTTCCATAGTCTCTTTCTATCTCTTCCATTGTAGCAATATTTTGAGACAAGCTTTTCATCTGCTGATTTATATTTCGATTACCACATTTTATTTTGCGAATTTCATTTACAAACTTCTCAGGATTTTCTGCTTTAATTTTATCCACGTCAAAGTCATAAAATATATTTTCTATTTTATCCATATTTGCAACAATGCCTTTCCAGGGTCTTTGATTACTTAGTAAAGAATATATTAATCCTTTTATATGATCTGATAAGGTAAATTCCTTGCCCTTTTTTCGTCGCTGTAAATTATCATTTGTCCATATCTCGAACAAATTATTTTCTATCAAATATTCTTTTAAAATATGTACCCATTCATCGCTCATAAAGCTTTCTTGTCTATTACTAAACCCTGTATCAGTAAACTTTTCAGATAATAATTCACATACTTTTGATAAGTATAGATGATTATATTTGTATATAATTTCCCTTGAAGGATTCATATCTATATCTATAAAGTCATCAGATATTTTCTCATATCCTTTTATTTCATCTATCAGGCTATCTCTTTCCTTTATAAGTTCTTCATAGTTTTTATCCTGCAAAAAGCTCATATATGTTTCTGGACTTACCATCATAAATTATCCCCCCATTCCTGATACATACTTAAAATAACAACTCAACCTATTAGTTACTATTGTACCAAATAAATCATACATTGCTAATATAATATGGAAATTTACATAATTCACGCTGACATTAGCTATGGGGTGCGGTAATATAAATATATAAATCAAATACTTAGCTTAATGCCTGCTTTTAAAATAACTTTAATAGCAAGCACAGTAAGTGTAGACACACTTACGAGAAAATTGATGAAGCGGACCCATTTAGGTTCGCTTCTTTTTATCCAATTTTCTACTTGTTCCTATCGGAATGATTTAGGGGACACCCCTAATACCCTGTTATAAAGAAGAAAGAAAAGGAGGATTTATATGGCAAATAGACTTAGAAAAAATGATATTCATGTAATGGTTACTGATGAAGAAAAGGAACTTTTTAAGAAAAAACTTGAAATGAGCAAGTCAAAATCAATGGGACATTTTATAAGGAAAAGTGTCCTTGAAGCCCCTATATTTGTAATTGATATGAATATTTTTAGAAGGCTACAAACTCTTATAGGGAAAAACTCTAACAACCTTAACCAAATTGCAAAGAGAGTAAATAGTACAGGAATAATCTATAGAGAAGATATTGAAGATCTTAAAAAAGAGAATGATGATATCTCAAGAGAAATAATTAAAATTCAAAATATCCTGACAAGAAAATATATGAATAGAGCTGATTAAAATGGCAATTACAAAGATACATCCCATCAAATCAACTCTCAGCCTTGCAATTGATTATATTACCAGTACCGACAAAACTGACGAGCAAATTCTCATAAGTTCTGATGGCTGCTCCCCTGCAACTGCCCACCTACAGTTTATGAATACAAGAGAAGTAAACAATACTAGGGGAACAGTTCTTGCCAGACATTTAATACAAAGTTTTGTCCCTGGAGAAGTAGCCCCTGAGAAGGCTCATGAGATAGGCATTGACCTTGCTAAAGAAATTTTAAAAGGAGAATATGAATATGTTCTAGCAACCCATGTAGATCGTAACCATATTCATAACCACATTATCTTTAATAATGTAAACTGGAGAACAGGTAAATGCTATCAATCAAATAAACGAAGTTACCACAAAATCCGCTACCAAAGTGATAAGCTATGTAAGGAAAATAATCTTGTTGTCATAGATGAATACTATGAAAAATACAAGAAAAAATATAAGACAAAAGGTAAATCCTATAGGGAATATCAGGAGGGAAAGGAAGGCACTTCATGGAAGGGAAGACTCCAGTTTGATATTGATAGAGCTGCTAAGAAAGCTAAAGACTGGGAAGATTTCCTCTATCTTATGGAGCAGTATGGATATGAAATTAAACATGGAAAGCATATTTCTTTCAGAAAAACAGATGGTCAACAACGTTTTACAAGGACTATGAGAATAGGGAAAAATTATACTGAAGAAAGATTAAAAAAACGTATCCTAGAAGAAGTTGACATGAAAAGCAAACGCCCTAAAGCTCCTTTTAAACCTTTAGATAATGTTATTAATATAAATGCTAATGATAAGATTAAAAGCTCTCCTGGATACAAGCATTGGGCAGTAAAGCATAATCTTTATACTATGGCAGATACAATCAACCAGGTTAGAAGTGAAGGTTTTAAAACACGAGAGCAGTTAGAAAAAGCACTCCAGGATAAAGCTTCTGAAATTCAAAATCTTCTTTCAGAAAACAAGGAGATAGAAAAACTAATTGAAGAAAAAAAGCAGACTATGGAAAACAGATATATCATTGAGCAGTATAAAGAAATTTATAAATATGCTAAAAATCATCCCGAGGATAAGGCTTTTACTAACGAGTATAATGCTCAACTTTTACTTTATAAAAAAGCAGTTACCGAAAGTTTTCAGAACTCCAATACTCTTCCTACCACAAAACAGATATTTGAAGAGCTTGAAAAATTAAATACAAAAAAAGAGTCTCTCATTGAGAAACTCAATCAGTCCCGCCAGGAACAAAAGAAACTATATCAGTATAAGAAAAACTATGATACCTATTTAGGGAAAGAGGTCGAGCGATAAAAAATTGCTTGGCTATCTTTTTTATTTTCTACAAAGTAAATGTCGCCTTTGGTTTTACTGGTTGTCCAATAAATTCCATGAAACTCCTTTACATCGTCAACAAGCACTTTACAGGTGCCATATTGGATAGGATTCTCATCACTAAATTCACTTTTGGGTTGAGTGATATAAGTATAATATAACACATATTTATTATTTTCTTCTACTAACTCACTTGTTATACTTTTACTTGTAATCTCATCACTTTTTATCGAAACATATACATT
>ENA-UOOK01004054-UOOK01004054.1-fermentation-metagenome-genome-assembly--contig:-NODE-4054-length-16057-cov-3.896200_pt1 | contig 16057 bp, 14 predicted proteins | sample MGYA00245777_ERZ724023 | MGnify/ENA primary metagenome ERZ724023 (study PRJEB28704, sample SAMN03018312) | fermentation metagenome | biome: anthropogenic terrestrial biome; feature: soil; material...
GCAGCCAAATCATTCCAATATAAACTTTCAAAGATATGCACTCGAAAATTTTGCGACACTTCATAATATTGATATTATTGGGTATTATGAAGATATAGGCTACACAGGATCTGATATAAATCGTCCAGGATTATGTAAATTATTAGCGGACACAAAGACTTTAAACTGTCGATTTATTCTGGTTTTTAGCCTTGACCGCCTTTTTCTTAGTTACACGGAAAGGTTTAATAAATATAATGCTTTACAAATATATTCAATAAAAGAAAATCTCGAAATAAAATAAATATATATGAATATTTAATCATTTAGACTCTAGATTTTAAATATTCTAGTGATTTTTTTTGTAAAGCATGAATAAAAAGTTTATAATAGTCTCCGATAAAATCAGGATAGAAATAACACAATGTATTAATTACATCATCAATATATAAATCGGATATTTCCTGTATCCTAAAAAATGGTTCTAAATAGTACTTTGCGCATTCATTTCCATATTCCTTTACATATTCTGTTAGATATGATTCAAAGTGGATATAGTCCCAGCATTTATCGTACGAGATTGTTAAGATTTGTTCTCGAATATGATCTTTGGGAATAAAATAACCTATTTTTTTATTAATACCAGCTTGAGCAAACATCATCTCATTTATAGTAAATGAAGCCGTTGTATCCACTCGATAAATAAAATTATCCTTCGCTAATACAATTTCAATCCCATCACTTTCAAGAAACATCCACTCCATTGCACAAAATCTAAAAAAATCTTCCCAATTTATTGCATGATCACGAATAATATCATATGTAGGTTTGCTATTTTCTAAATCTAGATAACGACATCCTATTATATATTCTGTTTTGAAATAGTTGCGCTTTTCATTCGTTGAAATTTGAAACAGCTTTGCATCTGGCATTTTAACATCCATTGCTTGCGCTAATTTAGTATAAATAAATTCATTTGCAGCACAATCACAATATGCATGTTTAACTAAATATTTTTCTTTCTTATTAATTTTATTCCTAGCTAATAATAAATTTCCACTATCCCCTTCAGATTCCTTTGTTGTTATAGAGGAAAACATAAAGTCTCCTGTATTCAACACATCATTAGATTTTAATCGAGGTTTCTTTGCATTTTCAATATTTTTATTTTCCATACGTAACCGGCGCATCGCTTGTTGTGCAATTTTTATTTGCCATTCTGATTTATCCATCTAATTATCCTCTGTTTATATAATTGCGTAGCTTCATTAGTACCTAATATTGAATATATGAAACATAAGTAGATAATTTCTATGTTCTAACATCGGTATTTAACAATATAGAAATTATATAATATTTTCCTATTATTGTTTAATATATTCTTAAGCATCATGATTAACTTTTGTATGAGGTATTCTCACTAATTGAATACCCTTTACATTATCATAAAAGTCTCTACGATTATACATATTTCTTATCTATATTTTACTACATAAGAACATTTTTGTCGCTAGAAAAAAATGATAATATGTTCTTCTGCAATTCTCTTCTTTGTTGCTGCCTGTATTTATTCTATTTTCCCATAAGTTAATTTTTCGACATCTAAGTAAATAAGTAATTCTATTTTTTCTACAAAAAAAGGTCACTAAAATTTTTCTCTCATTTCCTCAATTTTAGTGGTCATCTATTACTTTTAATTATTTTTCGTTGCAACAGACTATGGACTCCATATGCCTTGAGTAGACAAAAATGATGTCGTCTGGACCTAGTGGGATCTTGGCAGCAGGGTTGACTTAGAAACATTAGCAGATATACTTCCCTCTTTTTTCTCACTTTTTTGTCTCTACCTTTCCTTATAACGATTGAAAATATGCGATGAGGTGGGGGACATCTAAGCCTCGTTATAAACAGTATGAAAAATGTTAAAGAAATATTGGCAGCAGGGTATAAAAGAGCCACTTCTGACAATCATCTAACCTTGATTACAACGATCTATGGTGATAGAATAAACTATTCATATCCATCATCAATCACCTACTTTGTTGTTTTCTCAAATACAATTTTAGATGGTTTTGATGGATTGAGGAAGTGTTTATCTCTTCCCGTTGTTTTTTTCACTATTTTGTTTTGGCTGTTTTCCTGCCTTCAGAAATTATACACTAACATTAGTTACTATACAGAATTCTGTTTTATATTGGGTTGACAGAAAACAAGCAGTATGTGTATATTGATATGCCTCCGCAACCACGAGTTGACAGATTGACCGGTTGTGATTTCTTGTGTGCAATCGCTGAAAATAGTATCCTGAATTCAGACCGAAGCGTTGCTAACACTTCGGAAAAATATAATGAGGTGAAAACTATGATTTTAGCAGACAAAATTATTATACTTCGTAAAAAGAATGGCTGGTCGCAGGAAGAATTAGCTGAAAAAATGAAAGTGACAAGGCAATCGGTCTCCAAATGGGAGGGTGCTCAATCTGTTCCCGATCTTGATAAGATATTGCAATTGGCACGGATTTTCGGAGTGAGCACTGACTATCTGCTTAAGGACGAATTAGAAGTAACGGAATATGTTGATTATGCGGAGGAGATCTCCACAGTGCGACGTGTATCGATTGAAGAGGCAAATGCGTTTCTGAGTGTCAAGGAATTTACTGCAAAGCGTATTGCTTTTGCCGCATTCCTGAGTATTCTTTCACCTATATGCCTAATTCTTTTGGGTGCAGCTTATGAGACGCAAGCTTTGACGATTTCTGAAAACTTTGCAGGTGCAATAGGGCTTGTTGTGATGTTTTTAATGGTTGCTGCCGCAGTGGCAATATTTATTTTTAGTGGTGCCAAAACCAGTCCGTTTGAGTATTTAGAGAAAGAAGTTTTTGAAACTGAATATGGTGTTTCGGGTATGGTGCGAGAACGGCAAAACGAATATAGAGATTTATATACAAAACATAATGTGCTGGGAACCTGTATCTGTATTCTTTCGGTGATTCCCTTGTTCATCGGTGGATTCTTAACCGAAAACGATTTGTTTCTTGCTGTTATGTTATCAATTACCATGATGCTGGCAGGGGTAGGTGTCATATTTTTCATTACTGCAGGAATCAACTGGGCGAGCATGGAGAAATTGCTACAAGAAGGCGACTATACAAGACAAAAGAAGCAAAACTCTCCATATACCGGCGCAATCGCAACTGTTTATTGGTTAGTGGTGGTTGCAGGATTTCTAGCATACAGTTTTAAAACTAATGATTGGCAAAACAGTTGGATTATCTGGCCAGTGGCTGGTGTACTGTTTGCTGCTATAATGGTCATCTGTAATGCATTTTATAAAAAAGGGAAATAATTGATGGTACTCTACCGAACTTAAAGGCTATGATATTAAGCTATGTAATAAGCTGCGAACTGTTGGTTTTTTCTTATTATTCTCGCAAATAAGTTCTATCGCCGTAATGGGAACTTTAATTTCATGAACCCAGTTTTCAATGTATTCACGGTATTCTTTCCATTTTGACTCGGTATCGGACACAGATTCTATCATGGATTTGCATGCATTCCTTAAAATACTGAACATATGGCGCTGATAGTAGCTTTTAGGTTTCGGGGCACATTCCATGATGAGATATTTTTGTGGCAGATTACTCAGGCTTGATATTGATGACATAATATTGAATACCATTGGTGCAGTTATCGGATATGGAATTTTCTGTTTGATGAGCAAGATGATTACTGATTTTTTACATTAAAAGCTCCCCAAGGGGTTTAGCCTTATACTGTTTCTGACTGTTTAGACAGCAGGTTGAAGAAAACCTGTACTATTTCCGTTCTGTAGGCTCTTTGTTTATTTGAATTATGCGGCTATGCCTGTAATTCTTAATTTCAAACACAAATTATGTTCATTTTGTACGCTATATCTTTCCCATATCTCTTAAAGTGTAGGCATAGGCAATAAATCGAGGTGTTTCATTCGCTATATCTTCTTCGCTAACCCCCTGCCATATAGATAAAGCATCAGTTACCTCCTTGGGAGCATCTGAAATACGCATATATTCACTCGTCATTTCCATCTCAACGGTTGCTTCCTGCCGACCATCTAAAGCAAGAGGCAGTTTATAGGCTTTCATAATCAATCCTAATTTTTCAGCAGGATAGCTTCTTGCTTGCTCAAAAGAGGTATCATTTTGCGCATATTCAAGGAGCTGCTTTTTTGTAGGATTTTCTCCAAGGGGCTCAGCCAAAACCAATACCTCTCTAAACCTGTTTAAAATAACATTTGCTTTTAGCATTTCTAATTCTCTTTCAGAAAGCTGATATGGAACGGCATTATAGTTTTTCATAAGGTGACTTTCTATTTCATAAAGGGAGCGATAGCTTGCCTTAATTTTTACCTTTGCATATTTAAGAAATGTTTGCCGGTCAGAGTTATTTGATGCTTTCTTGCCTGCAATAAAAACACCAGTCGGACCGTCAGCTCCGCCTATAATACCAATAGCACTTGCGCCATTTTTTCTTTTTTGAAAAATTCTTTTTATAATGTTCATCTTACCACCTTTTATGGAAGCTTGCGAATTAGCTCAAAAACGGCAATGAATACATATGATAAAGAGTCGCTTGTGCCGTTAAACATACATATAAAGTATTAGAAAAGCACGTACTTTTGGCATAAAATACCGGAATAAAGGTTTTTATGTTTGAATACGATGATTTTCGAGTTTTTGCAGTAAAATCATATCTTAACGCAATAGGAGGTGTGGTGGAAATGGATAATGTATCACACTTTCTTTTTCCATGGTGTGGAGCCGGTCTGTACATCTCTATATGTAGTAACCGTACAACCTTGCTTCACAATAAGCTCTTTAGTTCCATCAGCGCTGGCTGCACTATCTCCACTTGATGAACAGAGGAAGATCTCTACCTCTTTCCCTGGCGGCAGCATTTTTACAATAGCATTGAAAGCAGGTGCTGGGTAACTAGCCCAAACTGGACTACCTATAATAATTCTGTCATAGTCCTGCAAATTCACATCTATTTGCTCTACCTCAGGTGCTTTACGCTTAATAGCCCATGGAATTCCAGTAATAAACGTTCCAAAGAAACTCCGCTTACGTTTCTCATTTACACGATATACAGGAGCATCTCTTTCAACTGCTAAGCGTTCCGCCTCGTTTTTTGTTGACCCACCAAATGTGTAATAAATTATTACTGTTTTCACCAATATCACTCCTTATCAAATACGATAGCATATGCTCAATTTCGGTAGACTATTCTACCAAGTGTAGCCAAAAGCTACCAATTCTAATTTTATTGGTAGCTGGATTGTAGTCAGAGATAAAATCTAAGCTCGGATATTCAATTGGTTTGTCTTTGTATTATTTTTCGGGCTTTTTTTATTATACATGATTCATCAGAGTACTTCCATAAATATTAATAAGAGATCAATATATTCCTTCGCCTTCATCATTTTTTCCATTGTTCTCATTTTTGTGCCTGCTCGATTCTATAATGATAACTAACCAAACTTTCTTGTGGTGGCTTGCGGCGCAGATAAGCTACAAAAAAAGAAGTGTATTTGATAACCACTTCAGTCAGGGTTACCCGGATGTCGAGTTCAGTCGCTTTCGATCGAGTTTACCCAATGGCGTGTGGGGCATGCTTTCCACAAATACAATTTCCCGGGGCATCTGAAATCGGGCCGCACGGGCACGCAGCCACTCAAGCAATTCGTCCTGAGCTATGACGGCATTCTCATGGGGAAGGATAAAGGCTTTTAAGCGCCAACCAAAGTTTTCATCACGGACAGCTGCAATGGCTACTTCCGCAATTTGCGGATGAGAGGCAAGTATCCTTTCCACCTCGGCTGGATATACGTTTTCTCCCGCCGATACAATCATGTCATCTATTCTTCCACAAAGAAAATAGAACCCGTCTGAATTACGGTAACCCGTGTCCCCGGTAAAAATCCAGGATGATTTTTTATTCCTCATGGACCACTGGGTTTTTACACAAAAACACCCAATCTTGCCGTTTAGCACTTTCCTTCCTTGCAAGTCCCGTATCTTCAGCCGTACACCGGGAATTTTTCTGCCAATCGTATGTGGGTCAGCCCTTAGATCCTGTGGTGCAGCAATGGTAGTCAGACCGGCTTCTGACGTGCCATACAGGTTATAAAGAACATCCCCCAGTTTTTCATGAATTTCAGCAGCCCATTTCGGGTTCAGTTCTGAACCACCGGATGCAATACAGGTGAGGGATTTCAGAGCGGCTGCATCATACCGCATCATTTTATAAACCATTAAAGGAACAACCACTGCCATTTCCGCCTGATGCCTGTGAATCAGCTCGCATGCTTTTTCTGTGCTAAACCCACGGTGTATCAGGATTTTATTCCCCAGTGAAATAAACAGAAAGAGGGTAGCCAGCCCATAGCCATGATAAATGGGCACTGCAATATAAGCTGTTTTGCAGGTTGCCAGCTTCAACCGGGTCAACATGGCGATGTAGGGATCCAGGAAGTTTACCAACGAAGGTTTATGTACCACAGTTTTAAAGCTTCCAGTGGTACCCCCTGTCAGAATTACCAGATTGCTCAGTGAAGTTCTTTTCAGCTTTCTCTTCTGATCTACTGATAAAGTGCAAAGGTTATTCACAGCCGGCAGGGTGTCATGATAGCTTGGAAGCTTGTCCCCTGTATAACCGGACTGCTCTACCAGGATGCACAATTCATTGTCATACACCAGAAAGTCAAAATGGTGATGGTTTGAAAGCAGTTGAAATTGAATAGGGCTCATTTCCGCATTCAATAAATATATATTGGCACCCAGTCGGGAAACAGCGAAAATTGCCTTGACCAATGAAGCGTGGTTTTTGCACAGAAAAGCAACCTTGCGTTCCTCTTGAATGTGATATCGCTCCTCTAAGGCAAGAGAAAGTGCTTCCGATTGGCTGAACAACGCAGAATAGTCCAATTTTTCATACTCATCGACCAGTGCGGTTTGACGACCATAAAATTTACTTGCATAATCTACAAGTGCCATTAGATTTACACCATGCCGGTGAATGGCCGATATCAGTCTGTAAAACCCCTTAACGGAGAGAAAGCCCATCCCTTTCAGCGCTGAAATGAATTCAAGCATTCCGTTGCCTCCTTCTTTTCTCGATAAATCTTGTAAAGGCTTCCTGAACTCTTCGGAACAATACCGATGCAAGCTGCCCGAAAAAAAGCCACCATGGTCTGTAGATTCTGCGTTTCGAAGCCATAGCCCGAAGGATGACTTTCGCTGCATGCTCCGGACTCATTGCGGGCATATTCTGGTATTCTTTTGTCGGAAGGATCATTGGTGTCTTTACAAGAGAAAAGTAAACAGACGAAGTGGTAATTCCTATTGCGTTAAGCTCAGGTGCAATTGAGCGGAACCAGACATCAAAGGCTGTTTTTGAGGCCAGGTAGGCAGCCCAGCGCGGAACAGGCAGTAGCAAAACACTGACCGAGGAAACATTGATCACCTTACCCCCCTTTTCAGCGAGCAGAGGGATGAGCGACAGCAGCAGTTCTACCGGTGCAAAGTAGTTCACTGCCATGGTTCTGGAAAAATCATGGAACCTGTCCAGGGAATCATACATGGAGCGGTGGATGGATTTTCCAGCGTTGCTGATAAAGAAATCCAGCTTATCGGGCAACTGCCGCACAAAGATAATCAATTTTGCAAGTTCATTCCGGTTTCGCAGGTCCGCACAGAAAATGTTCACCCGGGCACCTTCTTTTTCAATTTTCTCTTTAAGTATACAAAGCTTATCTTCAGAACGTGCAACGAGAAGCAAATGAACGGGATAACGAGCCAAAGCATAGGCAATGCTTGCTCCGATGCCGGAGCTGGCGCCGGTTATCAAAATGGTCTTTCCATCAAGCTCGCGATAAAGCTTATTTTTATTCAGTAATACCGGTGGAAACAATATGTGCTCTAAAAGACTGTATCGATGCATATCCACTCCGTTAACCCCTATTCCGTATCAGGAAACGCATTTGAGAATCACCACTGCCTGTTTCTATTATAACCATTTGCTATATTCTTGACAAGGCTGGCTAAGGTGGCGTGGAGGGAGATGACATGAGGGTATAATTAACCAGTTTCAGATTATTTAGTTTGATTGAGAATATAAACATTCATTCAGCTCCCGCCTCATAATGGCTAAAATTATCACCATTTGTATTTCCGTACATTGCAGCATGACCGCTTAATCCATGGGTTGAATTAATTATGGCATCGGGTCGCATGGAGGTATCATCAAAATATACAACGCGACGGCTGTGGGATGCCACAGCATACCCGTATCCATACGCAATACCGCCTTCTGCAAGTTTTTCATATGCTTCACAGATAGCTTCACATGCCTTAGTAGATAGGAAATCTCTGTATTCATCGCTGGAATCAATTTCCACACCCTCATGAGGCACCTCGCTTATCATGGGAGTAGGAATATTGTTATTCTTATCTTTGCCCTCTTCATAATGGCTTGGTCCGGTATGCGTATGAGTGGCATTCATTAAGATTTTCATGACAGGGATTTGCCTGTTGCTCTTTGCAACCTTTGCACGAATTTCATCTAAAAGTCCTGACCGTATGACGACAAGATCGGCGGACAGGAAAATAACCGCATCCGAACCGTTATCAATAACAAGAGCGCTGACAGTGACCGGATCCATTATTCCTTCCGATATTCTCATATGAAACTGACCGGGTATGTTGACCGGTTTTTCAGTGGATACATCCCGTGAGGCCCATCCTATTTTAAGTGTATTCATTTTTAACCATATCCTTTCTTCATTCAGGTATATTTATTCAACCTGTATTAAGTAATACATGGATGGAAAACACTCTCCGATTTTAAACCGGAATATGCCGTTTTCATAACTAGAGGGAATAACTCCTGCAAAAAAGCCTTCGGCATTGACAGACCAGACCTTCAGGTTTTTTACATCGGTTCTGATTTTTATTTCGGCTTCTATGACTTCAACCTGTATGGGAGGTATCCCTATATCCAGCATTTCATCATGGGTGTCGTTAAATTTCATATTGGTGTTTTCCGACCTTCCTACAGCAGTCAACAACATGTTGTCGGAGCAGCTGACAGGATCATCTGTCAGGGAACTGATGGCAATGGTGGCAAAATCCGTATCTACATTCATCTCAAGCCCTTTCAGCTTGATGGATCCTTCATATCCAAGAAATCCATATGCTGCTTTTGTCCTGTCGGTATCAATCCATCCGATTTTCTTCTCCCAACTCCGAAATACTTCCCCTGTATCCGATAGTACTCTCCCTTCGTTTTTATCAACTATTATCTGATCTGCGTTATTGTTTCATCCGATGTATCTTTGCATCCCTCAAACAGGATACCAACCCGGTGCTTCTCGGTAATCAGGCTTAGAGCTGGCACGTGCCCATCCCACAGGCTCATATCATCTACTTTGATATTAACACTCCTAAAAGCAGGTTTAACATCTCTTCTCCTGTACATCAAAGCAGCATGATAGAAAAGCCCGAATTTAGCAGGATCGTTCCATGTGTTGAACACTCCCTCTCTGTAGGGAACACTGCCTATGGCGTTTGAGGTTACCTCCTTGCCGGTAACATTGGTATTTGTTATTGCAGAATAACTGTATGTATGAATGGCAAAGCCGCTCCAGTCCTGCAGCAAGCCAACCGCCGCCATAAACAGCGGGCTCTCCGCGCGCCATTCATTTGGCCACGGGTCATCCCATTCGGAGACGAAAAACGGACGGTCTAAGAGCCTGGCAAATGAAAGGCACGGCAAAACTGTATCCGCTTCGGCAACCATAGGCCGGTTTCCGAACTTTTTCTCGGTCTCCCGCCACTTCCATTCATACCAATAGCTATGTCCATCCGCAAAATCGGTAACTGTCTGTGCTCTGCGGTTTGCAGCGTTTATACTCCAATTGGTGCCGGTAATGGGGATTTTTACGCCAATTTGCCGCATATGCTCCATCATTTCCCTATAGTAGCTCTCCTGAGTTTCCCTGAGAAAACGCAGTATCGTCTCATTATGGTCTGAAAAATTAATCTCGCCAGTATAATTTACTTCATTCTCAGCACACCATTTCCGGAACATCCCTTTAAGCTCGGATTTGTAAGGTTCTATTATAACAGGACGGCTTTCTAAAAACAGTTCGCTCTCATTAACAACCTCAACCAGCACAATTGCGGGATCATCCTTGTATGCCAGGCTGGTATACGGGTTGATATGCGTCCACAGATCATAATTGAACTTCTTTTGCAATTCAATTAATTTTCTGCTGTAATTGTTGTAAGGCTTAGCTGCATCATCCAGTTTCAGGGCATTTTCCACGCCGTCACCAGATTTAAACTTACGGTATGTCAGAAGATCCATATATATGTATATACCTTCCTGTTTCAGGCAGTATATCAGGTAATCCAGCCTCTTCATGCTCTCCGGATCAAAATCCAGAGTGTTTCCTTTCCGCTTTCCTTTAGTAAACTGAAATATGTTCGGTGTAGCCCATTCTGCATCCATCTGGTGGAACCGGACAATATTGACGCCAATTTTTGCAAGGCGTTTTGCTACCTTTTCACTGAAGTCGAAAGGTGGGAAATTAAGGCCGCTGTTGAAATTGGTACCCCAAAACCTTGCTTCGGTTCCATCCTCAAATGCGAAGCGGCTGCCTTCAACTTTCAGAAAACCATGTTTCCCGGCAGGCTTTTCGTTTTCAAATACAAATGATAAATCTATGGGAACATCATCCCAATAAAACGGGTATGGTATAAATCCCGATTTCTTCGCCATCTCATTAACTCTCCTTTTTAAGGTTTCAAATTATTTTAATCTTCATCATTTTCCGGCATCGTGTATTTTTTAATTTCATTTGCTATCAGCATAAAAACCAAAAAGGGAGGGAATTTTAACAGTTTTTTCATTCCGTCATTTTTAAAGATATATCCCATGTCTTCCATCGGCTTTCGAAGAGCGGTTGTCCCTGCCTGAGCTGCTGTGGTGGCCAGTCTTCCGTTTTCTCTTCCGGTCTTTCCGGCAAGACCCCATAAAATCATGGGCTTGTCTTTAAATTCACTGATCACTCTTATTACCGTATGGGAAGGAATCCAGCCGGCGATACAGACAATTAAAAAATCAAAATCGTCTTTTTTTAAGTCACGAATCGCTCTTGGCTTCCTCGCCTTTCTCATCATCGGTTATGGAATCTGTGGAAACAAGGGTGAATCCGTTTTCGGCCAACAGCTTCTTTGCCTCGCATGACCCGTCAAGACCCAAAATATATATCCTGTATATGTATATGTCTATGCGGTGGTGTTGTATCTCAGTTCAAAAATCAGCATGAGAGAAGCCGCTTTAAAAACCCGACAAAAATAACCATGGGTAACCTTCCTTTGTGTCACCTTTTTTACTCCCCTCCCCTTACGTCTGAATAGACACGACTTATAAGCAACTTTTCAGATGGTAGTTATAATGCGTGTTGACAATTATATTTTCCTTGTTATAGACTGTTACCTGAAAGCCAAATTCTTATGCAATATACAATTCTATACGAATACAAGGAGGGCACTGACATATGACACATGAGAGGTTTGACCTATACAATGAGGGGAAGGATATGAGCTATGACCGCAACGGGAAACAAACGCTTTGAGCGGAAACGATTGGTAACCGTACCATGGAATACAGGTATATTTTATATGTTATTCATTGCAATTTCCATCCTTCTTTTGTTGTCCGGCTGCAATGAAAACAGCGTGCAAAGCAGCAATACGGATACACAGGCGCTTCAGTCATCGGTAACGGATATTCCAAATGGGGACGCTCAGAAGAATAACATGAAGGGAGAGGTTGTTCCCTTTGAAAATATCATTCGGATTCCCTCCGAAGTCACTGAAGATTTCTCCGGGTATCAGGTCTGCAAACCGGATTACCGTGTGGTTGAAGAAATATCTCTGAACACGGCCATCTATGATGTCCGGTACAAGGCACCTTACCTTGTTTACAGTCATGAAGACGGTTATAGTGATGCCGTTACGGTTTATGACGTCACGAAAAGAACAAAATGTGTCTTCCCTTCAAGAACAAGCTTAAGAAGGTTTATTCGCTTCGTTTCATTTGATGACACAAGTTACAGTTACCTGACGACGGCCGAGCATGAACCTTACACATGGCAATACTTCAAGTTTGACACTCTGCATGGCGTATCGACGACAAAAACTTATGACATGAAAAAGGTGATTTCTGAAGAAGACAGAGAGTTCCCTACCTACAAGTCAGATGTGGAAGAGGAGGGTAATTTGCTCTCATGGATTGAAGAAACTGAGGTATCCGGATCTACCGATCGATTGCTCCATATCTGTATTTTGAATGAGGAGACACCGGAGCTTGTCCATACCATCAAACTAAACCGGGGAGTAAATACCCTGACCCCTTTGACAATAAAAAACCAGTGCATTAGTTATGTTGATTATCATCCGGATTCTGAAAAATGGTATATTCGAACCTATGATGTATTTAAGGGTGAGCATTCACCAGATAGCTGTGATTTTGAGATGAATGCAAAACCGGAAGGCCAGCCGATGTTTGACCGGTCATTGCTGGCTTGGATGGAGGAAAGAAATGGTGAACCGACTTTATATGCCTATGATATTCAGAAGAAAGAGAAATATCTGATAGATACAGGGATAACCAGCCCATATCTGGAGTATCCCTCGTTGTTTTACGTCAGAGATGGTAAGCTTTTTTGCTTTGATTATCAGGAGAACAGAAAGCATACTCTTTTTGAAGATGAACACGAGAAGGTTATTTCGGGGGGCGGCAACGCAATGCGGCCTTATTGCCTGACAAAGGGTGAGAAAAAATCAAATCTATACCTGCTGCATACCATGCCGCCATCCATGCAGGATATTCCGGACATGAAATGGGTGAAAAACAATGAAGGCATTCTTGAATTGGAGCGGGAGAGTTCGTTTGTCAGGACAGGAATGGATAATTGTACTGTCATCTATAATGGATTGGAGCAGCCGGGGTTGTTTGTCCATGATATGGGATGGCCTTTAGCCGATGTTTGCAAAGTCATACGGGCAGATATCGAAATAAGACAATCAAAAAATGTGCTTGGCGCTGACATTCCTGAAGAGTTTTCAGTCACTCACGGCAATACAAGCCTTACTTTTACAGGAGAAGCGATGCCCAATGCTTTTGGAGACGGCGGGGCCTCATACAGTTGCAGGGAGTTCCCGACGCTGCAGGCGATATATGTAAAACGTAATATTTTCGTAGACCTGCCGGATTTGCTGGATGCTCTGCAGATATCATGGATAGTGGAGCAATCCGGAAACGCTTTTGTCATTAAAGATGATATGCCTTATACGGATATCAAACCGATTATTAAAACAGAAGATACAGACATTGATGGTGATGGTAAAAACGATGCTGTCGGGCTGTTCCTGACCGGAAATTCGGATGTTATTCTGAAGACCGATGAAGAGGTTGTTTCTGTTTTCAGCGTAAATCATGAGAGACAGATCTTTGGAGATGCTCGTGACAGGTATCAATGCAATTTATTTGTTGAGGGGAAAATAATACTGGTAGGGGTTACATACACCTTTACAAACAAATATGGTTCGACAGCATGGCTGTATTGTTACCGGTATGAATCCGGCAAGCTGGAACATATCTGGTCATCCGAGGAGATCCTCAGTCAAAGTATAATCATTGAAGATTACAATGAAGACAGCAACTGCTTGAAAGTCAAGGTTGGGAGCCTATCGAAGGAAATTCTTCTCCGTGAAAGCGAAGAAAAGGAGTTCATAAATTACACCGAATATTTAAAAAAGACAGACATAAATGAAATAGAAATGGAGTTCATCCTGACGCCAGATTATGAATACAGAGATTATGACGGTGATAGTCGGGAGGAGCTTATTACAAGAACGGTTGTGGTTTTCGGAGCCAGCTCCTTCCAGAGAAACTATTATTCTGTTTATGAAATTTCCGCGGAAGGTCTCCGATTGATCGACAGCTATTTCCAAAAATGATAACGAAACATGCTACACCCATAGCTGCAGATACAAAAGTAGCACAAATTTAACTGTGCTACTATTTGTAAATATAAGCAAAGCAGCTTGCTTAAAAAATACACTAACTGGTATTTAAGAAAGGTAATCGCTAGTGGATGCTTGTGTAACAATTGCACTGACATTTGTTGCTGTCGCTCTGGAAGCACCAGTAACGAGGTTTGTGGATTTAGGCGGTTCGCTAATTGTTACTGCTTATCTTGTTATTAACGGAATTATGACGATACATGGCAGTAATAATACTATTATTATACAACAGCAAGCCTCTAAGTGAACCATTATACACTCATGGTATTATACAAAAGCAAACCTTTAAGTGAACTATTATACACTCATAGTATTTTACAAAGGCAAAATTCTAAGTGAATTATTATACATACATGGTACTATACAAAAGTAAAAATTCTAAGTAACTACCCTACAATCATAGAAGTGAACTATATGATCCCCATAATAAACCATTTGTTACTTTTCTTTAAACCTCTGAATCTTAACTGCGTCTTTTCAGAGGTAGGTTAACAACATATTATGAGCAGAACGAGAAAACTTGAAGTTGGTTTATTTCTGAATTTATGGTATCCTGTAATATGTAATTTTGTTTTTTTAACTGACTTTGCCATCCAGTTATGCAAGTTTGGAGCGGAAAACTCAATTTTATGGGTTACCCGCTCTTTTTATTTAAAAATGATGGGAAAAGAGCAAAATGAGCATTGTAATTTTAAAAATATGATGGATAGCGCAGGGACATGACGTGTACAATATTTGGAGAGATACTAACATTAAATTTGGAAAAGTAGGTGTCTATTAATATGAAAGAATTAAAAATAGGAGATTTAACTGTCAGATTACCCATTATCCAGGGTGGTATGGGTGTTGGTATTTCTCTTTCTTCATTGGCTTCAGCTGTAGCCAATGAAGGCGGGGTCGGTGTAATCTCCGTTGCTGCTATAGGAATCAGCGAAAAGGGATTCTTTACAAATTTTCTTGAAGCTAATACAAATGCCTTGAAGAAAGAGATTAGAAAGGCCAGAGAGTTTACAAAGGGAATACTCGGAGTAAATATCATGATGGCACTATCTAATTACGCCGACATGTTTAGAACCGCTATTGAAGAAGGGATTGACATTATTTTTTCGGGAGCAGGTCTTCCACTGAATCTTCCTCAGTTTCTCAAGGGGAGAGATAGTACAAAGCTAGTTCCTATCGTTTCCTCAGCAAGAGCGGCAGGAGTTATTACTAAAAGATGGCATGAAAAATATGAATACATTCCAGATGCAATTGTAGTTGAAGGACCGCTGGCCGGAGGACACCTGGGTTTTAAAAAAGAACAACTCAACGACCCCAAATTTTCACTGGAAAAGTTGATTCCCGAAGTAATAAACGAGATGAAGAAATGGGAAGATCAATATGATAAAACTGTCCCTGTTATTGCTGCAGGAGGCATATACAGTGGGAGCGATATACGCAGATTTATGGAATTGGGAGCTTCTGGTGTGCAGATGGCAACACGTTTTGTTACTACACATGAGTGTGATGCATCAATAGAGTTCAAAAATGCTTATATACGCGCAGAGGAGAAAGATATAGAAATCATCGACAGCCCTGTCGGTATGCCTGGAAGGGTAATAGGAAATGAATTTATTGAATGCGTAAAAAGAGGAGAAAAACATCCGATAAACTGTCATTTCCACTGTATCAGGACATGCGACGTGAAAAACAGTCCATATTGCATAGCAATGGCGCTTATAAACGCACAAAAGGGCAATATGAAACACGGATTTGCATTTGCAGGCGCGAATGCATACAGGGCAAAAGATATTGTGTCTGTAAAGGAACTAATCAAGTCGCTAATAGTTGAATATGAGGAATCCGCTCCAATATAGGAGCGGATGTAGAGATATACTGATTACGAGGAGGGTCTTGAACATCTTGCCCATTATGTTATTCGTGCGCCCATATCACAGGAACGGA
>ENA-UOOK01004055-UOOK01004055.1-fermentation-metagenome-genome-assembly--contig:-NODE-4055-length-16057-cov-3.718973_pt1 | contig 16057 bp, 13 predicted proteins | sample MGYA00245777_ERZ724023 | MGnify/ENA primary metagenome ERZ724023 (study PRJEB28704, sample SAMN03018312) | fermentation metagenome | biome: anthropogenic terrestrial biome; feature: soil; material...
GCTGTGGAGCTGGCCGCCGCAATGCGGATGAACCATGAATTTGCCCCGCCTGTTCCAGATTATGCGGATACCAACGTTTCTTCCAAGGTGGTCAGGATTATTCAAAGCTACACTAAAATAATCAATCAAAATATATGGAAAAAAGGATCTGGATACGGTGAGGAAACCGATCAGCAGGAGGGAGAGATAATATGAGTCTTGTTCATACACTGCTGTTTATGTTTACGCAAGGCGAAGATATGCCTCTTGCTGTAAATTGTTTAAAATCGCTGGAGAACAGCACCTATAAAACAGTGATCGTCTATAATCAGGGAAATATGAGCAACGACGAGCTTAAAGGTTTTGCGGCATCTTTTGATCTTGATTGCCATATTATTGGAGACGGCGTTAACGCGGGCACGGCAGTAGGCCGGCAGAGATGCTTTGAATATATCTGGAAAAATATGCCCGATACGCTATACATCAGCGAACTGCATTTAGACATGGTCTTTCCGCCAAGATGGGAGGACGCGCTGGTAAAATATCTTGAAAGCAACGACGAGCCTTTAATCAGCTGCGGGATCGTAGACAAAACGGGAGTTATGCCTTTTCTGAACAGAAAGGCTGCTTTGCCGGATACACCGACACAATATGCCGATTTTCTTTGCCGCCTGCGGACGGACAATATCGTTCATGGATTTACAAACCCGTGCGTGCATGTATCTGAAATATTAAAAGAAGCCGGAGGCTATAATGCTGATTTTCTCAGGGGCCGCCAATGCTTTGAGGATGACAGCATGCTTCTGGGCTATTACTATTATTACGGAACAAAGCGTAAATGGTATCCTAAAGTAAATTTCAATTCGGTGGTTTATCATGCCGTTGCCGGACAGAGAATGGCTGTTCAGGGTGAAGTGACGGTCAATTACAACGGCCTGGTCAGGCAATATGGGCTTATGGGGCTCAAAGCGTTAAGCACACTGCACAGCAGCGCATGGCATAAAAGGTTTTTTTCGGACTGCTATAACGAAGGAATAAAATAAGACGAAGAATTAAAGCAGTATAGAAACAGCCGGAACAGGCTGACGCTTCAGAAGCAATGGCCGGAAGGCAAAAAAATTTGATAACGGACAGAACAATGCCCGAAGCGAAAGCTCCGGGCTGCCTTTATGTAATTATTCATTCGTTTCACTGCATAACTTTTCATGCAGTGATCGCAAGGGAATAGGCTTGGAAGCAACGTTTACTTTATTCCTTGGAATACAGTTCGGCCCCTTTTTTGAGCATTTTACGGCTGCAGTAACTTCGTAGGCATACCGCTTGGCCGACCAAGTTCCAGTTAACAGCAGCCGGGTATTCTTTTCTATTTTATCAGTTCCCATAAACACATCCTCCAAATACATTTTACTAAAGAAATATGAAAAAATCAAGATTTCTATACGTCAGAATTAAGATTTGCGTACTTTTTATAGGTAATATCCACGTCAGACGAATAGGAGGCAACCGGTTTTGATATATGTGCAATCAACAAAAGGCATACGCTGACCAGGGAAGCAAACATATTGAGAAAAGTAATATCCTTCTCTTTGGCAAAAGCGTTCTCTGTTTTTGCATCTAATGTTAATACGCCGATGGTTTTATTTTCTATTTTTATAGGAACGCCGATAAGAGATTTATTTGCACAACGTCCCTTCGTCTCTTTCTCGTTATTGGATTCAGAGCGCGTGTTAGAGGAGCACTTTGCCTCGCCGGTAATATAGATTAACCCTTCGAAAGAGTTATTCAGATTCAGATTCGGCTGCATTACGCCTGTACTGGAATAAATGTTTTCTAAAATTTTACTGTCTGAATCCTTGACCATCCAAATAAAACAACGGTGGAAATCACGGTAATTTATCTTGAAATTCTGAGGAATAATATAGACTATTGACTGAATGATTTTTTCCGCTTTTTCTCTTATATCATCCGGTTCGTTGTCCCCTAAAAAATAATCGCACAGCAGGGAATTGATGGTATGGGTAATCTGGTTAACGCATTCGAACATAGCAATGCTTTTTTCATAGTTTTTGCAAATTGTTTCCTGTTCATTTTCAAGGTCCTTATTCTTTTCCATTAATTTAATGCTTTTATCCTCCAACGAAAGCTTTTTAAAGACATGGCGTACCACTGGAATACAGATTAGAATGACGATTACGACTATAACGAAGCCTAATGCTGCAACAACAATATTGATGATCGTCGAATCTGCCTGTTGTAAATAATTTTTTATTGCTCCCTGCAAGGCTTCCATATTTACAACCCCCCAAGCATTAGTATGTAAATATTATAACATATTTTCTATATTTTGCCATATATTTTTAAAGATATTTTGTCAGTTTGTTATTTCCGGCAGGGCTACATGTATTTTTAAGACCTGAAACGGACGATTTCCAATTGTTATCCTATAGGCAAAGGCAGTAATGAAAGCGGCGGCCATCGGCCCAATAAAAGAAAATATTGAAATTCTCAGGGATGATTCCCACGTGAATGCAGCCGGCAATCTTTGAATGGTCTGACGATGCAGGCATTCAGGAGACCCCGTTTTTTAAAAGAAAGCAAAATAATTTTAGGCGCTCTCAGCTTTTTTGCCAAACGCGCCTAAAATTATTTTTACTAAATAGAAGATTTTTAAAATTGCCTTCCCGGACTTCGGTGATACAGAAGATCTTTTGATTCCTGAGCTTCTGTTCGTAGCTTAATATAAAAAATACCCTGCAGGTTTGAAAGTTCTTCATTGAAGGGCATTTGTCGGTTATCACGGTTTCTCCGTTTACAGCGGGCGTATAGTCGTAAAGCTATTAGCTGTCAGCCGCCGGCTGGGGAAACCAATGACTGGTTTTGTTGATGAATCTGACGAGCAGGAGCATAACGGGAACCTCGGTCAATACACCAACCGTCGTAACCAGCACAACCGGCGAGGTCGCTCCGAACAGCGTAATGGCGACGGCTACCGAAAGCTCAAAAAAATCCGATGCCCCGATCAGCGCAGCAGGCGCGGCTATATTATGCGGCTGCCTGCATTTCTTGCAAACCCAATAGGAAAATAATGAAGTCAATACATTTTGGAGTATAAGAGGCACCGCAATCATCAAAACGTGCAGTGGGTTACTCAGTATGGCGTCACCCTGGAATGAGAAGATGATGACAAGCGCCAGCAGAAGCCCCGCCGTCGTTATGCCGTCAAATCTGGGTACGAAATTCTCGGCGAAATATTGTTTGCCCTTTTGCCTGGTCACGATAGTGCGGGTTAGTATTCCGGCAACCAAAGGAATGACGACAAATAAAACGATTGATAAAAACAGCGTATCCCATGGCACCGTAATATCGGTAACACCCAGCAGGAAGGAGACAATCGGCACAAACAGCACGAGGATAATCAGATCGTTCACTGATACCTGCACAAGCGTATGTGCAGGGTCGCCCTTCGTCAAATTGCTCCACACAAATACCATCGCCGTGCAGGGGGCGGCCCCCAGCAACACTGCGCCAGCCACATAATCCCGCGCCAGTTCTGTGGGGATAAAAGCCTTAAAAACGATATAAAAGAAGAAAGCGGCCAACCCGAACATCAGGAATGGTTTGATCAGCCAGCTTGTTCCGCTCGATATAATGAGGCCAAGCGGATGCTTGCGTACATTTTCGATGGATTGAAAGTCCACTTTCATCATCATGGGGTAGATCATAATCCAGATGAGGACAGCGATTGGCATTGAAACCTGCGCGTACTCAAACTTTCCCAGGAAAGCTGGGACTCCAGGCAAAAATTTTCCGATCAAAATCCCCGCTGCCATGCAGAGAAGTACCCATATGGTAAGATATTTCTCAAAAAATCCGATATCCTGTGTTCTTTCTTTACTCATGGCGTTTGCTCCTTGTGCGTTATGTCGTATTGTTCTTGCCCGCCTGAGAGGTTATATACCTTTTGAAACCCTCTGTCATGCAAAATATTCTGCGCTGCGTTCCCGGTCACGCCTTTATTGCAGTAGGTGACGGTGACAGCGTCCTTATCCAGGGATTTAGCGGCGGATCTTAATTCAGCGTGGGGAATGCTCTTGGCAGACTCAATATGATTCCTTTCATACTGTGCGGCGTCCCTCGCATCAATCAGCGTATAACCCTCACCCGACTGCATCAGTGTATCCAGTTCTTGCGCCGTCATCAACGGCCTATCTCCGCGGATGGCATTTTCCAGTATCATACCGGTATACATCACCGGGTCTTTCGTTGTGGAAAACGGGGGAGCATAGGCCAGATCCAGATGAAACAAATCTTCAACCTTCGCTTTGAATGTGATTGCCGTTACAAACACATCAATCCGCTTGTCGACGCCCTCGTGTCCGACGATCTGCGCGCCTAGGAGCCTGCCGGTTTTTTTGTCGGCAACGCCCTTGATGACCATTTCTCTGCCGTGCATGTATTCCGGCCTGCTGGGCTTGATGTTATGGCATACCGCCACCTCATATCCCAGCTCGCGCGCCTCGCGTTCGGAAAGGCCGGTCTGTGCCACCGTCATATCAAAAATCTTGAAGATGCCTGTGCCGAGGATACCCCTGAATTCCAGATTTCCACCGGTCATGCTGTCGCCGGCTATCCTGCCCGTTTTGTTAGCGGTGGAGCCAAGCGGCCGATAAACCGGTTTTCCCGTGACCACGTGATATTGCTCGGTGCAGTCGCCGCAGGCATAAATATCCGGCAGGCTGGTCTGCATCGTAGTGTTCACGCGGATTGCTCCCGCGACGCCAAGCTTAATTCCCGCCGCTGCCGCCAGCTCCGTATTGGGACGGACACCGGTGGACAAAAGAACCAGTTCCGCTTTTATCTCTTTGCCATCCGATAAAACGACACTGTTTTCCGTAATTTTGGCAATGGAAACACCGGTCAGGACGGTAACATCGTTTTTCCCGATATGCTCCTGAACATATACGGCCATATCGCTGTCCAGCCCTGGCGTTACCTGTGGCAGCCTTTCCAGCAAGGTGACTTTTATGCCAAGCCCCTTAAGATTTTCACACATCTCAAGTCCGATAAACCCAGTTCCGATAATGACCGCAGAGTGAGGACGGCCCGTATCAATAAAGGCTTTAATACGATTCATATCGCCTATATTGCGCAAAGTAAAAACATGCCGGCCGGTCACGCCCTTGATCGGCGGCACAGCCGCTCTTGCTCCGGTAGCAATCACAAGTTTATCATAATGGTCGGCGAACACCTCTCCTGTGGCAAGATTTTTAACGGTTATGCTTTTTGCAGCGGGAGAAATGGAAAGAACCTCGTGCAGAGTATGGATATCCACATTGTACTTGCTCTTAAAGAAATCGGGATCGCGCGGGGTCAGTTCCTCCGCATTTTCAACCTCGCCACCGATGTAATAGGGCATACCACAACCGGAATAGGAAATAAAGCTATCCTTTTCATAAATTACGATCTCCGCGTCCTCGCTGTTTCTTCTTGCCTTGGCGGCTGCGGAGGTTCCGGCGGCAACCGCCCCAATAATAATAATCCGCATCGCATGTCCCCCTTTCTGCTATTCGCATCTGCACCTTTCATCAGTGTTACTCTGTGCAGGCGCTTCCATGATTCCGGCCAACACATTGAACGCCGCTTCACATTCCTTTTTGCTGAGGGAGTAGTACATCCATTTTCCCTCGCGGCGGCAGCTGACCATGCCGGACTCACATAGACTTTTCATATGATGGGACAGCGTTGACTGTCCGATTTTCAATTCGCCTAAAAGCTGGCATGCGCACATTTCACCGTTTTGCAGCATCTCGATAATCATCAGCCGGTTTGGATCGCAAAGCGCCTTGAAGATTTTGGTGGTTTCCTCATACCTATTTTCCACAACAATCGCCTCTCATATCTAAAACTATCGATATAAATATTATAGGCATTACATCGATACTTGTCAATATGTTCAGCCTGAAAATTTGCTCATATTGGGCAGTTGTCAGCTCGTGAGTTCAATATAAATCGCCCGGGGCAATCAAAACCAGCGACTGTCCCGGGCGATTTATATTGAAAGTGTCAGGAGTGGAATTCCGGTTTTCAGGAGGACTATGATGTCCTTCTGCGTCTTCACAGCTGCCAGCCAATAGATTCGGAACGCAGCTTTAAAAATCTCCGGTAAATACCGTCCTGCCGGATAAGTTCGCCATGTGTACCCTTCTGCGCGATTCTTCCCTTGTCGATCACCACAATCTGATCGGCGGTACGCACGGTAGAAAGGCGGTGGGCGATGGTGATGAGCGTTTTGCCCTTTGTCAGCTCTCCGATGGCCGCAAGCAGCGCATGCTCGTTTTCTGGATCTACGCTGGAAGTAGCTTCGTCCAGAATAACAATGGGCGCGTCCTTCAAAATCGCTCTGGCAATGGAGATCCGCTGTTTTTCTCCGCCTGAAAGGGTGGAACCCCCCTCTCCGACGACAGTATCGTAGCCGTCCGGCAGCGCTGTAATGAAGTCGTGGCAGCGGGCGCGCTTGGCTGCTTCCATCACCTGCTTATGGGTGGCGTCTGAATTTCCGAACCTGATGTTGTTTTCAATCGTATCGTGGAATAAATATACGTTTTGAAATACCATGCTGATTTGCGCAAGCAGGCTGTCGGCGGTACAGTCCTTTACGTTCTGCCCGCCCATCAGCACCTCGCCCTGCTGTACGTCCCAGAAATGGGCGATCAGATTGCACAGAGTAGTCTTGCCGCTGCCCGAGGGACCCATGATGGCGCAGATTGTGCCTTGGGGGATGGTCAGGGAAACATGGTCAATGACCGTGCGGCTGTCATAGGCGAACGTGACATCCCGCAGCTCAATATCCGAGGAGCCGGAACGGAAGATGCGCTCGGTACGGTCCAGCGACGGGATATCGGCGATCATTTCCAGACGATCCAGCTCATTGTTGATCTTGCGCGCCAGGAAAGCGCCGTCACTCATGGTTTCCAGCTCCGCGTATACCAGAAAGGCGGAAACCAGGAACATCAGGCAGTAAGAAAGCGGAAATGCTCCGTTGAGGTACAGTGCAACCGTCAGAAACAACAGGCCGCAGCTGGTGAGTTTGAATACCAGGGAATAAAGCTTTAGGATGCCCGCGGCGGCATGTTCCTGCTCGTAGGCCGCCTGCCGCCTGCCCTCAAAGGCCCGATACACGGCGGATTCGCCGTCTTTGTCTTGAAGAAATGCCCGGAGCACGGCGATGCCGCGGATGTACTCCAGCACCTCCGTTACCATCTTTTCCTGCGCCGCCTGCACCTTCGCCGTGAAAATCGCCGCCCGTTTCTGAATAACCTGGAGCACCAGCAGGCCAATCGCCAGTCCGGTAAGGCTCAGCAAGGCGATGGGCAGGCTATAAAACGCCATCATGACGATAACGATGACTGCCATAGACACGCCCCCGGTAATGTCGGTAATGGCCAGCATGGAATACTGCTCCAGCTCTACCACCGTAGAGGTCAGAATAGTCTGGATCGTACCCAGTCGCTGCTCGGAGAAATAGCCCATGGGCGCGGCCTTGAGCTTTTCGCCCACGGCCAGCCGGTAATCCCGGAACATATCGAAGCCTTCGGCGCTCATGGCGATGTCGGTCAGCCACTGGAACAGGAACCGCCCGGCGACGCTCCCGATCAAAATCCACAGCGCCTGCCGGATGACGGCGGGCGTCAGCGCGTCCAGATGCTCGAACACCACATAGACGGCCAGCAGCATCATGGCGATGGAAGCGCTTTTGAGAAAATTAAGCACGATGCCGAGCAAAATGCGGGACTTGTGGCGGCCCGCAACCGCCAGAATTCTCCGGATCATTTTAAGCATGTTAGACGACCTCCTGTTCCGCGGTATCCGCCGCGCCAATGTACTGACGCCACATGGTTTCGTAAAGCGGGCAGCCATCCAGCAGCTCGTCATGCGTTCCGCGGGCGGCAAGCGCTCCTCTGTCGACGACCAGAATCTGATCGGCGTTGCGGATGGTGGAAAGCCGGTGCGCCACCACGATCAGCGTTTTCCCCCGGATCAGGCGGCTGATGGCCTGCTGGATATGCGCTTCGTTTTCCGGGTCGGCGTAGGCCGTGGCCTCGTCGAGAATGACGACGGACGCGGGCTTCAGCATGGCCCGGGCGATGGTGATGCGCTGCCGTTCTCCGCCGGAGAGTAGGCCGCCTGCGTCGCCGGCGGGGGTATCGTAGCCCCTTTCCAGCTCCCGGATGAAACCGTGGCAGTTGGCGGCCTTCGCCGCCGCTTCCACCTCGGCGTCGGACGCGGCGGGATTGCCCATGCGGATGTTCTCACGGATGGATTTGTCGAACAGAAAATTATCCTGCGCGACGTAGCTGACTTCGCTCATGAGCTGAGCGAAGGGGATGTCCCGGATGTCGTGTCCGCCGAAGCGCACCGTCCCGGAGGTCGCGTCCCAGAAGCCCGCCATCAGCTTGGCGATCGTCGATTTCCCGGAGCCGGACGGCCCCACGATGGCGGTGACCTGTCCGGGGCCGGCCGTAAAGGAAACATCGTGCAGCACCTGGGTTTTCCCGTCGTAGGAAAAGCCGACGTGCTCGAAAGCAAAGGCGCGCCCGGCGAGCGCCACCGAAGCCTCCGGCCGATGCTGCTCCGGTTTGGCGAGGAACTCCTGGATCGGCCCCAGGTTCGCCGCCATATAGGTCAGCTGCTCCAGCCCGAAGCCCAGCTTCATCAGCTGGGGCATGAAACCGATGGGGAGGATGACACAAACCAAAAACACCGGCAGGGTCAGGCTGCCGGTCATGTACAGCCGCGCGCCGATGGGCAGCGTACCGAGCAGGGTAGAGGGAAGCACCGCCTTGAGCCCCGCCATCCAGAACCAGCTCTGCCGCCACCAGACCATGGTGGAATCATGGAAAAAACGCACGGAGTCGGAAAAGCGTCCAAAGCTCCGTCCCGACTGTCCGAAAGCCTTGATGACCTGGATACCGCCGACATACTCCACCAGGGCGGCGTTCATCTCGTTGCCAGAGCGCAGATAGGTGGCTATCTTTTCCGAATAGCCCCGCATCATCCCCGCCAGGAACAGCAGGCTCACGGGGACAGTGATCAGGGAGGCAAGCCCCATCCGCCAGTCGAGAGCGAACACCAGCACGATGCCGGCCAGCGGTGCCGCTATGTTGGAGGGGAGCTCCGGTATCATATGGGCGATGATGTCCTCCAGACGCCCGACATTGTCCACCAGCAGCGTCTTGAAGGCTCCGGAGGGCGTCTCCAGCATCACGCCCATGGGGACCCGGCGCATTTTGTCCGCGATAGCGCGACGGATGTTTTTCAGAATGGTAAAGGAAATCCCATGGCTTCGCAGTGAGGATTTCATCGTCAGATACGCCCGCAGCGCCATGCACACCGCCGCCGCTCCCGCGATGAGCGCCGCGCTTTGCACCGTTGCCGTTCCGCCGTAGACCTGCCCGGCCAGCATCGCCACCGCGAAAAAGGGCGCCATGCCGAACAGCTCTCCAAGAACGGCCAGGATGACCGAGAGCGTCATCTTTCCCTTGGCTTCCCCGGCAAAGCGGAACAGGACTTTGACAGGGTTTTCTTTCTTTTCCTTCAAAAAAGTCACCTCTATTCAGTTAGCTAAAGCTAACTCAAGCTCAAAAAGAAAGCCGCGGGTCAAAGGCCCAGGACGGCTCTCCAACCGGGGGTAAAAAAGGCCTGCAGCGTTTTCAGATAATGCTGCGCATCCTCATGGGTGAAGTCGTGGACGACCACCTCGAAGATTGCCACGGCATAGGCGCTGAGCAGCAGGTGCAGCTCCTCCGGGCGGATGTCCTTCACCGGGATGCCCCGACGGCGCGCCTCGCCCAGATAGGCCAGCGTTTCCTTCTGTTCGATCATGACATACTCGTGGACGAAGTGCTCGTAGCGGGTGCCCTCCGAACAGCAGACCAGCAGCTTGAAAGCGTCAAAATGCCGGTAGATGAGATCGAGGAAGCCGGCGAGATCGGATCCTTCCTCCCACATGGCATCCAACGCCCCTTTGTCCAGCAGCTCATAATCCCTCGCCTTGAGCACAGTGAACAGCCCGCGGAATTCCGTGAGCGCCGGCTCCACCAGTGCGGCGAACATGGCTTCCTTGTCGGCAAAATGCCGGTAAAGCCCGGCGGAGGTCATCCCCGCTGCCGCCGCGATGGCGCGGATGGACGCCTTGTCAAAGCCCTTTTCCAGAAATTCCTTCCGGGCCGCCGGAATGATCCGCTCATGGCTGGCAGTTTTGTCCCGCGGCGTGGAACCCATCTCCTTCCTTTTTATGTAATCAATGTTAGCTATCACTGATTACTAATATAACATGGGAAAACGCCCCTGTCAAGAAAAGAAAAAAATCCGGGTTCGCAGCACAGGAGGCCGCTATGTATGCTGCGGTGGCGGCAAGCTCCGCCGCAGCATCGGCCGGCGCCTCATCGTCGAATGGATTGTGGAGCCAAGCCGATCAAAGCCAAACAGACGGAAAAAAGCCGCCGCATCTCTGCGACGGCTTTTCGGTTTTACAGCGGACCGCTTGCCGGAAACGGTTTCCCGATTCTTCCTTCAGTCCAATGCGTGACACGCGGCATAATGCCCTTTTGATATTTCTCTCATCTCCGGAGGCTTTTCTCTGCATATCGAGCTTGCAAATTGACAGCGCCCTGCAAATTTGCACCCGGGGTTTGAATGAATGGGGCTTGGAACATCGCCTTTCAGCAATACCCTCTCTCTTGATTTCTCTATTTTGGGATCCGCAACAGGGATCGCGGAAAGCAGGGCCTTTGTATAGGGATGCATCGGGTGATCGTATAATTCCATGCTTTCTGCGATTTCAAATATCGCGCCCAGATACATGACCGCCACCCTGTTTGATATATGCTTCACCATGCTTAAATCATGAGCGATAAACAGATAAGTAAGATTGAGCTTTTGCTGCAAATCCATAAGCAGGTTTACAATCTGCGCCTGAATCGAAACGTCAAGGGCCGAGATGGGTTCGTCGCATACGATAAATTTCGGCTGTATTGCCAATGCCCTTGCAATCCCGATCCTTTGCCTTTGTCCTCCTGAAAACTCGTGGGGAAATCGGTTGATATGGTCTTTGTTCAATCCCACAAGATTCAACAACTCGTATATTTTTTTGGTCCTTTCTTCCCCGGTACATAATTTATGGATATCGATTCCTTCGGCTATGATATCTCCTACGGTCATTCTGGGATTCAGGGAAGCATATGGATCCTGGAATATCATCTGTGCGGATCTCCTGAATCCTTCCTCCTGTTTTCTCCCCATTTTATAAACGTCGATACCGTCGAACGATACTTCTCCGGCTGTAGGTTCGTATAACCCCAGAATCGATCTTCCTGTCGTCGTTTTGCCGCATCCGCTTTCGCCCACAAGGCCTAACGTTTCACCTTCATTGATAGAGAAGCTTACGTCGTCTATTGCTTTCAGTTTCAGATTCTTTCCGACTGAGAAATATTTCTTCAGATGTTTCACCTCAACCAGCTTTTTATCCCCCATCATCGATCAGCCCTCCTCATCCAGGAAGGTTTTAAATCCTCGGGAACATCCTTATGGAGCAGCCAGCAGGAGCATTCGTGATGATCGCCGAGTTCAAAAGTTTCAGGCACGAAGGATTCGCACGCCTTCATCGCATATTCGCATCTCGGCGCGAACGCGCAGCCGGGCGGAGGCGCTATTAAATCGGGGGGAGTGCCCTCAATCGACGTAAGCTTCTCGCCCCTGTGCGTATTCAAGTTTGGGAACGATTTTAAAAGCGCAACCGTATAAGGATGCTGAGGCGAATAAAAGATATCATCGACGCTGGCCGATTCGATTATTTTTCCCGCATACATGACAAGTACTCTTTCCGCTATGTTTGCGACAACTCCCAGATTATGCGTGATCATCACGATGGAAGTGCCGAACTTTTTCTGTATGTCGCGCATGAGGTCCAGGATCTGAGCCTGTATGGTAACATCGAGGGCTGTGGTAGGTTCGTCGGCGATCAGAAGTTTCGGATTGCACGCAAGCGCAATGGCGATCATCACCCTTTGCCTCATCCCGCCGCTGAATTCATGGGGGTATTGCCTGGCCCTCCTTTCCGGATTCGGGATCCCGACCAGATTGAGCATATCGATCGCCTTTTGAAAAGCTTCCTTTTTGTTGATTTTCTGATGTCTTACGATGCCGTCGGAGATCTGTTCCCCTACCACCATGGTGGGATTGAGGGAAGTCATGGGGTCCTGAAAAATAATGCTCATTTCCGGGCCGCGCAGGGCTTCCATCTGCCTGTCGTTCAGCTTTGTGATATCTTTCCCGTCAAACTTGATCGATCCTTTTTTTACGATTGCGGGCGGAACGGATAAAAGGCCCAAAATGCTCTGCATCGTGACGCTTTTTCCGCATCCTGATTCCCCTACGACCGCAATGCTTTCCCCCCGGTCGACATAAAACGAAACGTCTCTTACCGCCTGCACCTCGCCCGCATAAGTTTTAAAAGAGACCTCAAGGTCTTCTACTTCAAGCAGCTTGCTCATTCTGCTCACCTCCTAATAGCCTTCTCTCGGATCCAAGGCGTCGTTCAAAGCCCTGCCGATCGTATTCAGAGATATCATCAATACCGCGATCAATATGGTCGGGACGATGAGCTCCCACGGATAATAAGTGACGACGGCCGCGCCTGTATTGGCCAGCTGGCCCAGGCTGGTATCCGGCGGCTTGACTCCCAAGCCGATGAAGCTCATGAACGCTTCCATAAAAATGGCTGCGGGCACAGCCATGATGATATTGACGATGATCAGGCTCATTGTATTCGGGATCAGGTCTTTCATGATGACCCTTTTGCTTTTTGCTCCAAGAAGCCTTGAGGCGGTCACGAATTCGCTCTCTTTCAGAACCAAGACCTGACCTCTTACGATACGCGCCATGCCCATCCATTCGTAAAATACCATCGCAAAGATGAGGGTGGGGATGCTCTTTCCCATGACGACCGTGATCAGTATGACGATGATCAGCTGCGGTATGGCGTACAGGATATTGATGACGCCCATAATGACCGTATCGAGCTTTCCCCCGATATAACCCGACAGCCCGCCGATTGCGGCGCCGAGCAGTTTTGAAATGACGCCGACCGAAAAACCGATCAGCAGGGATATCCTTGTGCCGAGCCACGTCCTTGCCCACAGATCTCTTCCAAAATCGTCGGTTCCAAACCAGTGCTGCGCGGAAAAGGATTGGGTGATGGACAGAGGGTCTGCGGCGTTCGGATCATATGGGACCATTTTGGGAGCCAATATGGACATCAATGCGATGGCGATTACCACTACGCAGCAAAACAGCGCGCTTTTATTCTGTTTGAATTTTCTCCATACATTCTGTGAGAATGTCAGGCTGGGCCTCGCGATGCTGTTCATCATTTCCCTGTTTTTGCCCACTCTTACAAACTGGTCCTGAATCCGGGGGCCACGCTCCATTTCCATTACTTCCATCTTTCACACCTACCCTCTCGAAGCTCTGATTCTCGGGTCGACAAATCCATACGCGATTTCCACCAATATGTTGCACAGGATCAGAAACGCCCCGAAGAATATGGTCATTCCCAATATCATCGAATAATCAAGATTTGTTATGCTGGCGTTGAAAAACTTTCCGAGTCCCGGAACCACAAATATCTGTTCCGCCACCAGGGTGCCCCCTAAAAAGCCCATGACCGTAACGCCAAGGTTTGTGACGATCGGCAGGATTGCGTTCCTGATCTTGTATTTTAAAACAATCTGCCTGTGGGGAAGCCCTTTCGCTTTGGCTGTTTTAATATAGTCTTTATTTCCTTCCTCAGCCATGCTCGCCCGCATCAGCAGCGGCATCCACCCGAAGCATCCGACGCTCATCACGATGATGGGCATGATGGCATAGCTGATCCCCTTCCAGTCCGAAACGGGAAGCCATTTAAGATTCACGCCGAAAATAACCTGCAGGATCGAGCCGATTACAAAATTAGGGATGGTCAGCCCGATCACCGAAATGATCGTACAGACCCAGTCCCATGGCCCTCCTTTCTTGACGGCGGCCAAAATTCCCACAATGACGCTGACTACGATCGCGAAAACAGCCGATCTGATTCCCAGATCCGCGGTATACGGAAACGCCTGGTTGATGATATCATTGATGGTGATATTTCTGTATTTCAAAGAATACCCGAGATCGCCTTTCAACAGATTTCCAAGGTATATGCCGTATTGCTCGGCGATCGGTTTATCCAGCCCGTAGTAATGTACAATGTTCTGCTTGATGTCCGGCGATATCTTCGGATCCGCGAACGGATCGCCGGGCAAGGCCCTCACCATAAAAAAGACGGCCGTTATCAGCACAAACAACGTTATGATTCCGGTGCCGACTTGTTTCAGTATGTATTTGGTCATGGATGTGATACCTCCTTCGGTGATTAAGATATCGATCAAAAAAGGGAAGCCAAACTTTTAAAACTCGAGATAAGATTTAAAAATCAGGCTCCCTTTCAATTTTGATCATCGATTTATGAACTTCAAAGACATAAAGGCAAAGCGTTGGTTTCTCCGCCTCTACAGAAAAGTACCCGGTATTTTATTTTCCGTTGACAGATGTGTATACGAAGTCCGGGTTCGCTCCTACGAAATACCGGTACATGTCTTTTACCCCGGGCTTTACGACATATGCTCCCCTTCCTATATCGTACGGCATAACGTAGGCGTCGTCGAGGAGTATCTTTTCCGCCTGCGCCATCAGGTCTCCGCGGGCCTTTTGATCCGCTGTGGATTTTGCCTCCCGGATCAGCTTATCATATTCCGGGTTGCTGGTGCCCGCCGAATTCTGGGTCGCACCCGTTATCCAAAGGTCGAGATACGTCATGGGATCGTCGTAATCCGGGTTCCATCCTTGACAGGCGACGTCATAATTTAGTTTCAGGCATCTGTCTATTTGGTCCGCATAGGGCGCTATATCCAATTTCACAGTGATCCCAAGGTTCTGCTTCAGTATGGCCTGTATCGCTTCCCCGTAGGTTTTGTATGCGTCGTTGATTAGGAGTTTGAACGATACTTTTGAGGGATCGGAGATATTCAGTTCCTGCATCGCTTTTGCGAGATAATCCTTCGCCTTTGTCACGTCCGCCTTGGCGGGATAATAATGAAGCGGGTGCTCCTTGTTGAATTTGTCCTTTACGCCGGAAATATCGGGCAGGATCAACCTTTCCGCGGGCAGATTCAAGTCTTTGCTGCTCAGTTTCACATATTCCGCCCGATCGAATCCGTAGGCGATGGCTTTTCTGAAATTTACATTTGTCACCAAGGGATTGCTCGATTTCGCGTTGAATGTGATATACTCGACTGAACCGGTATCGTAATACAAGACGTTCTGCTTTGAATCCTTTTTATATTTGTCGTATGCGGCGCTGACCAGGTCGAGCATATCGGTGTCGCCGCTTTCGTACATATTGACCATGGTCTGTCCGTTATCTACCTGAAGGATATTGACTTCGTCAAGCTTTACGTTTTCCGCATCCCAGTAGTTCGGATTTTTCGCGAGGTCGACTTCCTTTTGACGCGTCCAGTTCGTCATCGTAAAAGCCCCATTGTAAACCATCTTATCAGGCGCCGCCGCGAAATCCTTGCCGTATTTTTCAATGATGTCCTTTCTTACGGGGGCGAAGTTTGTGCCTGCCAATACGCTGAGGATATATTTCCCGGGAGCCTTCAGCTTGATTTCGAGCGTCTTGTCGTCAAGCGCTTTCACGCCGAGCTGGTTTAGGTCCTTGATTTTGCCCGAATTGATTTCCTCGGCGTTTTGGATATAAAAAGATGCATACGCATAAGATGCGGCGGTTTTAGGGTCGCACAGCCTTTTGATCGCGTATTCGAAATCATTGGCGGTGACGGGCTGCCCGTCGCTCCATTTTGAGTCCCTGAGATGGAACGTATAGGTTTTTCCGTCTTCCGAAACATCCCATTTTTCCGCGACTCCGGGCACTATTTTGCCCTCGCGCATCCTCACCAGGCCTTCTATTATCGTTGTTCCAACCGTCTGATTCACC
>ENA-UOOK01004056-UOOK01004056.1-fermentation-metagenome-genome-assembly--contig:-NODE-4056-length-16056-cov-3.147491_pt1 | contig 16056 bp, 17 predicted proteins | sample MGYA00245777_ERZ724023 | MGnify/ENA primary metagenome ERZ724023 (study PRJEB28704, sample SAMN03018312) | fermentation metagenome | biome: anthropogenic terrestrial biome; feature: soil; material...
GCGTAGCCTTGTCCAATAAGTTCATTCTGCCATTTCCTAATATCGGGAGCTTTGATTTCATTCATTTTCAGCTTTCCAAAGTAGGGAAGTACCTTTAGGTCGATAATGTATTTTTTTGTTCTCATGGTATGCTCTCGCAACCGTGTTTCCATATCGGCATAGTAAATCTTCAAGAAATCCTCAAACAGCATATTAAAATCGGCTTGCTGTGTGACAAGGAAGTTCCGTAACCATTCCTCGGCTTCTCTTTTTGTATTAAAACCTCGCTTTGTAGATTTTTTCCGATTGCCCTGCCAATCGGAATAGCGATACTGTATGAGCCACTTACCAGTTTTAGGGTCTCTTGCTGCTTTCATTTTTCATTTCCCCCGTTACTGCTTAACTTGTGCGCCATAACCGTACCATTTCTCCTCTAAGTAGCGGCGGGGGCATTTGCCTGCAACGGTAATATAACCGTCCTTTGCAAGCTCATTATTAAGATTCCGAATAATCTTGTAAGCCTGTCCTAAAGAAATACCAAGGCTTTCCGATAATTCAGAAGCAGTAATATAAATTTTGTTCTGTGTATTCATATTTCTTCTTCTTTCAATTTAGTTTAATTTTAAGCAACATGATATATTATTAAGCAGTTGTACATATGTTGTCACTATCTTGTCATATGGAGGATTGCTTATGCAAATCGGTGAACGAATTAAAAAGATAAGAGAATTTAGAGATATAACGCAAAAGGACTTAGGGGTAGATTTAGGTTTCACTGCCAATAGTGCGGCAGTGCGTATTGCTCAATACGAAAATGGTTCAAGAATACCAAAAAAGGAGACTGCTATTGCAATCTCCCAAAAGTTACGGTGTAACTATATAAACTTTTATGATGGTTCTGACTTAGGCGAAGCGGAACGAATTATGATGGATTTCTTTTGGCTTGAAGAGTCCGTAAGTAGGTCAATCTATATTTTTCAGTTACAGAAATACAACGACAACACGGACAATCGTATTGCCTATGGTATGTATAATGACCATCAATATGGCGGTGTCTATCCACCTGTTGCCATAGCACTCAACTATAACATGGTGAATGACTTTATGCGTGAATGGGCGATACGCTTTCAAGAGTTAACGGATAAAGCGATTACCGCAGAAGAATACTTTGAATGGAAAATAAACTGGCCCTCCACCTGTGATGATGGAGGACGATTTGAGCCGTCTATCAGTTGGCGAAATATATCTAAATTAAATCTAAAGATAAATGAATAGGGGACAGGCCATGAGTGAAAAAATATTTAAAGATACGAGAACGCAAATTGGAATTCTAAAAAGCCGTGGCGTTGTTATCAAGAATAAGAAAACTGCAAAACAAATCATAAGAACGATAAATTACTATAACTTGATAAACGGGTATAAAGAGCCATTTCTTCAAACAACTATGCCTTACGAAAAGTATCTCCCTGGCACAACATTAGATGAAATTTATGCACTATATGAATTTGACCGAAAATTGAGACTAATAACTTTAGAGCATATATTACAAGTTGAAAAACAAGCAAAGTCGCTTATTGCTCACTGCTTTTCTAAAGAACACGGTCATAAAGATTATCTTAAATTAGAAAATTTTGACAATAGTGGTTCAAAAAAATACGCATTCGTATGTGAATTGCTTGGAAGCTTATATAAGAAAATTGCATTAAATATAGATAAGGATTTGTCAATTTCTCATTATGTTAATGGCAAAAACTATATTCCATTATGGGTTCTGGTAAATACAATTTCAATGGGCGATATCAGCAAATTTTACTCAAATATGTTGCAACATGATCGCAACGAAGTTGCCAAAAGAATGAGATGGGGAATTAGAGAAAATCAATTGGCAAGTTGTTTGTTCTTTCTTTCAACAATCAGAAATCGATGTGCACACGATGAACGATTATATTCATATTTATCTTACACTTATTTATGTGGTAACAAGTACTTTAATTACTTTCGCATAACAAACAATACAAATAACTTCTTCGCAGCCATGATTGCCTTTAAAATGGTTCTTTCTGAAAAGCAATACACTGCTTTCCAGAATCAAATAGAAGAATTATTCGAAGAATTATCTTCTAAGTTAACTATTATTTCTATTAACAAAATTCGAAGTATGATGGGATTTCCGAATAACTGGAAACGCTTAAAAACATTATGATGATTTCAAAAATCTCTTGACAAAATGACCTTAATTCCTTATACTTAACTCAAGTGATTAAAACTATTTTAATTGCATATAATATGGTTGAACGTACCTTGATGACCTACGTGGCTCAAGGGCATAATTTTTAGGGGAATCGGCTTCTTGTCGGTTCCTCTATTATTTTAAGTTAATATTGTACTCAATTTGTACTCAAAAAGTAAAACAAAACGCCGGAAGCCCAGCAATCATGCGGGTTTCCGGCGTTCTTTTATTTACTCCCACTCGATTCTTAACGGTTTAATATGGGTTATTTCATGTGTTATTTTATAGCTTTTATTGTCGATATTTGCATTTTAGTGTTCCCAAATTTTGACTTACATAAATTGTAGAGTCAAAATGGAGTCAGTAACTTATAAAAATTTATGCTTAATCATCTTAATTATCCCTCTAAATTAAATAGTCCTTAGAATGCACTCACTGTACCATTCGTGTGGAGGCAAATCCGAATTAAACGCCTCATCAAACAATGGATACAAGTCTTTATATTTCTTTTGATTTATGACTATTTTCTTTAGCTCTGATGTTTGCAGCGGAATTATTTTCATTCCTGAAACACTTTTCGAATAGTCTTGAGTATCATAGTAAGGCATATGTTTTCTTCCTCTAAAATCAGCTATTACATTTATATTAAGAAAATTAGTTGCAAAGACGCAATAGGAATTTAAATTACCTGTACGAATTAAATGCTGCCCTAAATGTCTTGAAACAGGCTCCATTTCCATTCTACGCTGATTTGTGCTATCGGCAAGCGTTGCTTCCAATAACAGTGTATGCTCTGGATAATATCCAGTTTCCGCATATTCATAAACAATATCTGCTTCACCACCGGCAGCGTGGGTTTTAGGCAGTAAATCCGCATCAAGAGAAAGCTTCATATAGTCAAGAAGTTTCCCTTGTCTTTCGCTGACTTTATACCAAAGAATACCCAATATATACTCAAAAATAGTAGGTATATCAGCGTTATCAGTAACCATCGCTCTAATTTCATTATCATTTCTTGCTTCGAAGTTATCAAGAAGAGTAAGGATATTTTCATCAGTAAATTTATTATCAATTAGATGTTGTAATCTTGCATAACGGTTATCATCAAGTGCTAAACGAGCTTCTTCAATTGTCGTAACATCTGTTCCCAGTTCTTCATTTACGCCTGTAATAACTGCTGATTCATCAATTACAAGACAAGATGATATTTCTTGAAGTGAACAATCTTTGAAAAGAAGTTCAGATGAAGTATATGCTTCCAAATAAAGCCGTTCTGCAACAGATTTAAAGAAATGTTTTGGTACGATATCCAATTTCACAAGATTATCTTCAAACAAAACAATATCTGTTGTTTTGATATATCTTCTGTTAAGATCAAGATAGTCCGATAGTGTTGCTTTTGCCTTGAACAAGTGCATTATTTTAAAGAATGTTACCTTAAACTCCGCTTCATTAGTAACACTATCAAAAATTGTTTTCTTTTTGCAGGCGGCTGGATTTTTACCGATAGCCACTTCTGATGTTGTATTGAAAATATAGCTGCGCCACCATTTTCCTATTTTCACATCTCTTGTAGCAGAATAAACCAAAGAAAGTGAGTCTATATCATTTTGAACATATACAGAATATAGATGTTGATATAACGGCCAATATACTTTGTCGTAATTTCGACTTTTCCTATTAAGACCGATTTCACATAGCAAAGCTTCTTTAACATTATTTTTAAGCAACAAATTTAATGCTGTATTATAATTATCCATTTTCATTAGTCTGTTGATGATTATGTCATCTATTGAAGCTTCACTATTCCTACACTGTTGAATACCTTTAATAATTTGTTCTGTATATGTTTTGTTTGTGCAAAGTGGTAACAAGTATGTATATTCCTCTAAAGATAGTGTGTCAAGTTTAGAAAGTACATATAACAGAACAATAAACGGACGCACAACACCTCCGTTTATATCGTTATAAGTTTTAAGCAGTTGCTTTAAATATATAAAACTGTCTTTGGGTATGTGAAAGAAATTATCAGTGGAAAAGTCATTGGATTCGCTAATAGCTAATAAATTTAGTCCAGCATCAGTAAGCTTTCTTCCATCATCTATCAAACCGATATCGACTAACCCCGAAGTTTTCTCACGAGCGTCTTTGGGTTTATTTCCTGCGTTCCCTTCAACAAACCTTTTTTCTTTCATAAAATTATAATACTTAGTTTGTAATTCGTTATTTCCAGACCACTTTTCATCTTTATTTTCTGCCTTATTCCAAAACTCGTTCAAAAGAGCGAGCTGTTCCTCTATGGTCTTGTTAAAATTTTTAGTTCTAAAGCTTGTTGTGCCTAAGCTCCAACAAAAACTCTTATATGGTATAATGTTTGCCACGCCAGCTCCTCCTTAATAGTTTATAATCAATACTTCCTCACTGACAGATGATTTATCCTTAGTTTGATAGTTAGAATTTGAATAGCTGTAATTTAGCTGTATAACCTTATATCTTTTGGTATTTTTATTAAGCCATTCAATCAATATTTGATTTTCTTTTCCCTTGCTTCTAAGCACATTTGATAACGCAAAACGTATTTTGTTTTGAGAAAGTTTATCTAAAAAGGATAGTAAATCTCGTTCCGAGTTCTCATCCCATCCTCCTTGCTCATTATATGTAGCACAAGTAATTAAGTATGGGGGATCTACATAAACAAAGTCATTGGAATCCAGTTGAGAAACATCAAATTCTCTGAAGTCCTTACACGTAAAATAACAGTTTTGAGCTTTTAGTGTATCTATAAATGCAGATAGCTTATTTTCCATTTTTTTATTAAAATCACGTTTTCCAACTGGTAAATTAAATTTGCCCTTACTATTAAATCGTATTTGATTGTTAAAAGCATATACGATTATTACATACAGCATTACATAATAGTAATAATCTTCATTTGTGTTGTTATTAAAATCTTCACGCAACTTCAGAAAGTGCTCTCTATTATAGTCTCCTAATCCTTTACTACTTTCACATCCATAATAATCATACCCGTTCCTACTTACAAGTGATAACTGATACTTATCAATAATTTGATAAATCCATTCAAAGGTCGATTCCTTATCTAAATTTTTAAATGTATTATACAAATAGAGTAAGTGTTCATTTAAATCATTATATATGACTCTATTAGCTTGGATATTGGTTCCTACATTACAACCACCACAAAACAAATCCACAAATACATCAATATCATTTGGAAAGTAAGGTAATATTTGCGGTAACAATTTAAATTTTCCGCCTGTGTAATTTAAAGGAGATTGTATCATATCATTTTTCCTCGCTAAAGCAAGTACACAAAAACAGTCTTTCTGCATTATCTGAGATATTGGATTTTCCAGTTGAAAACGCTTTGTAATTTTCTGAAAAAACCTTTACATTGCCTTTGTTTTGTAAAATTCTCATAATATCTTCATCAGATATCTTGGCGTTAGATCTATCATTTCCTTTGGTAGCCATATTGTTATACGAAAACAAAATGTACTTTGCCTTTATATTTTTTATTAAATCTTCAAATGCCTCGGTTGCACTTTTAGTGCAGTACTTGCTTTTCATACTATCTCTATTCATTTTTCTTGCCACACCGTAAACTTCTGGCTTTTCCCAGCGTGCGACATTTTCAAGCAAGTGATAGGCATCACAATATTGGCGAGAATTATATGGTGGATCTATATAAACTAAATCTGCCAAAATGTTTTTTACCAATTCATTAGCGTCTTCGTTAAAACATTTATTTTCTTTACGATTTTTTACTTCCGCTAACGGTACATACAATTCGAGAGAGGAGTTAAATTCAGCACCTTTTCGATATGCGTCATAGTGCCCGCAAGTTTTTGCAATTTTATCCATTGCATATAACAAGGAAGTAATCAGAATTGCTCTTTCTCTTTCGTTAATTCTTCCTGCATCATAACTGTTCTCAATATCTTCTCTTATAAAACCAATTTTAGAGCAATCATTATAACTGAAATATGTATTTGCAAAATTTTCAGTCATATAGTTTTCATTGTACTCTGATATAACGTTATATCCAACAACATAATCAATTATTATCTGTGGATTATATTCTTGAGCTCCAAACCAAGCTAAATTACAAATATAATTGCTATACATTAAATCATTTGTAATTATTATTTTATCATTAAAAGCTGATGAAACCGCACCAGTTCCAGCAAAAATATCAGCAACAGATTCGATTTCTGTACATTCATCATTAACCACTTTTGTTATGAAAGGAAGAAGTTTATACTTGTTTCCTAAATACCTGCGGTTATTTATCAATGATGTCTTATATATTTTTTTATCAACTGTTGCCATCATCATTGTCCTCACTTCTCTATCGATTCATTATGTAAATAGTAACTTATAGTCCTTCAAATAATTCAGATAAAGTTACCCCTAAACCATTTGCTATTTTTTTAATATTTTTTAAAGCTATATTGCGTTTTCCGAGTTCTACACTTGCAAAGTATGTGCGATCCATTCCTATTTTCAATGCAAATTTTTCTTGGCTTAATCCAGTTTTGTTACGCAATTCTCTGATTCTATTACCAAATTTTTCAGTAATTATGTTATTCTCCATACTAAACAAGCTCCCTGATATCATAGTTAGATATTTTATATTATAAAAGAAAACGGACTATAAGACAACAGTTTATAAGCAACTTTTACAATTATTTATATATAACCGAGTACAGTTCAATTTTGAACTTTGAGCTGCACTCGGTATATTTTTACATAAAAATCAAATCAGCATTTACAACTTCTATCTCCCTGCTGTGAATATTATTCATCCTTTGTATCCACAGCATTTGATTTTCCGTCTTGAGTTTTTCAGTGAGGCATTCACTCTCTTTCATTGATTGCACTAGCTGAGAAAGCATTTCTTCAGCCTGCTTGTCAATATCAGCAAGGTAGCTGTTAAGATTTCCTTTAGCAACAAGATTAAAGTACAAGTTTCGCGTGTGCTGCTTGATATATCTCAAATGCCTTTGTCCCCAAATGCCGATTGGCTTTTGTTCTTCTTCGTGGAGTGATAGGCAAGGAAAATAATATTCTTCCTGAAACTCATACCACAAACCGTTTTTCTCATCATAAACTCTGTTTTCCATAGTGCGTACCTACCTTTCAAAATTAGCACTTATTAGCAATCATTAATTACTTCTTATATATTTTTTACACATAAAACAATAACTTTTCTAACCGCTTCATTACTTTCATTATTTCATCTTCTATGACATGTACGTCTGATATTGGTACTTCCCCATATGTATTTGCAACTTTAGCAATCTGATTAAGATTATTTCCTATTTTACAAAGTGCAATAGTAAAATCTTTTAGTTCTGAAAAGTTTTGATGAATAATATAACCATCAAGTGCCATCTTGCGAAGATAGGCACTTTTGTTTTTTGTCCCTGCAGCTTGCATCTTTTTTTCTAAAAATTCAACTTCTTCTGTTGTTAAATAGAACTTAATTTGAACATTTCTTGACCTCATAGCCGTTACACTTCTTTCGTTTTATATATTTGGGTCTTAGGGTCAACCCTAAAAATTATGCAAATGTGTACACACTTGCAGTGCTTGCCAGTATGACTAACCTACATTCTCTAAATATGCTGAAATAAAATTTTTAGCAAAACCTAAGAGAAATAAAAATGTAAAATAATTTTTTCTTCGTAGCTTTGTTATTGCAAAATGTTTTGTTTTTACAACTTAATAAATGTATTACATTATAATAAATCAAGAACGCAACACCGCAAGCTTATTAAGAAAACTTATCAAGATTGCAATCTTGAATCTTTCACTAAAATTCTTTGCGGTGTTACGTTCTTGAAACTTATTTAATACTCCAATGCCATACTGAACCTGTTCTGATTGATTTAATTCCCAATTCCTGCTTAGCATTTTCAAGCGTTCTTTTTGAAATACCTAATTTTTTTCCTTGTACAAAAATTTCATTCGCAGGATATGTTTTGTTTGCTTCAAGCAGACTTTTTAAAAGATTTTCTGCTTTAGATCTTTTATTACCAGATGAAATGCCACTTAACAATTCATCCGCAGTAATATCGTAATTACCAATCCATTCAAAACCGTTTTCGCTCAATTTGAAAGCAACGGTATCTCCCTCCGGTCCAAGGTTATTTTTAATATGAGCGATTGCTCGTATATTAGGTTCATTAGGAACACGTCCTACTAAAAGAACACTACGGGCAATTGCAAAGAAATCGATTGAACCTATTCCCCTATATGCCGCCTTAGCACCGCTTCCCTTATTCATGTGACCTATCAAGATTATTGCGCAACCGGTACGCTCTGCTAACGCTCCGATTTTCTTTGTTATTTCTCTGGTTTCGTTTGCTCTATTAATATCCACCCTGTCCCCTAAAAAAGCTTGTATTGGGTCAAGTATTAACATTTTTGCCTGAGTCTGTTCTAATGCTTGTTCAATTCTACTATCCTGCATACTTAATGGCTGTTCGCTGTCATCAATAACAAGTATTTTTGTACAATCAGCGCCCGCATCTTCCAATTTCGGTTTAATTGTATCGGAAAGACCATCTTCGGCTGTCTGATATATAATATTTATAGGTGTCCTTGGTTTTGTATCTTCGTTATCCCCCAAACATCTACCGTTTGAAAGTTCTGCCGCCATTTTTAAAGCAAATGTTGTTTTACCCTCTCCTGGGTCACCTTGCACTATGGTAAGTTTTCCATATGGTATATATGGATACCATAACCATTTTATCTCTTCTCGTTGTATAGTATCCATACTAATAATTTTCAGCTTCTGATTCTTTTGTTCTGACATTATTCTGACCTCCGTTTTGCATATTGCATACGGAAACTATCTGTGATATTATAATTGTGATATTAAGTAACCACAGATAGAAAGTCCTTGTATTTCGCAGATACAAGGGCTTTTTTCCGTTGTGAATTTCTCTTATCATTTCTGTATCTCCGACATACAATTGCTTAACTGCAATTTGGTATCATGTTTTTCAGTTGTAATATCTTGTAATTGTTCCAATAGTTCTTTGCAGTCTTTAAGCAAAAATATAAGATTTTCATCATCACTATTTAAACTTTCAATTTGTTCCCGTAACCGACGTAATTCAAGGCTTAAACGGTCGCTCTGATATTTACCAACTGTTATATTGATTTCTTTATGTAGCAAAGATTGAATAATAAATTTACCTTTAGGCATACCACTGATAATTATTCTGGCTTCCAACTGCCGACGTTCTTCCGGAGACATACGAAAACTAATCGTCTGATTTCTGTATCTGTTTTTAACTAATCCGCTCATTATAGTCCCTCCTTATACTCGTTTTCTAACCTATCAGCCATTTGCACCTGCTTATTTGGATACAGATGTGCATAAGTATTTAATGTTGTTTCAATACGCTCATGTCCCAAACGCTCTGCTATAGCTAACGGTGTAAACCCCATTTCTATCAACAAAGATGCGTGGCTGTGCCTTAGGTCATGAAGTCGTATCCTTTTCACTCCACTGGCTTTTATTCCACGCTGCATTTCATGCTCCATAAAATACTTTGTAACAGGGAATAATCTATCATTTTCCTCTATTCCGTATATACTTTCTATATAATCTTTTAAATCTAATGCAAGAAATTTTGGAATACTTATAATTCGTTTGCTTCTTGGAGTTTTAGGTGGCGTAATTACATCTCTTCGGTTAATTCTCTGATACGATTTAGAGATAGAAATTGTGCGCTTTTCAAAATTAATGTCCTTAGGTGTAAGGGCAAGTAATTCACCTATTCTCATTCCCGTCCAATAAAGAGTCATAAAAGCCATATAAGAATGTCGTTTGTCCATTACATAATCAACAAACTTCATAAACTCCTGTTTTGTCCAAAATTTCATTTCACCCGCGTTACTTTTTCCCATACTGCCAGCTTTTGAGCATGGATTACTCTTAAGGTCATAATACTTAACCGCATAATTGAATATCGCATTTAACTGGTTGTTAATTGTTTTGAGATATGTAGCTGAATAACCCTTTTGTATTAGCTTGTCTTGCCATATGCGAATATCTGCAGGTTTTATTTTAGCCATTTGAAAATTTTTAAAATAAGGTAATATTTTAATATCAATTATGTAGTTTTTCGTGCGAAAAGTATTTTCTCGCAAACGATTTTTCATATCTGAATAATACAATTTTAGGAAATCTTCAAACTTCATATTGAAGTCACCCTGATTCACTAGGAGAAATTTACTAAGCCATTCCTCAGCTTCATGTTTAGTGTTAAAACCACGTTTTGTAGATTTTTTTCTTTTACCTTGCCAATCAGTAAAATAATATTGAATTTTCCATTTGCCAGTTGCTGTGTCTTTTTGCGCTTTCAATTTGTCTTCATATCCTTTCTTGTTTTATGCACCAATACCACCATAATAACGCTCTTCAAAATAGCGGCGAGGAAGTTTGCCAGAAATTACGATAAATCCTTTTTGTTCAAGTTCTTCATTTAGTTTTCTGATGATACGATATGACGAACCTAAACTAACTCCCAACAATTCAGATAATTCAGATGCATTAAGGTATAGTTTTGCATTTTGTTTCATTTCTTTTGTTTCCTCTCTTATGTTTATTTGATTAATTGGTATACATACTGTATACTATGTTTTCACATTTATTATAGCATACATTTCGTATACGTCAAGTTATTTCTTTGCAAAATTTGCAATACATGATAAAATATATACGTTAAACAAAGGAGTGAAATTTCTATGACTATTGGTGAAAAAATAAAATCTTTTCGCAACTTAAAACAAATAACTCAGAAAACACTTGCAGAACGTTCAGGTGTTAGTGAGATTGCAATAAAAAAATATGAAACAGGCGAAAGAACTCCTAAGCCTGAACAATTAAAAAAAATTGCAAAAACTTTAAACATTAGTGAAAGCGTTTTTAAAATTAATACAATTGAGCTTACAACTGTTGGTGATGCTTTGGCTCTCTTCTTTTTGCTATATTATAAATTAGGTATTAATGTAAAGTATCTTAACGATACTGCAGGGAACATTGATCCACACACCATAACATTGCATTTTTTGAACAACAGTGTCAATACGCACATTGCAGAGTGGTTAAGCAATAAAGAAAAAACAGATTCCACTCTTGACATAATAAGTCAGAAATTTTCAGGTGGAAAATTAACCAGAGAAGAATATGAACAACTATATTTTGCAACAAAAGGTATTATTGACTTGTTAGAACAAGCGTGCGTAGAGGACAAAGAATCGCTTGATAAAAATAAGTAATTTGACTGTATTAGAGTCAAAATGGAGTCAACAGACAAAAAAATATCCCGAAAGTCCTGCATTTGCAAGGCTTTCGGGGTTTGTTTTGTCTATTCCCACTCGATAGTTGCCGGGGGCTTACTTGTGATGTCATAGACGACACGGTTTACATTATCAACTTCATTTATAATACGGCTGGATACCTTTGCAAGAAGGTCATAAGGTATTCTTGCCCAATCAGCAGTCATAAAGTCTGAAGTTGTAACTGCACGCAAAGCTATAGTATTGTCATAAGTTCTGCCGTCGCCCATTACTCCAACGCTTTTTATATTTGTTAATACAGCAAAATATTGATTAATTTGCTTATCAAGTCCTGCATTTGCTATTTCTTCCCTAAAAATTGCATCTGCATCCTTTAAAATTTCAAGTTTATCAGATGTTATATCCCCCATTATTCGTATAGCAAGACCCGGACCCGGGAAAGGCTGACGCCATACAAGTGGTGCGGGAATATCGAGTTCAAGCCCCACTTTTCTAACTTCGTCTTTAAACAAATTTCTAAGTGGTTCTACAAGTCCGATAAAACCGATGTCTTTCGGCAGACCTCCTACATTATGATGGCTTTTTATAACAGCCGCATCACCTGTTCCGCTTTCAACTACATCGGGATATATTGTACCCTGGCATAAATAATCTACATGGCCGATTTTCTTTGCTTCTTCTTCAAAAACGCGAATAAACTCTTCACCAATAATTTTTCTTTTGCGTTCCGGCTCGGTTACTCCTGCAAGCTTTGACAGAAATCTATCTTGAGCATTTACTCTAATCAAATTCATATCAAATTGATTTCGGAACACTCTTTCCACATCATCGCCTTCATTTTTACGAAGCAAGCCATGGTCAACAAAAATACAGGTAAGGTTTTTACCTATTGCTTTATGAACCAAAACTGCCGCAACCGAAGAGTCAACTCCGCCTGAAAGCGCACAAATTACTTTTTTATCTCCAACGGTTTCCTTTATATGCTTTATGGTATCATTGGCAAATGAAGACATTTTCCAATCGCCCGAACATTTGCAAACATTATATAAGAAATTTCTAAGCATTTCATTACCGCTGACAGTATGCTCAACTTCCGGATGAAACTGCAAAGCATATAAATTTTTTTCAGTATTATCCATAGCCGCTACAGGGCATGCCTTACTTGTTGCGGTGACCTTAAATCCGTTTGGAACTTCAGATATATAATCGGTATGACTCATCCAACAAATTGACTTGTTCTCCAAGCCAAAGAATAATTTACCTTTTGTATCACAGTCAACGGGAGTTTTTCCGTATTCACGTATTTCACTTCTGCTAACTGTACCTCCGAGCATTTTTGACATTAGCTGGGCACCGTAGCAAATTCCCAAAATCGGGATACCGAGGTTAAAAACGTCTTTATCGCAAACAGGAGATTTTTCAGCATAAACACTGTTTGGACCTCCGGAAAAAATAATCCCTTTATATCCGATTTTTTTTATTTGTTCAGCATCCGTTTTATAAGACTTAATTTCGCAATACACATTTAAATCACGCACTCTGCGTGCTATTAATTGACTGTACTGTCCGCCGAAATCAAGAATAAGCACTGCTTCATTATTTCGAAACATATTTACACTTCCATTCTTTGAACTACCGTCTACTTATACATTATAAACAATTGAAATTATTCAACAGTAACAGATTTTGCGAGGTTACGAGGTTTATCAATGTCACAGCCCTTCAATGATGCAACATAATAAGCAAAAAGCTGAAGCGGTATTACAGCTAATGAAGGCAGCATAATATCACAAATTTGAGGAATATAAAATATATGATCCGTTACCTGTTCAATATTTGTGTTGTTATCGGTCGTTAAGCCGAGAACTACTGCACCACGTGCCTTAACCTCTTTTACATTACTCATCATCTTATCAAAGAGCTGCTGCTGAGTCGCTAAAGCAATAACGAGAGTCCCGTCCTCAATAAGAGAAATCGTACCGTGTTTTAACTCACCTGCCGCATAAGCATCGGAGTGAATATAAGATATTTCTTTAAGTTTAAGAGAGCCTTCAAGCGACATGGCATAATCAAGATTTCTGCCTATAAAGAACACATCTTTTACATTGAAAAACTTTGATGCCAAATACTGAATATTCTCTTTATTGTTAAGAATTTCTTCAATTTTATCAGGCAAAATTTCAAGCTGATTAATATAATAATCATATTTTTCTTTTGAAAGATAGCCGAGATTATCTGCGAAATACACTGAAAGCAGATATACAACAGAAAGCTGTGTGCTGTATGCTTTTGTTGTGGCAACAGCAATTTCAGGACCTGCCCAAGTATATATCACATCATCTGATTCGGTTGCAATGGAACTTCCAACAACATTGACAATTGAAAGAGTCCTTGCGCCCAATTTCTTAGCTTCGCGCAAAGCTGCCAAAGTATCGGCAGTCTCTCCTGATTGGCTGATTACGATGACAAATACATTATCGTCAATAATTGGCTCACGGTATCTAAACTCCGAAGCTACATCAACTTCTACCGGTATTCTCGTCATCTTTTCCAGTACATATTTAGCGACTACGCCGACGTGATAAGCCGAACCGCATGCAACTATGAATATTTTCTTAAACCCTTTTATCTGTTCCGCCGTTAACGTAATATTGTCAAGAACAATCTTTCCGTCTTTTATACGCGGAGAAATTGTATCCCTGACTGACTTAGGCTGTTCCATTATTTCCTTTGCCATAAAATGTTTATATCCGCCCTTTTCGGCGGCAGAAATATCCCAATCAATATGGTTAGGCTGTTTAGGTACTATTTCTTTATCAGTATTATAAATTGTAACTGAATCATTTTTTAATATTGCAATCTCATTATCATCAAGGCGATAAATATCCCTTGTTTTACTTAATATTGCAGGAATATCGGACGCAATATAATTTTCATTCTGACCTAAACCGATAATAAGCGGACTGTCTTTTCTTACAGAAATAATCTGATTAGGATAGTCTTCACAAATTATTCCCAAAGCATACGAACCTTCTACTTTGTTAATTACTTTAATTACAGCATCCAAGATATCACCTTTATAATAATATTCTAAAAGCTGTGCGACAACTTCCGTATCGGTTTCAGATACAAAAGTCATTCCTTTACTTATCAAATAATCCTTTATTGCAAGATAGTTTTCAATTATGCCGTTATGAACAACGGCAAATTTACCGGAATCACTTACCTGGGGGTGAGAATTAATATCAGAAGGTTTACCGTGTGTTGCCCATCTTGTGTGACCAATGCCAACAGTTCCCAAAATATCCTTTCCGCCGTTAATCATATCGCTCAGTACTTTTAATCTGCCTTTTGCTTTTGCAACTTGGATTGATTTACCATTATAAACGGCGACTCCAGCCGAATCGTATCCCCTATATTCCAGCTTTTTAAGCCCTTCAAGAAGAATAGGGGTGGCTTGATCTTCACCTATATATCCAACTATTCCACACATATATTTCACCCTCTCCGGTTTCCCGGTAAAACTAAATTTTAAAGAAAATAAGTGCCAACATTAATAATATGAATTGTCAGCACTTATATAAAAATTATCTGAAAATAATATCTTTACGAGCCGGTCCGTTAGAAACAAACTTAATCGGCACTCCGATTGATTTTTCTACAAATTCGATATACTTACGAGTATTTTCAGGCAAATCCTCATATTTTGTAATACCACGGATATCGCATTTCCAACCGGGAAGTTTTTCAAATATCGGCTTGCAATTCTTTAACTCAACGGTTGTTGGGAAATAATCTATCCTCTTACCGTTATTCTCATAAGCAACGCAAACAGGTATTTCATCCAAATATCCGAGAACATCAAGAACAGTAAACGCTACACCTGTTGCACCTTGAGCTTCACATCCATAGCGGGTTGCAACCAAATCAAGCCAGCCCATTCTTCTCGGACGACCTGTAGTAGCACCGAATTCTCCGCCATCTCCGCCTCTTTTTCTTAGCTCATCAGCTTCATCTCCAAAAATCTCACTGACAAACTCGCCTGCTCCAACTGCGCTGGAGTATGCTTTTACAACGGCAATAATTTCTTTTATTTCATAAGGAGGAAGACCCGCACCTATTGAACCGTAGCCTGCTAAGGTCGATGACGAAGTAACCATAGGATAAATTCCAAAATCCGGATCCTTTAAGGCGCCAAGCTGACCTTCAAGCAAAATATTTTTTCCTTCTTTTACAGCTTTGTGTAAAAATGTAAAAGTATCCGCAACATAAGGATCAATTGCATTCTTATATTCCATAAGTTTGTTGTAAACTTCATCAACTGTTAATTTCGGCTGATGATACAAGTGCTCGTATAACACATTTTTAAGTGTTATAACATGTTCAATCTTTTCTTTCAGTGACTTTTCGTTATCATAAAGTTCGCTGATTTGGAAACCTATTTTTGCAAATTTATCTGAATAAAAAGGTGCTATACCGCTTTTTGTTGAGCCGAATTGCTTGTT
>ENA-UOOK01004057-UOOK01004057.1-fermentation-metagenome-genome-assembly--contig:-NODE-4057-length-16050-cov-10.952923_pt1 | contig 16050 bp, 12 predicted proteins | sample MGYA00245777_ERZ724023 | MGnify/ENA primary metagenome ERZ724023 (study PRJEB28704, sample SAMN03018312) | fermentation metagenome | biome: anthropogenic terrestrial biome; feature: soil...
TGGAAGAGAAGACCTTGACCTTCCATGGGAAAAGACAGATAAAAAAGATGTGTTAGCAAAATACCTGTAGGTCATTTGAACGCAGTGAAAGATTACATTTGGGGACATTCCTTAGCAGAGGTTATCTATATAGAAGGGGCGTGTCCCCCATACCTTTAATAAATAGGGTTAGGGCATCTTTCGTTTTACTCAGTATGACGAAACAAGAATTAAACAGTCTTCACTATCTATATTGAAAATATTATTTTCTATATTATTTGTATATTCAATAATATTTTCTTTTAATTTTAAAGTAATTCCTTTTTGTGATAAATTTACTGCAATAATAATCTTTTCATTTTCATCATATCTTTCAAATACAAAGACACCTTTATCATGTATTAAACATTTATATTTGCCTGCAGCTAAGACATTTTTTTGCCTTCGAAATCTTGTAATAAACATATAATAGTCAATTATATCTTTGTTTTCGTTTCCCCAAGGGTAGCATCTCCTGTTCAAAGGATCCTCCCATCCCTCCATGCCTGCTTCATCGCCATAATAAATGCAGGGGATACCGGGAAGAGTCATTTGCAGCAAGACTGCAATTTTTAACAATTTACTTCCTTGTTTTAATTCCTCGTATGAAAGTTTACTTTTTGCCATTTCACTTCTGCTTGAAGGTACGCTTTCGCTTCCCAATATTGTCAGTATTCTTTTCGTATCATGAGTTCCCAATACATTCATGAGGCAGTTTACAGTATGAGGAGGATATGTTTCCATAATTTTATTCATTATATGATGCAGATAAGTGCAGTCTTTGTTTTTTACATATTCTATTATCCCGTTTCTTAGGGGATAATTTGTTACAGAATCCAATTGCTTTCCGCAAAGGTACTCTTTGAGCTTGTTGTAGGAATATTTATTTGAGGCATCTTCCCATACTTCACCGATTATCAGTGAATCATTGTTACTTTTTATTGAATTTCGAAGAGCGATAATAAATTCCTCCGGAAGTTCGTCAGCAACATCCAAACGCCATCCCATAACCCCCACTTTTTGCCAATGGTGGACAACACCGTTTTTTCCTGCTATGAAGTTTACATAGGAATCATTATTTTCATTTACTTCAGGCAAAGTTTTTATACCCCACCAGCTTACATATTCATCATTCCAATTATTGAATGTATACCAATCATAATAAGGAGAATCCTTGCTTTCATAAGCACCTATGGAGTCGTATCTGCCATATTTGTTGAAATAAATGCTGTCATCACCTGTGTGGCTGAAAACACCGTCAAGAATAACATATATACCATATTTTTTTGCTTCTCGTATGAGTTTTTTCAAGGAGTTTTCAGTTCCGAACATAGGGTCTATCTTAAGATAATTTCCGGTATCATATTTGTGGTTTGAATATGCTTCAAAAATTGGAGATAAATATATTATACTCACGCCTAAGCTTGCAATGTATGACAGTTTTTCTCTAATACCGTCTAAATTTCCTCCAAAAAAATCGTTATTTAAAATCTCACCTTTTTTGTCAGGAAGATAGTATGGAGTTTCACCCCAATTTCTTATTATTGCTCCCTTTTTTTTGATTATTTTAGTTCTGAAAAACCTGTCTACAAATATATGATATATAATTCCTCCCTTAGCCCAATTTGGAGTTGAATAGTTTTCATCATATATAAGGAGTTCATAGTCATTGGAGCTTTCTTCATCAAAAATAAAGGAATAATAGTAATGACCATATTCCTCAATTGAAAGCATAATTTGGTAGATATCATAGTTTTTTTCTTGCGATATCCAATGCATTTTTACCTTATCGTGAAAAGCTCTATCATAGTTGTGTCTTTTTTCAATAAGCAGCTCAGGTGTACAAGAGTTTCGCTTTAATAGTATTTTAAATGTAATTATTTCGTTTGATTTAATTCCGCCCTGAGGATGTCTGTAAAATTCAGACTGAGAATCAAATATAAACATAATACCTCCCTGTTGTCATTAATTTGGGGACATTCCTCTTACTCCAAAGACTATCCCCATTATAGAGGTGTGTCTCATAGGATTGGGGACATTCCTTCATGGGCTGACCACAGTGAATAGCTTACCATGAAGGTGTGTCCCCACACATTAAACTACCGGCTTAATCCCCCATATGTTATTTGCATATTCACTTATTGTTCTGTCGGAAGAAAAAACGCCTGCAGATGCAATATTTATTAATGACATTTGATTCCACTTCCTCTTATCATTGTAGTAAAGTAAAGATGCTTTTTTATGAACATCCATATAGCTGTCAAAGTCGGCAAAACACATGTAAGGGTCACCCACCACAGGTCCTCCTATCAAGTATTTAGATATGGATTCAAAGGGTTTTCCTGCAATTCCTTTGTTTAAAAAGTCAATAATTTTCCTGAGTTTCTCATTTTTTTGATAATATACTACTGATGAATATCCGCTTTTCCACAATTCTTCAACTTCATAGTCCTTCATTCCGAACAAGAAGAAGTTTTCTTCTCCCACTTCATTAATTATTTCCACATTGGCACCGTCGTAAGTTCCTATGGTTATTGCTCCGTTAAGCATGAATTTCATATTTCCTGTTCCGCTTGCTTCCTTTCCTGCCAAAGATATCTGCTCGCTTAATTCACCGGCAGGAATAATTATTTCAGCTAAGCTTACAGAATAATTTTCTAAGAAAACTACATTAATGTATTTTTTGATAAAAGTGTTTTTATTTATATATTCGCTTAATGCATGAATAAGCTGAATTATTTCCTTTGCCCTGTGGTAGCCGGGAGCAGCTTTTGCAGCAAAAATAAATGTTTCGGGCACTATATGCGAAGTGTTGCCTTCATCTATATCAATTATGATGCTAATAATCCTAAGAGCATTGAGAAGCTGTCTTTTATATTCATGAAGTCTTTTTGCCTGTATGTCAAAAATCGAATCAATATCAAGCTCAATATGATTATTTGCTCTTACATACTCAGCAAGTCTTTTTTTATTGGTGTATTTGATTTCATCCAATCTGTTTAATACGCTGTCATCATCCTTGAAATTCTTAAATATATTAAGTCTTTCGGGAGCTGTTCTATATCCCGGTCCCACAAGGTCATCAAGCAGTGCTGCAAGTGATGGATTTGCCTGATTAAGCCATCGCCTGTGGGTTATACCGTTTGTAACGTTCATGAACTTATCAGGAGTGTATTCATAAAAGTGTTTAAAAACAGTTCTTTTCAATATTTCCGAATGCAGTCTTGCAACTCCGTTTACATTATGACTGCCGATTATGCACAAATTAGCCATATTTACTTTACCATAGCCGAATATGGACATATTCAAGGCTTTGTCACGGTTATTGTATTTGGCTGATGCTTCTTCTATGAATCGTCTGTTTATTTCCTTTATTATCATATACATCCTTGGAAGCTTTGTTTGCACGATACTTTTGTCGAATGTTTCCAGTGCTTCCTTCAAAACAGTGTGATTTGTGTAGGATACTGTATTAACAACAATATTCCATGCTTTTTCCCATGGCAATTCGTATTCATCCATAAAAATACGCATTAACTCAGGAATTATCAATGAGGGGTGTGTATCGTTTATATGAATTGCATTTTTTTCGCTGAAGTTATCCAATGTATTGTATTTTTTCATATGGTACTTAACAATATTTTGTGCTGATGCAGAAACCAAAAAATATTGCTGCTTAAGTCTTAATATTTTACCTTCATTATGGTCGTCGGCAGGATACAATACCTTTGATATTGCTTCTGCCATTGAATCTTCGGATAAGGCTCTTATGTAGTCTCCCTGCGAAAACAAATTCATATCAATACTGTTTATGCTTCGGGATTCCCATAGTCTCAAAAGGCTGACACCCTTGCTGTTATAACCGGATATCATCACATCATAAGGTATTGCTTCTACTTCCGTAGGGCAATCATTGTATATCTTCAGTCCTTCACGGGTCCATTCTTCTCTGATTGTACCGCCAAACTTAACAATGACTCTTTCGTCTGTCCTGGGCATAAGCCATACATCTGAAGTAGTCAGCCAGTCATCGGGCAGCTCTGTCTGCCATCCGTCAATTAACTTTTGTTTAAAAAGTCCGAATTCATATTTTATTGAAAATCCCACTGCCGGATAGCCTTGTGTTGCAAGAGAATCCATGAAACAGGCAGCAAGCCTTCCGAGTCCTCCGTTGCCTAAACCCGGGTCTCTTTCTATTGTATATAATTCTTCAGGTGTAATATTATACTTCTTCAGTGATTCTTCCGCTTCATCTTCAATACCCAAATTAAACAGGTTGTTCCTTAGAGATTTGCCTATAAGAAATTCCATGCATATATAGAAAACTTGTTTATCTTCATTTTGCATTTTCTTGAATTTATTTCTTTTTATCAAAAGCAAATCCCTTATTACAATTGAAAATGCTCTGTAAATTTGATTTAAACTGGCCTTTTCAGGCTCTGTATTCCAATACCTGATAATTTCTTCATCTATTAAACGGTTAATGAGTGCTGCATCGATTTTAGGGTCATTCATTATTATTCTCCTCAATATTTGCTAAGCTGCTATACATATCAAAGTATTTTTCAGCAGATTTTCTCCAGCTGAAATCTATTTTCATAACTGTTTCAACCAGTTTTCTCCAATCCTCTTTATTTTCATAAACCTTCAGAGCCCTTTTAACAGCTTCACACAAGGCTTGAGGGGTTTGCTCGCTGAATGTAAAACCATTGCCTTTTCCAAGGCTTGCATCCTTTATTGAATCCTTAAGTCCTCCGGTCTCTCTAATAATCGGAACAGTTCCGTAACGGGAAGAAATCATCTGGGCAATACCGCAGGGCTCGCTTATTGAAGGCATCAGAAATAAATCTGCACCTGAATAAATCTTTTTTGCAAAATCGGAATCAAAACCGATTCTTACGAATATTTTATCATGATAACTTTCCTGCAGATATTTAAAGTATAATTCATACCCTCTGTCTCCCTTGCCAAGAATAATAAACTGAACCTTTTCCTTTAGTATTTCTTCGATGGAGCTTTTTATTAAGTCAAATCCCTTATGTTTAACTAATCGTGATATTATTCCTATTACAGGCACATTTTCGTCCTGTGGAAGACCGGATAAGGACTGCAAATTTTTTTTATTTAAATTTTTCTTTTGAATACTTTCCGCACTGTAATTTTCAAATATTTCAGCATCGTCTTCAGGATTGTATTTTTCAGTATCTATCCCGTTTAGTATTCCCCTTATCTTGGATGAATTTTTTTGTATAATTTCAGCCAGCCCGTGAGCATAATAATCATCAAAAATTTCTTTTGAATAGCTTTCGCTGACAGTACTGATAATATGAGCGGTTTCCATGGCACCTTTCAAAAGATTAATTGCTCCTTTAAATTCAATTATATCTTTTTCTTTTCCATGCAAATCAAATACATCCTCAGAAATAGCTAAATCAAACACTCCTTGATATTCAATGTTGTGAATGGTTATTATTGAGCTAATATCTCTGTAACCTTCATAACTTGAATACTTTGCAGACAGATAAATCGGAACCAATGATGTCTGCCAGTCATTTGCATGAATAATGTCAGGCATAAAATTTATCATAGGCAGTATATACAATACCGCTTTAGAGAAAAACGCAAATCTTTCCGCATCATCAAAATGACCGTAGCATTCACTTCGTTTAAAATAATATTCATTGTCTACGAAATAATATGTAACATCATCTAATATGGTTTTATAAACGCCGCAATATTGCTGCCTCCAGGCAAGAGGAACAGATGTTTTCCCTATAAACTCAAATTCACTTCTATCCACAATTCCTTGGTATAAGGGAAGAACTATTCTTATATCTATTTTGTTCTTATATTTCTCGGCCAATGCTTTCGGCAATGACCCCGCAACTTCTCCAAGTCCGCCGGTTGTAATAAATGGAGCGGCTTCGGATGCAGCATATAATAATTTTAATTTTCTCATATTATCACTCCTATACAACTGAGTTTTTCTTTATAAAGAAGGGACAGTTAGAATATCCCAACAAAACCCTGTCCTTGTTCACAAAAGCGTATGTATCGGTTATTATGGAATTTATATTGGCATTATCACTTATTCTTCCATGCTGCATAATAATTGAATTTTTAACAACTGCATTCTTGCCTACTTTCACATCTCTGAAAAGTATAGAATTTTCTACGGTTCCTTCAATGATACAGCCGTTGGCAATCAATGAATTTTTAATAATTGCATCCTTACAGTATTTAGTAGGAGCTGAATCCTTTGTTTTTGTATATATGGGACCGGTATTTGAATAGAAAATACTTTTTAATGTATCCATGTTTAAAAGCTTCATGCTGTTTTCATAATAGCTTTGCAGGGAGTCAATATGGGCAAAAAATCCGCTATATTCATAACCGTAAATTCTTAAAGAATGAACCCTTGCAGATAAAACATCAAAGCTGAAGTCCTTGTAATTTCTTGCAATAGCATCATAAATAAGCGACTCCAAAAATTCCTTGTTCATAACCCATGTATTTAAACCTATATTGTAATTCCCGTTTGTAACCGGATAAACTAATATATCATCAGCTCTTCCATCTTCATCAAATTCATATAATATTTTGTGGATGGAATCAGATTTATTTATGTCTGTCTTAATGTAGACTGCAGTAATATCCGAATTTTTTTCTTCATGGTATTTTATTACTTTATTATAATTAATATCATAAATCATATCAGAGTCTGATAAAACAACATAGCTTTCTTTTGAAGATTTAATATAATCCAAAACTCTTTTCAAAGCATCTAATCTTCCCTGATAAAGTCCGTGATTTTCTCCTGCAGAATAAGGAGGAATCGTAAGTATGCCCCCGTTCTTTCTTGATAAGTCCCAATCCTTACCGGAACCCACATGCTCCATTAATGAGCGGTAGTTGCTGCTTGTTATTAAGTATACTTTATTGATGCCTGAATTAACCATGTTTGAGAGCGGGAAATCTATAAGCCTGTACCTGCCCCCAAAAGGTATTGCTGCAACAGAACGGTGAGATGCTAATTCTGTCATGCTCCAATCCCGCATATCTGAAAAAATGATTCCTAAAGCATTCATATTATCCCCCCCATATTATTTATAACACTTTCGCGCGGTATTACTGTAATTTCAGAGTCTTCTCCCATTGGTCTGCCAATTTTTAAGTTGGCTCCGATTTTTACCATTTCGTCTATTATGGAATAATTAATAACGCAATTTTTATTTATTTCTACATCCGCCATTATTACGGAGTCTCTTACAACTGCATTTTCTCCTATAATAACTCCGGAAAATATTATTGAATTTTCTACCGCTCCCAAAATTACTGCGCCTTCTGAAACAATTGAATTATTAATAACTGCATCCTTTCCGACATAGTGAGGGGGCTTTTCCGCATGCCTTGAGTATATTATCCAATCATCAGATAATTCGAAGCTGTTCTCGCCTAAAAGGTCCATATTTGCCTGCCATAGCGAATCTATAGTACCGACGTCTTTCCAATATCCGTTAAATTTGTATGCATACATCTTTTCATTTGCTCTAAGCATAAGAGGAATAACATCCTTACCGAAGTCACTAGATGAGCCGGGAGTTTTATCATCTATTTCAAGATACTTTTTAAGTTTGCTCCATTTAAATACATATATACCCATAGATGCTTGAGTGCTTTTTGGCTTTTTTGGTTTTTCTTCAAAATCGATTATTTTTCCGCTTTCATCCGAACTTAATATTCCAAAACGGGAAGCTTCCTTTATTGGAACATCTATTACCGATATGGTGCAGTCAGCGTCTATTTCCTTATGAAAGTCTATCATTATGGAATAATTCATCTTATAAATATGGTCACCGGATAAAATAAGCACATATTCAGGGGCGTACTGGTCTATGAAATTTATGTTCTGATAAATTGAATTTGCTGTGCCCAAGTACCACTCTGAATCTGCAACTCTCTGATATGGAGGCAGTATTTGAATACCCCCGTACATTCTGTCCAAGTCCCATGATTTACCGTCTCCAATATATGAATTTAGTGTTAATGGTTGATATTGGGTCAAAACACCTATGGTATCAAGGCCTGAGTTGACACAATTAGATAAGGCAAAATCAATTATTCTGTATTTGCCTCCGAATGGTACAGAAGGTTTTGCAATTTTAGTCGTCAGTGCACCCAATCTGCTGCCTTGCCCTCCTGCAAGGAGCATGACAACACATTCTTTTTTAGCCAATTTCATAAATTCTACCTCCCTTTTTATTAATATTATATTTATTTTCTTTTTTTATAAAGATTATTGAAAGAGGCGGCACAATCAATGATATAAAAGATGTATATCCGTGTACAGAGCCTAGAGATGATATTAATCTATCCTTGTTGCCGGTGCCTGTCCCTCCAAATTCCTCATCATTTGAATTAAATACTTCAGTATAGATACCCTCGTCTGCACCAATTAAATAGTCGTGTCTTTCTGTTGGAGAAAAATTAACCACCGCAATTAATTCATCACCATTCTTATTTATTCGCTTAAATGCTATAATATTTTGTTCAAAATCATCATTGGAAATCCATTTAAACCCGTTCCATGAATAATCCACTTCCCAAAGCTGCGAATATTTCAGATAAAACTCATTCAATTCTTTAATATATGTATTTAATTTTCCATGGTATTCATAGTCAGTCATAAACCATTCAATTTGATTGTTAAAATCCCATTCCGTAAATTGTCCAATTTCATAACCCATAAAGTTGAGTTTTTTCCCCGGATGAGCCATCATGTAGCCTAAAAGGACTCTTACATTTGCAAACTTTTCCTCATAAGGTCCCGGCATTTTATTGAGCATGGACCTCTTGCCATGCACAACCTCATCATGAGACAAAGGGAGTATATAATTTTCACTAAAAGCATAATGAAGTGAAAAGGTTATGTTTTTATGCTTGTATTTTCTAAAAAACGGGTCAGTTTCCATATATTCAATCATATCGTTCATCCAGCCCATGTTCCATTTAAAATTAAAGCCTAATCCCCCTAAATATGTGGGTTTTGTAACCATTGGCCAGGCTGTGGATTCTTCTGCTATCATCATGGTATTATGGTAATTTTTAAATATGGCTTCATTAAGCTTTTTCAAAAAAGCAATTGCTTCAAGATTTTCATTACCTCCATATATATTCGGAGTCCATTCACCTTCTTTTTTATCATAATCCAAGTATAGCATTGAGCTTACCGCATCAACCCTCAGGCCGTCAGCATGATAAACATCTAACCAGAATACAGCGTTCGATATCAAAAATGATTGAACTTCAGTTTTTCCAAAATCAAATTTATGAGTCCCCCAGCTTTCAATTTCTCTTTTTTCACTATCCTTGTACTCATAAAGGTAATCTCCGTCAAATTTATATAATCCGTGTTCATCTTTTGGAAAATGAGCAGGTACCCAGTCAAGAATAACCCCGATTCCATTTTGATGGCATTGGTCAATTAAGTATTTCAGCTCGTCAGGCTCCCCGAGGCGCTTGGTTGGGGCATAGTAACCTGAAACCTGATAACCCCAGGAACCGTCAAAGGGATATTCCATAATGGGCATAAGCTCAATATGCGTGTAGTAATGTTTTTTAACATGCTCTATCAACATCGGAGCTATTTCTCTGTATGTGTAAAAATCCCCATTTTCTTTACGCTTCCAAGAGGATAAATTAACTTCGTAAATATTTATGGGAATTTCATATAAGTTAATTCTTTTTTTATATTCAAGCCAATTTGTATCATGCCATTTGTATTTGTTAATATTGTAAACAATTGATGCTGTTTCCATCTTAGTTTGTGAAGAAAATGCAAAGGGGTCTGCCTTATATAAAGTTGCATTGTCAGCAGCAGTAATTATATATTTATACAATTGACCTTCAATTATATCAGGAACAAACAATTCCCATATGCCGCTATTTAGAAGTCTTTTCATTTCAAACTCCGAACTTTTTTGCCAATTACAAAAATTGCCTGCAAGATGCACCTTTTTTGCATTGGGTGCCCATACTCTGAAAACAGTGCCTGTGTTTTCTATAATATGCGAGCCTAAAAAATTATATGAATAATAGTTTGTACCCTGATGAAATAAATAAACCGGCAATGAGTCATTAGTGTTCATAAACTACTCCGCACTAAAATATTTTATCGTACCATTATATGTAAACTCTATACTAATTATACAATAGAAAAGAAAATACATAAAGGTTTATTTAATTGTATTAATTACTTTATACCTTACTTTAGACAAGTTTAAACAAAAAAGAAACATAAAAAAGGACACCCCCTAGGAATGTCCCCCTTCCTCAGACTAAAGGTGTGTCCCCATACCTTTTGTGGTGTGTCCCTGTACCTATATCAGTTGAAACTTATTTCGCCAACACCGGTGGTGAGGCTTATGTTGGTACCTCGGTCACTTTTTGTTTCGATTCTCTCATCCTTCATAAATTCGTTAATAACCGCATGATATCCTGAATCGTCATTTAGAGACATTTTAATATCCCCAACACCTGTTTCCGCTATAATGCTCACAGCTTTTGATATGTCGCTTAATGAAACATCAATTTCTCCGGTATTTGTTTTAAATTCTGAATTGCCGATTGCTATGCTGTCAATTAATTCAATGTCTCCCACATCAACATTTATGTTGTATGCTCCTTCTGAGCTGTCTATGACAGCTGCACCTACATTGCTTTTTATATCTATATTACCATTAACACCATTTAGGTGAACATCACCTACATTTGTTGAAACTTTAATATCCTTGATATTAGAAGGGATATATATTACCAAATCAATTGCAAGATTTAAACCGCTTTTAGGCTCTTCAAACGACGTGTCAACTTTAATTGTATTATTTTCCTCATTAATAGTGTAAATGTAGTTATCAATTATTTCTTGAGCTTTTTCCTTTGAGCCTGCTCTTGAGCGTATATTCATATTTATTATGGTTTCGTCAGATTGATGCGTAACAATACTTATATCTCCAACAGTACTGACTAAGCTGATAGCGTTTCTATCTGCAGATGCAATAGTGTGGGATTCTTGTTTTTCAGCCTTTTCCTGTCCTACAGTGTTGATTATTGCCTCGGTTACCTTATCTGAAATATCTTTAACCTTGTTTTCATCAACTTTATACAGAGAGGTGCAGCCTGCAGATAAGCTCATAATTATTAATAAGATGCAAATTAACCTTTTCATTTTCCCCTCCTGTGTTTATAAATTTATTTTCTTTTCCAAAAGATAGCCTGATATTCCTGTTAAAGCAATAGCCTGAATTATTGAAAATGCAGTCATAGGCAGCAAAATCAGCGCTAATTCTTCAGGTGTTGCTCTTCCTGCGCTAAAAATGGCATTTGTTATAGAATCGTAGTATGGGGTTATAATATCAAATAATCTGCTTGATATAACTGAAATTCCCCAGTTGATACATAAGAATATTATGAAGCTTAAAAGTCCTCCGAATTTGATTTCAGAAAATATACTTTTTCTTATGGTCATGGCAGTGTACACAGTTGTTATAAAAGCTAAGAAAAATGCAAGAGTTGCAGTTAAAGATATAAATATATGGCTTAAGCTGAAACCGAGGCTGCCGGACAATAAGTTGTCAACAACTCTTATTATTTGGCTGTAATCAATTTGAGCACCTGTTGAAACAACGATATAAGCTCCGTTAATCAATGTGAATATAAAATATAGAAGCAACAGTGCAAAACCTTCCAACACAGCAGTCAGCAGCTTTGATGATATGATTTTGTATCCGCTGTTCGAGGTCATAAAAAGCATATAACCGGTTTTGTTATTCAGGTCATCACTGTACATTTTTATAATGTCAGTTAAATATAAAACAAATAAAACAATAGGAAAGAGTACAAGAAATGTAGCACTGCCTCCAACACCTCTTGTTATTAAAAAAATATTCAAGGCAATTGCGGTAATAATTGTTACGGCAATCAATTTATATTTTCTGATGAATTCATACTTTATTAAATTAAGCATTTTTAAATACCTCCTTGTACAATCCTTCCACCGATAATCCACGGGTCTGCCTTAATTCTTCAGCATCGCCGAAAAGCTCCACAACTCCGTCTTTAAGGAAAATCACGGTGTCGAGTATTTTTTCAATCTCATTTACTAAGTGTGTTGAAATTATAATTATTTTATTTTCACTGTAGGACTTTGTAATTATGTCCATTATTGTATCCCTTGATAAAACATCAACACCGTTTAAAGGCTCATCAAGCATATATATTTCTGCATCCCTTGACAATGCTATGGCAGTTTTCAGCTTTCCAATTTGTCCCGATGACAGATTGGAAACTTTATAGTCTATATTTACGTTTATGTCATTTAGAAGAGCAACAGCATAATCATATCTGAAATCTTCATACATATCTTTAAAGAATTTTAATATGTCAACTACCTTAAAAGATGCATACATATAATTTTCTGTGGGCATGTATGAAATATATGCCTTTGTCTTGTAGGACAATTCCTCGTCATTTATCAATACATTGCCGCTTGTCTGTTTGTGAAGCCCTGCTACAACCTTCATAAGAGTTGTTTTGCCGCTTCCGTTAGGTCCTAACAGACCGTAGATTTTACCCTGTTCAAAATTCAGTGTAACATCGCTCAGCGCAGTTTTGTTATAATATTTTTTTGTCAGCCCGTTAATTTTTAATTGGCTCAATTTATTCATTCCCTTCTGTATAATTATTTTCCGTTTCTATAAACTTAATCATATCTTTTTTGGTGTAACCTAGTTGCTTCATTCCTTCTATAAATGAAGTAATTCTGTTTTTAGCCATTGTATATCTTAGCTCCTCGATTTGCTTGTCAGATTCTGTTATGAAAGTTCCCAAGCCCCTTTTTGTAAATACTATTTCCTCCATTTCCAACTCCTTATATACTCGTGCAACCGTATTGAAATTTATTCCCAACTCATTTGAATACTCTCTTGAAGACGGCATTTTTTCACCGGGTTTAAGCTTTCCCGAAACAATGTCTTGCTTGATTCTTTCTATCACCTGCAAATATATTGGTATATTATTGTTGAATTCCAACCTATCACCTTCTTTTGTGTATTAGTGTCATAGTGGAATAGTATACTAATACATAAGTTTTGTCAATAGCAAAATGTAAAGGTTTCGACAATAATTAATTACGTTTACGTAACAGTTACTTAAAATTATTGCTTGACATAAAATTAATAAAGTTATATAAATGGAGAAAGAAATTGAATTATTACATAGAACGGGAGGAAACAATGCACAAAAAATTATTTATTCCGGGACCCATTGAAGTAAAAGAAGAAGTATTAAAAAAAATGTCAACGCCAATGATTGGTCACAGAAGTAAGGAAGCCTCTAATCTACAAAGGAACATTACAAACAATCTTAAGAAGTTGTTTTACACGGACAACGAAATATTATTGTCAACATCCTCAGGCACAGGGCTGATGGAAGCTGCGGCGCGATGCTGCACAAAAGAAAGGGCTGCGGTGTTTTCAATTGGCTCCTTTGGTGACAGGTGGCATGATATGGCTGTTTCAAATGGTATCAATGCTGAGCTGTTCCAATCTGAACAAGGAAGTATAACAACTCCTGAAATGGTTGATGAAGCATTGTCAACAGGAAAGTATGATTTAGTCACAATAACTCACAACGAAACATCAACAGGAGTAATGAATCCCATCGATGATATAAGCAAGGTTATAAAAAGATATCCTGAAGTAATTTTCTGTGTTGATGCAGTCAGCTCCGCAGGAGGAGTAAAAATTGAGACAGATAAACTTGGAGTAGATATCTGCATAACATCTTCACAAAAAGCATTGGGGCTGCCTCCGGGACTTTCCATATGCACTATTTCCGAAAGAGCTGTGGAAAAAGCAAGGAATGTTAAAAATAGAGGATATTACCTCGATTTAGTACAATTATATGATACAATAAAGAAGAAGGATTATCAGTATCCGTCAACTCCTAATTTATCATTAATGTTTGCTTTGAATTATCAATTGGAGCTGATTATGAAGGAAGGACTTGAAAACAGGTTTTTAAGACATCTCGAAATGGCTGAATATACAAGAAGCTGGGCAAAAAAGAACTTTGCATTATTCGCTGATGAAAAATATGCTTCAGTTACACTTACTACAGTGGACAATAATCGAAAAATAAGTGTTAAAGGATTAAACGAGGAATTGGGTAAAAGAGGCTTTGCTATTTCAAACGGCTATGGCAGTTTAAAAGAAAAAACATTTAGAATTGCACATATGGCAGATTTAACATTAGAAGATGTAAAGGAGCTTCTTTTAAATATAGAAGATATTTTATCAATTTCTTAAAATATTTATTGTTTTATTTGATAAAATAGTGTAAATTATCAATATAATAGATAACCAACGGAGGCGTTATATGAATAACTTAAAAACTCTTAGAAAAAAGAAAGGACTTACTCAAACGGAAATTGCCAAAATGCTTGGAATTAGTCAAAATAGTTACTCTTATTGGGAAAGCGATAAAGTAAAAATAGACAATCAAAGTTTACAAAAATTAGCCGATTATTACGGCGTTTCTACCGATTATCTTTTAGGCCGTGATGAAATCCCTGCCTTCATAGCTTCTGATAAATACAAAGACCTGCACGTTGCGTTTACAAAAGGGTTAGAAAATCTAGATGAACAAGATTTGCAAATCGTCCTTGGTCTTATCAACCGATTAAATGAAGAAAAAAAATAAATATGCCAAATAGTTGTCATATTTTATGTTATATAATAGTTTCATGAATACTAACGAGTTGTGCAATATTGCACAAAAAAATAATATACGAATACACTATGAATCTTTACAAAAGGACGGAGCAGCAGTATATTACAATAACAAATACGAGATTGTGCTATCCAAAAGCCTACTAAGCTCGCAAATAAAAGAGAGGGAGTCCCTCGCCGAAGAGTTGGCGCATTGCCTAACGGGAACGGTATATCCCATCTCGCTGGCTACTACCACGTTAGGGCGATTAATCATTGCGAGCGCGGAAAGAGTAGCAAGACAAACAGGAGCTTTGGTGATCAGCATTTCTCAACGCAGAAATATTATTACCCTTTATCGAGGCGAATGGAAATATGTACTCAAAGATGTAGGCGTCATTTTAGCCAAAGCTAACCAAGCTTTACAAACATTAGAAAAATATCGAGTGGTACTACTTCAAGCCTTAAACACCTTAACAGCTCTAGAATTTGATGATGCGACAACACTATTAGATGTTGCAGCGGTAATTCAAAAAGCCCAGATGGTTCATCGGATTGCTTACGAGATTGAACGTTATGTAACCGAATTAGGTATAGAAGGCCGACTTGTGAAGATGCAACTAGAAGAACTTATGGTTGATGTCGAAAACGAAGACTTATTGGTAATAGAAGATTACTTAGCTATCGAGGAAAAAACAAGTGAAGAGATTTGGCAACAACTTGGTAAATGGTCTGCAGAGGATCTTTTAGATCCAGGCGCTATCGCTAAAGTTTTAGGATATAGTGGCAGCATGAATTCTTTAGAACAGATAGTTTATCCCAAAGGTTACCGTGTACTTAACAAAATACCACGTCTACCCCAAAATGTTATTGATAATATTGTAAGTCAATTCAAGCAAAGTTCAGCTATTGTTAGTGCATCTATTGAAGAACTTGATGCTATTGAGGGTATTGGTGAGGTAAGGGCTAGAGCTATTCAAGAAGGTCTTAGACGCATTAAAGGTCATGTACTTTTAGATCGTAATATATGAAGAAAATCCCCGTGGCTTAACACGGGGATTTTCTTAAGTAAGACTAAATATGCCGAGAGCATCGAGCTTTTTCTTTTCTTTCTCAATAACATCGCTAAGATTTAAATCAAGAGCATCGCAAAGAGCAACCAAATAAAAGACTGTTCTACCTATCTCATTTTCAATAACTTCACGACATGATTCGCAAAGTTCTCCCTCAAGATGGCTTTGCATATACTCGCGTAACTCGCTGT
>ENA-UOOK01004059-UOOK01004059.1-fermentation-metagenome-genome-assembly--contig:-NODE-4059-length-16044-cov-44.667084_pt1 | contig 16044 bp, 14 predicted proteins | sample MGYA00245777_ERZ724023 | MGnify/ENA primary metagenome ERZ724023 (study PRJEB28704, sample SAMN03018312) | fermentation metagenome | biome: anthropogenic terrestrial biome; feature: soil...
GCATGCCTGTGTCAAGAAGCGTAAGCAGAATCGCTTTATCCCGATCTGCGGAAGGTCTGCGCATCACAAATGACCTTCGGTTGTTCGGGCTTGCTTCCCGAGAGTAAGTACAAGCCTTCAGTAACTTATCGATCTCCTCCCGTGTGAAAATTTCTATCGAGTGTGGTGGGAACTTAGGCGTTGGAATGTTCACAAAGGGATTGGGCAGGTTGAACTCTACCGACAACCATTTGAAAAAGGACTTCAAAGCGGTGTAAACATTCTTCATCGATTTCGGCGCGAGAGGATCCCGGTTCCCATTCCATCGTTTGGGCTTGTAATCGGTGCGCAACCATGCCAGGTAACTTGTCAGATCGTTTGGGCGGATATTGGCAACATCCTGGTCGCCGATGTGGTCTATCCACTGCTTCAAATAGTAATCATACGATTCGATTGTGCGGTGACTTAAGCCCTCAGCAATCTTGAATTTCAGGAAACCATCACAGGCTTTTGAGAGGTTTATGGATACTTTTTTCTTTGACGTGCTTAGAGTACTGCGGTTCATGAGAAATCCTTTCATTTTTTGATTTTTATCAACCACAGTACGCCGGGATATGAAAAAACCAGAGCTTAGAGTACTCTGGTTCCTTCTCAGTAGCGGGGAGCGGATTCGAACCACTGACCTCCGGGTTATGAGGGTGGAACCTGAAATCGTTACCTTTGTCCTCCGGTCTCGTCCTTTTTACGAACATTGCGTACGATGGTTCCGATGAGCCACGCAAACTTCAGTTGCTCTTTTCTATTATTATAGCCAATTAATTGGTCTTTTGCCAAGAACAAATGAGAAGAAAACTCGGGTTTTCACCTCAAACGTCTATATTTTATACCGGTTGATTTTACTTCGAAAGGATAATTATTAATAGTGACTTTTAGATAGAAACAATTACTAACAACTCTTGAAGCTGCAGCTCTCTATTTGAGGAGAACTGCAGCTTTTGTTTTCTATGGAACAGGAAGGAATAAATGTCAGAAACGAAATTAACTTTTGATTATTACTACGGCAACCAAGCTGAGCAGTTTGCCTTTTATCGCATACCCAAACAGCTCTTCACTAACCCCGCTTTCTCCAAGCTTTCAAGCGATGCCAAGGTGCTTTATGGCCTGATGTTGGATCGAATGAGCCTGTCAATAAAAAGTGGTTGGAAAGATCCCGATGAAAAGATCTACATCTATTTTACATTGTCCGAAATTCAGGAATTTATGAATTGTGGACATAACAAAGGGGTCAGGATTCTGGCTGAACTGGATTCTGAAAAAGGAATTGGCCTGATAAAAAGAGTCAGACAAGGCATGGGAAAACCAACAAAAATCTATGTTATGAATTTTCTTGGCATAGGTGACGAAAAAGATGATCTTGTTGTGGACGAGCCTGAAGACTTCCCAAAAGAGGAAAACAAGACTTCCGATAATGGGAAGTCAAGAGTTCCTGAAAGAGGAAGTCAAGACTTCCGAAAAAAGGAGTTAATTAAGACTGATAATATTAAGACTGAGTCTATTAAGACTGATAAAAAAGACTTAATCTATCAATCTATCTATCCATCACGACAAAAAGTTCCTGAAAAGACAAACGCTGAGATGGATCGATGGATGGAATTCAGGGAAATTTTTAAGAAAAACATTGAATACGAATACATCCTTGATCGCGATCCGGAGATGATTCCGGAAATTCTGGAGATTATGATCGAAACTGCCTGTTCAAAAGCCAAATCATTTAGCATCAATGGCACTCAAATCTCTGCTGAGCGGGTCAGAGAGAGGCTCCTGAGCCTCAACTCAATGCACATCGAATATGTCCTGGACTCGCTAAATCAAAACACCAGTAAAATCCAGAATGTCAGAGCCTATCTGCTTGCCACGCTCTATAACGCTCCTAAAACAATAAATACTTTCTACAGAACCATGGTAAATCATGACATGTATGGCAATGCCAGGAACAGGCGGTACTGATGCAGGAGGAAATTTCACAACGAAGCGTTACTCTGATTGTTCAAACCGGGAAAATGACCGGAAAGGTCTTTCTCCAGGCGATTCAAAAATATCTCGATATCCTCAAACAACAGCGTGAATTAAAAGCGAGAGAAAAACAGCTCCACCCTGCTTACCAGGGTCGCATGACCATCAGGCAACTGATGAAAGAAAGATCAGGCCTTTCGAATATCGAAATTCACGATGAACATATTCACGATTTTGAAAGAATTGCCAGAAGATATGGCATTGAATATGCGATCAAGAAAGAACGTAACAGAGAGGCACCTCATTATTTAATTTTCTTTCGGTCCCGGGATACGGATGTGCTGCAAACTGCCTTCAACGAGTTCGTGAAGAAACGCCTCAAGATACAGGAGCGTCCATCACTTCGGGAAAAGCTTCAGAAACTCAAGCTTCAGAACAAGGAAAGAGCCGCGCAGGTGCCTGAAAAAGTTCAGAGAAAGGAGTTTGTCCGGTGATAGCACGAATCCCCAAAAGTCAGTTATTGAATTTAGCATATCTCCTGCCCTTCTATGTTGGCAACAAGCTTGCCCAGATCTTTCGGCTCCTTCAGGGTGGAGATATCATTGACCGGTTCATCGCTATCTTCTCGAACCTAAGGTTTATCGGTCAACATCCGTTACCATCGTTCAATCTTCAGGACCTCATCATCGGTCTGATATTTGCTGTTGGGATCAAGCTCATTTTGGTTGTGAAAGCACAGAACAGAAAGAAGTTTCGTAAAGGCACGGAATATGGCTCTGCCCGCTGGGGAACAGCGAAAGACATCGCTCCGTATGTTGACAAGAATCCACGAAACAACATCATCCTTACCAAAACCGAATCGCTCACCATGAACAGTCGCCCCAAAAACCCAAAGTTTGCCAGAAACAAGAATGTGTTGGTTATTGGTGGTTCTGGTTCAGGCAAAACCCGTTTCTTCGTCAAGCCCAATCTGATGCAAATGCATTCCAGCTATGTGGTGACCGATCCAAAAGGAACCATCCTCACCGAATGTGGCACGATGCTCAAACGCAACGGCTATCACATCCGGGTACTGAACACGATCAATTTCAAACGCAGCATGCACTACAATCCCTTTGCTTACATCCATTCTGAGAAAGACATTCTCAAACTGGTCAATGCCATCATCATCAACACCAAAGGTGAAGGAGAGAAGGCTGGGGAGGACTTTTGGATCAAAGCAGAGCGTTTGTACTATTCTGCCCTGATTGGCTACATTTGGTATGAAGCGCCGGAACGGGAGCAAAACTTCACAACCTTGCTTGAAATGATCGACGCCTCTGAAGCACGGGAAGATGATGAAAACTTTAAAAACCCGGTCGATGAGTTGTTTGAGGAACTGGAAGAAAAAGCCCCGGAGCACTTTGCCGTAAGGCAGTACAAGAAATACAAACTGGCTGCCGGGAAGACCGCCAAGTCTATCCTTATCTCCTGTGGTGCCAGGCTGGCTCCGTTTGATATTCAGGAACTGCGGGAACTGATGAGCTACGATGAAATGGATCTGGACACTCTTGGTGATGAGAAATCAGCATTGTTTGTGATCATCAGTGATACCGATGATACATTCAATTTTGTGGTTGCGATTCTTTACACTCAGTTATTCAACTTGCTTTGTGATAAAGCAGACGATGTGTATGGTGGACGGCTGCCAATTCATGTGCGCTGTCTGCTGGATGAATTTCCTAACATAGGACAGATACCACGCTTCGAACGCTTGATTGCCACCATTCGCAGTCGTGAGATCTCAGCCTGCATCGTCCTTCAGGCTCAAAGTCAGCTCAAGGCACTTTACAAAGAACATGCTGAAACGATTGTTGGCAACTGCGATAGCATGCTTTTTTTAGGTGGTAAGGAAAAGACAACTCTTAAGGAAATCTCTGATTTATTAGGCAAAGAGACGATTGATCTCGACAATACTTCTGAAAACAGAGGACGGGAAAAATCTCACGGGATAAGTCATCAAAAGATGGGCAAAGACCTGATGAGCCAGGATGAGCTGGCTGTGATGGATAACTCAAAATGCATCCTTCAACTTCGGGGAGAACGCCCGTTTTTGTCAGAGAAGTATGATATCACCAGGCATCCGAATTACAGATTTCTTTCAGATGCAGATTCTAAGCTGGCATTCATTTTTAGAAAGGAAGTTGATAAAAACATGAAGTTAGAAACAGACCGTGTCTCCGAAATTTACAACATGGGTTTTGTTTCATCAGACGAATAAATTTACATCGATATTTTTGGATGTTTAACTAACAATAAATTCCAGTATTTACCAACTTGCCGCTTTAACGTGATATAAGCGGCAAGTTGTTGACAACCCCGCAAATGAGAAGTATTATTCAAGAAGCTATCATATTGCCGCTCGTAACGTGTGTGAGCGGCAGACAGGTAAATATGAAACAAAAAATTGAAGAAATCAAGACACTTGCAAAACGGGCTAATGGTATTTTTCGTACCGCTGATCTAAAGAAACTGGGATTTACTGCGTATGAGATTCGAAAAATGCTTGAAAAGCACTTTATTGAAAGAATAAAGCATGGATATTACAGTCTTTCAGAGACCGTTGAAAACTGCTCGGATGCAGAAATAATCGCGAGACTATTCCCTGAAGGGGTGCTCTGTATGTATACAGCACTCTTTTATCATGGTTATTCTGATCGCACACCTCTGACCTGGGATATCGCAATCAATAAAGATGTTTCAAAATCGCGTTTCAAAATCGATTACCCTTACGTACAACCTCACTACATGGAAGCACACCTGCTTTTGTTTGGAATCACGAATGCCACTTACGGTGATACAGACCTGAAGATATTTGACAAGGATCGACTGATTTGCGAATGTGTTTTTTTTGAAAATAAGATTGATCGCGAAACGTACAATAAAGCAATTCAAGGTTATATTGCTGATCCGAATAAGAATATTTCGAATTTGCTCGATTACTCTAAGAAGCGACGAATACTAAAGAAAATAAAGAGCCGGATCGGTATCTGGTTATAGATAGGTGGTTCTACGATGGAGTGTGAAAACAGTACGATCACTGAAAGGAAGGTTTTGATCGATGGCTGATTTGGGGATAAGGTAACATAAGTTTCGCACATTTAAAAGGGACATGGTCCTGAACACTTGGTAAGATGAAGTTGACAAACCAAACCAACCAAGGAGAAGAACCATGTCAAATGAGATTGTACAACTAAATGAGCAGATTATACGGACCGAACTGAAAGAACTGGTTCGACAAAGTGTCGAGGAAGTTCTGAATGGCTTGCTGGACGCTGAAGCAGATCTGCTGACCAACGCGCGAAAATATGAGCGCACAGAAGACAGAAAAGACACTCGGGCAGGTCATTATCCACGCAAGTTGCTGACCGGTGCTGGAGAAGTAGATCTTGAAATACCGAAGTTACGCACCTTGACATTTGAGACAGCGATCATCCAAAGGTACCAACGCCGGGAAAGTAGCGTAGAAGAAGCGCTGGTGGAGATGTATTTGGCAGGAGTATCCACCAGACGGATCGAAGATATCACTGAATTACTTTGGGATGCCAAACTGAGTGCCGGGACGGTAAGCAGACTGAACGGCAAGGTGTATGAGCAGATTGAGGCATGGCGGCAAAGACCCCTGGAAGGTCAATATCCTTATATTTATCTGGATGGAGTGTATCTGAAGCGCAACTGGGGAGGACATTACGGGAATGTGGCTGTTTTGGTGGCCATGGCGGTGAATGAACGCGGCGAAAGGGAAGTGATTGGTGCTGTGGAAGGCATGAAAGAAGACAAAGAAAGTTGGCTGTCCTTCCTGCGCCATCTGAAGGAAAGAGGCTTGAAAGGCACACAACTGTTTGTTGGAGATAAGTGTCTTGGGTTAATTGAAGCTTTGATTGAAACCTATCCGCTGGCCAGGTTTCAGCGTTGTATCGTGCATTTCTACCGCAATGTGTTCTCGGTTGTACCCAGAGGCAAGGTCAAACTAGTAACGGCTATGCTTAAGGCCATCCACGCACAGGAAGATAAAGTGGCAGCTCTGGACAAGCTGGAAGACGTGGTTGACAAACTGAAGGAAATGAAGCTGTTTGAGGCAGCCAAAAGAGTTGAGGAGACAGGACTGGAAACCCTGGTTTACATGGACTTTCCCAGGGAACACTGGCGACGGATCCGGACCAACAACGCCATGGAAAGGTTGAACCGAGAGATCAGGCGCAGAACCAGAACGATCGGCGCGTTCCCGGATGGTCAGTCTGCTTTGATGTTAGTGTGTGCCAGACTGAGGTATATGCAAGACTCACTCTGGGGACAAAAAACGTACCTAAACATGCAACATTTGGAGGAACTACTACCAAGTGATCCCTAAATGTGCGAAAAATACTTGACACTACCGATTTGGGCGCATCAGTGATTGCGCGTCTAAAACTAAAATCCAAAGAGATTGGCCGACAAACGATCTACACGCTCCTGCTTCGGCAGTGGCTTATTATTGCACGAGTAGGTACCGCCGTATCCTGCTTGCCAAGTATGTTTTCACGAATCCAGTTTCGCAGGCGAAGTCCGGCTGCACCTTGGCGGGAATGCCCCCTACGCTACATTCTATCTACGCAGCAAGGGGCTTATCTTGTAATTGCTACTTGGTTCGAATATATAGGTTACCAAATAAGAATATCCTTCAAAACATATCTATTCGCTCAAATCATCACATTCTCCGAAGAATATTCCCGAATCCATAAGTGCCCACGGAACTATACTATATCCATTAATGTTGTGGTCAATGGATAAATCTTCGATTCCGTTCAGCATGTCTACCACATTTCCGTAGATTCTAATATCATTTACCGAGGAGACTATTTCTCCATTCTCGATGAGATAACAGTTCTTTGCTAATCCTGAAAAATCACCTGATAGGGAAATGTCTCCTCCAGAAAATCGGGATATTATGATTCCGCAGCTAATCTTTGAAATTATCTCATCAAAAGTATGCTCTCCTCCGGATACTACAATACTATCAGAAGTATTAGCCGCCATTGGAAACCCTGATATTGACGAGGCTTTCCTTGAGAGACAAAAGTTCTCGAGAATTCCATTGTGGATTAAATAGAATGGTTGACTCAATGTTCCGTTATCAGTAATTCTTTCACCACATATGATGCTTTCATTATACGGGTCAAGAGCAATTGATAATCGCTTGTCCGCAACAGCGGTGTTGCACGCTTTATTCCATATTGATGCATCCGACATAATTGCAACACTGTTGCAGAATGTGTATATGCCGTCGATAATTATGTCCTCAACCACTGATGGAGCGAGAAGAATCTTACAATTACGAATATCGGATGGTCGCTGAAAGTTCGTGACATTGCTTTTCAAATTGTACCAAAAGCATTGTTCATACAGATCCAATAATTTCGATGGTAACTTTGAAAAAGAGAAATCATAATAATACGAGCATTTTTGCTTATCAGTTTCTGAAGTATATTCGATGAAGCAATCGTACTTGATGAATGAATGGGCTAATTCTACTTGATTTGTGTTGCCATATACGATTGATGTGTCAATAGCCGGAAGCTGCAGGTCAGAAACAATTATTTGTGGATACTTTGTATTAATATCATTAAGGTAATTCTGAACTAATTCAATCAACGACAAAGTGTCAATCGAGCTATCTCCATCAATAAAAGCTAACTCAACAGGTCCGTCACTAATATCTTCATGTTCGTCCGGTTCGATAGATTCTATCGCTCTAATGCAATCATCAACTGCATTAGAAATTGCATTGAAGTCAAACGAACTTGCAATAGTTGATATCGAACGGTGTTCTTTTATTAATCTAATCAGTACTTCTTCCCTAGAGGTAGAATTTATTTGATATATTTTGCCATTGTTAACACTGACTACTATTACTCGGGATAATTGCAGACAACATTCCGCCTTTTCAGCTCCGCTATCTTGGGTATACTTAAGAATCTTACGGCAAAGAGATTTCATATTCTCTTTCATACCAACCTACTCTTTTCCAAGAAATAAATTACACTTTACATATGGTCCGCCAGTTGCTAGAATCATTGACTGAAACTTACTGCACAGGCCTGTGACATCCCATATAAAGTCGTTCGAAACCATGGTTATAGAGGAGAGAATATCAACAGCATTTCCAGAAATTGTTGTATCCTTAATGGCGTGTGATAATTTACCATTTTTTATTTCATAACCCATGTCAACATTGAAAATAAACTCTCCATTACTATCTGCCTGACCGCCGCCAGAAGATAGTAGATAATACCCGTGATCAATTGAAGAAATCATATCTGCAAGTCGATCAACTCCAGGGTGTAATGCGGTATTTCGCATTCGGATAAGCGGTTCATCAAATGCTAGATATGCTCGTGAGTTACCGGAAGGAACGGTATGATATCTCTTTGCCGACTCGCAATCATGAAGATACCCCACTAATTTTCCTTTTTCGATTATGCTTACATCGCGACATATCGTACCCTCATCATCAACAAAAAGAGGTAATCCTGCTGACTCATTGAAAGCAGTATGTGCAAAATCTGTAATTGACACCTTTTCGGATGCGATCTGATTTCCCAAAAAACGTGTAACAAACGATCCTTTTCCAACCATATCTGCTTCGACATTATGACCTATTGACTCATGTGCTAGTATGCCTGCGACATCAGGATGAAGAATGCACGGAAAAATTCCTTTACACGCTTCCTGTGCTTGAGTTTTATCAATAAGTCTTTTATATACGCGCTCTGCAACTATCATACTATCTGACATTAGCGTATGCCAATAATCTATTTCATAAGGCACACCCATTCTTCCTGCAACGGTCGTTACTACTCCTTCTGAATTATATGCGCCCATTTCAATGTATATACAGGTTCTCTTAGTCGTAGAATTCAAAAGATCATCGTATATGTGTGTGCGGATAAACTTCTCAATTCCATCAACATAAATCATCACTCTTCTAGTACATATGTTTTTATATGTACTGGAAATATATTTATCTATCCTTTTTACATACTCAATTATGATTGCCTGCGCCACATCCACATAACCAATACGCGGAATATTATTGTTCGGCATCCTTGAAGTGGCTTGGTGGCAAAACTTTTTCGTTTGCTGTTCCTTGGAGCAACAAGACAACATCTTTGCATTCTTTATTGCTTCATAAACTAACAGTTTGGCATTCTGAACGGTAATATGGCTACTTGATGAAACACCCCACAATCCAGCTATATGTGCGCGCGCATTTAAGCCATTTCTATCTATTCTCTCGTTCGTTGTTAATATGCCATCGACACAAGAGACTTTCCGTAATACATTACTCTGTTGCCGCAAAATAATATTGTCCGGAATTGAGATTTCTTGAATTACTGGCTCAAACATTAGACTCCTTTAGCTTCCGCTACTCTTGTACTTGTTACATGATCCACGAAAAGCGGTACGTGAAATCCATAGCTGTACAAACATGAATGCAACGTGCATTAGAATCTCAATTGTTCTCCATGAACCCATTATTGCATCCTTTGCATAGTCACACAAAACCAAACAAGGCAAGGCAATAACTATTAGTGAGCTCAGCCATCCTTTGTAAATTCGCCGTGGATATTTGCCGATTGATAGAAGGGGCAACACAATTCCCGAAACATTGCCAGACGATGTCAATGCAATTGCTATCGAAGTAGTGGTGGTTAATACTGCATAACCATCAAGGACTGCAATAGCAATATATACACAAGCGACACACCAGTCAATAAGATGAACTTGAATTCCATACGTTGATGTGATCACAATAATCAGTGGGATTGCGAGAAGTCCGCTAACGATATGTCCAAAGTTGATAAATCGGAGGGATATATATAATTGAGAATTGACGGGTTTCAGCAGCATCCAATCAAGATCACCTCGATTGATGTAGTATTTTAATCCTGTGATATTATCGATGAACAAACCGTAGAATAATCCAGTAAATATCTGAAAGACTGGTGCAAGCAAATATAGCTCAATCTGCCGGTCAGGTGATACTATTGCTGCCGATGTATAGAAGAAAGTCAAGTTAATCAAAAGTATCGATAGCCCTTCAAGAAGACTCATAATGAAGTCAAATCGATATCGCATTGAACGAATTAGCGAAGCTCGGATAAAGCTGGTAAATAGTTTTAGCGACACGACTTATCCCCCGTATGCTTGGTAATTGCGCATCGCATTCGTCCAGGTTATACGATAAAGTGCATAAATAACAAAACACCATAACGCTAATACAAATGGAGCTGCAATATTGATTGTTCCAGTTAGAAGAGTCTCAGATGGAACGTAAATGGAAAGCGAAAAAGGATTCCATACAAGCCAGGCAAATCTTTCCGGCAGCAAACTAAGTGGAATTATCGCACCTGCCAGAAGACCTGCTATTGTCTGCAAAAAATACAGCATCCCATTTACATTCTTAAACCATACTGTTAAAAGTCCTAAAAACATCACATATATGAAGTGGAACAATATACCCAAAATAAGAAGGGAGAGAAACACCAAAACAGCAATTAGCGAAGCTGAGATCATAGAGGACAAAGAAATAACTATTGTTAGTGCAATCAGGATACAACAGGGAAGTAAATTAGTAGATAGAAATTCTGCGAGTTTAATTGTCAGATAATTACACGGAAGCAACAGAAAAGAATTCATCCTCCCTGTTTCTATATCTTCCTCAACTGAAAAAGCAAGTTCATATGAAAGGAGCATCTCTATCGCGTAAACAATAATATAATATAGAATAATTGTTTTTGGAGTAAACAAAAAGCTATCTACTATAGAATATTTCAAAGTGTCAAGCCAGTATAGAGACAATCCTAAAATCGGCAGGACCATCCCTAAAATAGAGGCAAAAAAGTCAAAACGGTATACACTCCAGTTTTTAATACGGATAACAATTAGAGCAATTAGATTTTTAACTACCAGCATTCTCTTTCCCCCCACATTGGATGGACAATATCTTGTTTTCTACTAAATCGTTCACACTAGCGTCAAGTATTCTGACAGACTTACATTTCGGGTGCTGGACCAGGGAATTCATAATTGGCAAAGTGTCAGAAGCAGGAATCAAAACGCGTCTCATATCGTTATGCTGGTAGCTGTCAACTTTTAATGCTTCATAAATTTCAGGATTGCTTAATCCATCTATCTCAATAATTGCATAACCAGAGCATATATCTAAGAAATCAATAGTTGAAGAGGAATGAATTAGAGTACCTTTATGCAATATCGCAACATCTGTAGACATGTCCGTAATATCCTTAATATTGTGGCTAGTTACGATGCATGCCGCATTGTTATTCTTAACATATTTCTGAATGTGATTTCTGATAATTACTTGCGACTTCAGATCCAAGCCTATCGTTGGCTCATCCAGTAGAATTACTTCCGGTTTATAGAGCAACGCATTGAGCAATTCACATCGCATACGTTGACCTAACGATAAGTTCTTGATTGGACTATTAATAAAATCAGAAACATCGAGCATATCCACGAGTTCCTCTAACGATGCACGATATTCAGAGTTAGATAAACCATATAATTTTTTTGTTATCAGAAAGGATTCGTGAGCTGGGAGATCCCACCAAAGTTGATTTTTATTCCCCAATAATAAGGAGACTCTCTTTTTGAAATCCCGCTTTTTTTGAAAGGGATCCATTCCCAGGACTTCAATATGCCCAGCGTCAGGGGCTAAAATCCCACATACTAACTTAATGATTGTTGTTTTACCGGCTCCATTTTCTCCAATTAGACCAAGAGTCTTAGATCGGTCAATTTTGAAGCTAACATCTTGTACTGCTTGAATTGTTTTATATTTAGGTTTGAAGAATGCGTTGAATGCATTTCTAATGCCTTCCGCTGTCTCTTTAATCTGGTAGCTTTTATCTACGCAATCAAATGATATCATTCTCATTTAGTTACTTCCCTTGCATAAAGAAAAATGGGGAAGGAGTAAAAAAACCTCCCTCCCGTTACGGACCTATTAATTGATATGACCGCGGCAGCAGCTTCTCTGTGCCATCATTGACTTGCGCAGAGTCTTCATAGATGACTCATCTTTAGGGCGAATGACAATCAAGCTCTTGGTATTCTTGTTATCCTTTTTCTTATCCATGTTTTGCCTCCTTTCTTGATTATTCTTCACGCAGTTCTAAAAGTAGAACTAACATAAAGTTTCAATAATTCATGTAAATAGTTTTTTTCGTGGGGGCAATAGTCCTTTCCATTTTGACGCGCGAAAAAGCAACCTCCATTACAATAGGGTAGAATATCGCAAGAACGGCACTTTGAATCAAAATATGGATTGCATGGAGTGAATTGCTTGGATAACAAAAAACCATTTTCCGTGACAACACCGATACTGTTTTCAATACTATTATCATTTGCACACTTATAAATTCTACCACTGGGATGGATCAGGTAGCTTTTCTTCAACTGGGCAGCACAAAAAACAAATTTGTCTCCGAAATTTGAGTTAACTTCAGCTTTTAATCCTTTTTTGACTGCGTATTCAAGCAATCGCAGCATAACTGGGAAATGTATATCTTTTTCAAGAAACATACCCTTTTCACCAAAGCCGTAGTCTTCCACCAACAGGAATGAGATGCTGAGTTTATCGTTATTTATCTCTGCTAAGTGATCAATTAGATGATATGTATCCGGTTCGGAATCAGCAGTTACGTTGATACAAACAGAAACAGGGATAACTTGCAGTGCCTTAATTATGTTGTTCCAAACCTTGTTGAATGACCCGACTTTTCCCCCTCGCACTAACCTATACTTATCATGTACAGAGGATGTGCCAGCTAGTGTTGTATCAATCGATGTAACATTTGAAGCAACGAGATCGTTTAATTTGCTATCATCAAGCGCAAAAAGGTTTGTGCTAATGGATGCAGAATATGTAATACCCTTTTGCTGGCAAAAAACCACTAAAGAAGAAGAAAATTTTCGGATTAACTCCATCTCCAATAGGGGTTCACCGCCATTCCATTCAACATGCACACTTCTCAGCTCGTTATCATGTGCAATTTCCGTAAAAACGCCTTGCATAATTTTATCTGACATGGACTCCTGCGGACTATGAATGTCATGTTGATAGCAATACGTACAGTCCAAGTTACAGTTTAATGTTGGCACGATAGTGAGCAGGAGGTGCGTATTGCATGATTGCTCTGTAAGCAATGCTGACTCAGAGGCTTTTAATTCATCAGCTGAATCATCAACAAGAAAACCATTCTCATAATATGATGGAATATTGGGGTCAATAGCAGCTTCTTCTGACAATAAGATCGATTTTGTCAGCATATTGTAATGAATGTACTTTCCTTTAAATGGAACAACCAAATTATATTTAGACGTTCTCATGTAGATTGCCCTCATTATATCGACTGATCACATCATACAAGAGTTCAAGGATATCTGTAAAATGCTCCTTATATTCCCACGTGCAGAAATTATCAGTTCGCGTAACTCTTTTCATAACGCAGCCACCCATGCATGTGGGAAGATGCACACAATCGAGACATTCTGGGTATGCAAATGGATCTTTCGTCCACTTTGCCATTTTCCCAACATCGATTTGCATTTGTCCATCCTCCAAAATCTTCCCAACCAATCCTGGATCATCAGGCTCATACGATTCGCCGCATTTAACGAGTTCACCAGAAGGGGTTATGATAAAGTGGCTATTAGAGTCTACTACGCATGTTCTGTAATCGCTTGATAGCAAATTATTAATAATATTAATTTGAAAACCACATTTAAGTGCATAAGCATACATATCAACTATGGATTTCATTAGTGACTCGCGGTCTTTAACAACATAATTACTGTCAAGCGCTGGTGTAACAATACATGCATATATACTAAGTAATTCAGAGCAGTAGCCCTTGAAAGATTGAATCAAACTAAGCAGGTCATCTTGGTTTTCATTATCAACATTAACTCTAAGACTGATAGTCATCCCATCACAAGCATTGACAATATTGTGTTTAATTTTGTCAAAGCTACTATCTCCACTCAATAAGATTCGCCGCTTGTCATGTGTTTTTTTGCTTCCATCCAATGTGATTTGGGCATGCGTAACACCTAGTGCAAATAGTTCATGCTGAATATCTGGTGTAAAGCTATATCCGTTGGTCGTAATTGAGGCTATATATTCAATCCCCTTGTTTTTGCACAACTGGATAAAATAGGTGCTCAAATGACGAATGCAGTTCATATTTAGCAGCGGTTCACCACCGTACCAATCTACTGACAGTCTTGAATACCCTTCATCAAGTTTCTTATCGATCATTCGTTGAACAATGTCAATAGTATGGTCAGACATATAAATTTCTTTATGTTTTTCAAAACAATATATGCATCTGAAATTACAATCCATTGTAGTCATAATTGTAATATGCAAAGTAGTTGCGTCAAATTTTGCTTGCCAATATAAGTGCTTAATCTCTGCCAGCTCATCCCGATCATCATCAATGATGAATCCGCTTTCAAAAAATTCCTTCAGCGTTTCATTGTCCAGCTTACTAAAATCAGGAGAAGGTGCCTTAAAGAGTTGATAGTCATCATCATTCAATACAGCCATAGATCTGCTCATTGTATTGAACAACAAATTGTTCTTAGGTGACAAGATGTTGTATTTTGATTGTTTCACAGCGACGCCCCTTTATTATATGCAATTTACGGGTTTAACAGATGATATTTACTGTGACATGTTGGACGCGAAATTTTAGAAATTGTTAGATTCACTGTACGACTCTAAAATTCACTTTTCAATCTACCCCATTATACTTCTAAACTTGCGGGAGTGTCAAGTATTTGAATGGGTTCAATACATATGAGACGATGCTGGGGTTAGGTCAGAGTGATTACGTTCAATATACTGTTTAGGGGTCAGATTGTCCAGAGCGCGATGAGGACGGATATTGTTGTAGACCCATTCCCAACTTCTCAGGTTTTTGTTCAGGGACTCCAAGTCGCCTTCCGGCGCAAAAACAGCGTAGAATTCGTCTAAATGCGTTCGATGGGCTCTCTCAACACGTCCATTGAGTTTTGGAGAGCGGGGAGGCAAGACAAAAAGTCGAATGCCATATTCCGCACAAGCCTGCTCAAATTCAGCCATGAATTCACTGCCTCCATCCACCTGCACAGCTTTGACCGGAAAGGGCGTACGCTCGATCAGACATGAGAGAAACTCTTTGGCTTGTCTTGAGCTGGCTTTCGGAAACACTTCCAGCACGTCCCATCTTGAAATTACATCCCTGCCGGTGAAGTGTTTGAAGTGCACCCCGGGAAAGGGATGTAGATCCAAGGTGTCCACTTGGATCACATCCCCTGGTTGCTCCACCTCATAATCCTTGGGTTTGCGGATGGCATAGGGTCTTTGTACCCTTTTCTTGGGTTTCCAACGCTTTCGGTATTGCACACTGGGGATCTGATGGCGACTCTTCAAATCAGTCAGAATCCTCCCCACCGTTGACACTGAAGTCTTCAAACCATCTGCTTCCAGCAGGACTTTGATCTTCTCCTTACCCCAACACGGGTAAAGCATTCGCAACGAACGCACCCCTTCGATCAATTCATAACTCCAACACGGCTTCCTAACCCGCTTTGGTCGACGACTGCGCTTCTCCAGCCCTTTCCAGCCTTCCAGTTGTAACCCATGTCTCCAGCGATACAGGCTGGCTCGCGACACCCCCACTACTTTGCTGGCCTCTTCCCGGTTCATGCCTTGCTGGCAGAGCGTCTCCCAGATGGTCAGTGCCCGCTCTCGCTGTTTTGCCTCTTCGCTTGCATGAATAACCGGCATCTTGGCAAGATGATAAAATCTACTTTGCAGAGATATCTGCCGCATTGGGGTTCCTCCTTGTTTTGGTTTTCCACCCTTTAGGATGACCCCAATGTGCTTTTTTGTAAAGCCCTATCGTCTCACATGTGTTTGAACTCGCTCACAATCTCGTTTGTTAACATTTTCACAATCTT
>ENA-UOOK01004061-UOOK01004061.1-fermentation-metagenome-genome-assembly--contig:-NODE-4061-length-16032-cov-3.474745_pt1 | contig 16032 bp, 10 predicted proteins | sample MGYA00245777_ERZ724023 | MGnify/ENA primary metagenome ERZ724023 (study PRJEB28704, sample SAMN03018312) | fermentation metagenome | biome: anthropogenic terrestrial biome; feature: soil; material...
TCCTGAGCGCATTTTGTGTATGATTTAAGCGTCATTTTAAGTTTGTTAACTGCATCCTGCTGCAATGTGCTTGTTATGTACGGCGCGGGCGCTTTTGAAAATACAACACTTTTTTTGACATCTTTAACTTCAAATTTGCTGCCGTTAATCTGGCTGACAATTTTGTCCATCTGCTCTTTATTTTTAACTTCAATCTTCTTGCCGTTATATCCGTACAAAGAACTTTCAAATTCCGCATTAGTTTTTGCCTTTTTTAAAAGTGCGGTTAAAGTCCAGTATTCCTCTTTAACAAAATTTCTGATTTTCTTTTCCTGATCAACAATTAGTTTAAGCGTAACGGACTGCACTCTGCCCGCACTTAATTTGCTTTTTATTTTTTTGCTGATTTCAAGTGTTTGAAAATAATTCATATTGTATACTGTAAATCCAATCATATCTGGACGCAATTTCTCAATATGATTGTATATAATGTCCGGATTGCTATTTGCAAAAATAGAAACATCATAGCCATTGTCACGAAGTAGTGCTCCAACATAGCATAAACCGATTTCTTCTAAATTATTTTTTTCTGGAATGATTGATAAAAGAATATTATTCATATTTTCCTCTTCTTTTATAAAGTTGCAAAACCAACATTAGAGTATCAAAAATCTTGTAATATCATTCTGTGACACTACATAATCTTTGCTAGACGTTCCTTCATAACGCGGATATTAGTTAAATTATATAACGCAAGGTATTCATCATAAATTCCATTTAAATCCGTTTGTTCTAATAATTTGTCGAGTTGATGCTGCGTTGCGCCATTCGCACACATATCAATTGCCTTAATTGCAAAATCATAATTACGCTCATCGTATTTTTTGCAGATAACATCTAGTTGGGAAAAATGATGCATTATCTTTTCGAGTTTTCCGTCGTTCAAGTTGTTCTCAATCCAGACTTTATTCATGCCGGACAAGGTGTCCATATAATAAATCGGCGAAGCTGTATATGCTTTTTTAAAAATATTATACAACCGTAGCATTCCTGCATCTTGAAACTGATAATCATAGAAATGGGATTTATAATTAAAGTCACCTATTATTAAATTGTCTTTTTGCATATGTTTGATTAAATGTGATTGCGGCAGGAGTTCCAAGCGTGTTTGTGCCAGATAAAATACATGTCCATAACCGTTTTCGCGTAGGAAATCCATATTTTGTTTAACAGATGAAAAGGTACTGTATGGATTAAAGTTGATAAACCCAATACCGACATGGATACCGGCTTTACGAATAACGTTAATTGCTTTGCGGTTTTTCTCAACCGTAGTGCGCTTATTATAAATTAGAAGGTCTTCGTTGTTTCCGGATTCAATACCAATATAGAAACATTCAACGCCTGCCTTTTTCGCTTTTTGATAATACGTAGTTGATGCCTCATCTACAATTTCCGCTCTAGTGAACAAATGCAAGCTAACATGTATATTACGGGAAATGATCTCATCATATATAGTTTCAGCCCGCTGCATACCCTCACCGTTGTTGGGATCCTCAAATGTGGCGTCAGTAAACCTAAAAGCATGCATCTTATATTTTTCAACAAGCCCTTCTAATTCATCCACCACGGATTTCGGACTTCTCAATCGGATAAAAGGTTTACCCACGTCTTTTTTGGCTGAGGTTTCCCCACAAAAACTACAACCGCCTAGACATCCGCGAGTTCCTGTCAAATACAAATATTGCTGACTGTGATGTTCATGAATATATCGAGATGGAAACGGAAGAGAATCTAAATCTACGACCGGACAGCGGAAAGGATTGCGAACAATGTCATTGTTATATCGATATGTTACTCCAAGACATCCCTGTAGACTTTTTCCATAATTGAGCCGTGTGATAATATCCCAATAGGTTTCCTCCGCTTCATATGATAGTACCATATCAACACAAATATTATCTTTTAGAATTTGCTCTTCAAAACGATTGACCTGAGGGCCGCCAACAACAATCCATACTGTAGGGTATAATGCTCTTAACCGTTGTGCCGCTTCTATCACTTGCTGAACATTGTCCGAATACATACCTAAGCCTATAAAATTAGGAGGCTGTGGAAATAATTGATCAACCTGATCAATCTTTCGGCTTTGTAAAATTTTTATATTAGTTGAGATACCTTTATAATCAAGATAAGACTTGATATATCCCATGCCCATATATTCATTTACCCCAAGAAAACCAGTATTTTCATCTGCACTGTTGATGACTACCATTAAGTCAACCATTTGTATCGTTTTCAGTCTGTTTATAACATGTTCCATTATTTATATCCTTTCTTGATTTTCTTGGCTATACCATCAATTTCAAATAGTAAATCTCTGCGACATACATCACCAACAATACATACATAGGGAAAATCAATTTCTAACTGCATACATATATCTATAAAAACAGCATAGTATTTCTTGGATTTAATAAAAACATTGCTTTCTACGATGTTGGACATTTGCATTCCAACACTATCAAGAATATTCATGATGTTTTTTAAAGTAAGTTCAATTTGTTTTTTGGGGTTTCCTTCAAATTTCGTCTGCCCATCCTTTCCAACGCTAGCTGTTCCAGAAAGCTGAAATTCATATTCCATGTCATTAGAAACCAACATTCCCCTACTAAAAGCAGGTTGATATAAGTAGTTATTTCCTTCTGCTTCATTCTGCATGTCATTATATATTCTTTGTTTAGAAAATAACTTTTTTTCACTATTCATTGCAACAAGCATCATTGCGCTGTTGTCACAGTAAGTTTTTCCAGCTATACATGTGCTGGCTGGTAGATCTTTAGAATTGATTTCAAATGAAATATCATTTTGAATGAAAAACTGGTTTCTTGCTTGATTAAAATCAGAATACTCTGTAAAAATATTATTCAAATAGAACCATGTTCTAACTATATCTGATGCGTTATAATTCATTTCATTCAGTGTTGTTTGCAGTAGTTTAAAACCATCTTTAGGAGAATTAAACATATGATAACCAAACAGATAATTTATTCCCAATGAATTATAATGAATAAAAGAGGAATCGCTGTTTTTAGCTAATTTAATTTCAGACATTTGCTTTTTATTCACGCCAAATAAATTTGCTCCAATTATAGGCGTTTTATAAAGTGCTTCATAAAATAGTGTAAGGGTTATGGGGGAAAATGTTTGCTGATCCCAGCATAAATTCTCTTCTATTATCGAAGTAGTTGCTGCATCACAGGTTTTATATATTTTTTGATATATCAAATAAATATCGTTCTTTTGGACATATTCCTTTAAGTCTTTAATGTATATTAACATTAACTCATCATCATATATTTGGTCAAAATACAATGTAATGTAATAATTATTTCCTGTTTGTTTAACACTAACTGCAGAATTAATTTTCATTTTTTAAACCTTTCTTAAATTGAAAAATATCAATAACAAAATATGTCGTCAATTATTATGTTAAGGTACAGTGCTAATGAATTGCAGGCGGTTTTATATGAACGAATAATAGACTTGATTGCTTTTTCATTTGCGTGATCACTAATAGCCTTTATTACAAGAAATGAAAAGTCATTTTCTTTTGTGAAATTCACAATCCCACTGCTTTCCATTTCAACACATATTGTTCCGTATTCGTTAAATAAGTATTGTTTTGTTTTTGTATCATTAATAAATTCATCACTACATAAAATCGGTCCGCATTTTACATTATCGTTTTTTAATTTTGGCAAGATGGTTGTATCAAAAAATTCTATTCTTTTATATGTGTCTTGTTCTTTGTCTATAATAGAATCTCCGATTACGATATCTCCGATTAATAATTGATCTGATAGAGCTCCTGCAAGTCCAATTGATAAAAAACCACGGATATAAGGATAATTTTTATATAGAACTTCCGCACATTCATTTGCCTTTGTTTTACCAATTCCTGCTTGCGCAATAACAAGTTTTCTATCTATGCATTCGGCAATAATACACTCATCATTTACTTTATAGATATGCTCGTGATGTATATTAAACTGTTTGATAACCGCTAGAAATTCTAAGTCAATTGCTGTTATAATGCACTTGACTTTATGAGCTTTTAATAAAACATTCAATGCTTTGCCTTGCCTTTCATTATAGATAATTATAGCTGTTTTAGAAGCGCATCAATGTCATCTTGGCTTAAATCAACCATTTCAAAATCAGATGGTGTTGGGACATGTTCTTCGACTTGCATACAATGTTCGATTGTTAATTCTATGTTTTTAATCCATTGTGTGAAGAAATTTTTTTCTTTTTCACTCCATGCTTTCGAAAAATCAATTGTAATATTCAAAGAATTTTGTAATATGAAAAAGTTTGCATCTAAGCATAAAGAATGATTTCTTGTCGATGTGCCATTTATCCATCCCTGATCAATTAACCGCCAGTGTTTGTTGTCGGTTTCAGTTAAATCTCCCATATAATTCAATCGAATCTTAGTCATAGGTTGATTATTTGAAGACATACTAAGAAAGTTATTGGTGTTTATACATTTATTTTTATTAAATAACCGAAGCTGTTCTTTTGTGTAAATTATTTGTTTTTCAAGTTTTTCATTCTTTATATCTAAAACGACAGAATTAAATGCCGTGAACCACCCAATAGTTCTTCTTACATCAATGTCCGGAAGTAAATCTCTTCCATGCGACTCTAACTCAAGTTTAATTTGATTGTTTTTAGTAAAATGTTGAACAGTCAACAACAGAGCTATTATAATAAGCTCATAGGGTTTTGTGTTATAAGCAATATTTGCTGGTCCGACCAAATTATATGTTACTTCATGACCAAGCGCTTTTTTTATAACGACAGGAGCTGTGCAGTTATCTGTTTCATTTTGTGTCTTAACTGTTGATGTCTCATGGGGTATCACGGTGGTAGAGGAGTATTCTGATTTGTTAAACCTATGATTATACTCATGCGCGAATCTGGAATAGAATGCTGTCTTTTCAGGTAGGGCTTGTTCTTCGCTTGGATTACGTTCATCAAGCAAAAGACTAAGATCATGTAGAAATATCTGCCATGAAACACCGTCAATAATCAGGTGATGGAAAATAAGAAACAGATACTGCTCTTCTTTTGCACGGATCAAATACGCTCGGAACAACAAATCTCTTTCAAGATCAAATTCAGCACAAATAGTCTCACGGATTTCAGGTTCAATGTTTTCCCATCCTTGACTTTTTGTTTTAATTTCGGATATCTTTATAGGCTGATCCAAATGGATGGGATTATAAAACAGTTGATTACCCTCATGTGCTTTATTAATGCGGAGTGAATCGTGATGAGCAACTATGGTGGACAACGCTTTTTCTAAGTGTTTTGTATCAACGGTATGCTTCAATCGCAAAACTACAGACTGGTTATATTGCCCCGGCTCAGTAAAGCCTTGATTGAAAAACCACTGGATAATCGGCAATCCTTCAAATGGTTCTTCCGATATTGTTTCAGCTTCCGTAGATGCTTGCTTTTTAACAATACACTTCGCCATTTCACGAAATATCGGATTGGTTAAAATGTCGGATACTTTTAACTCATATTCATGCTCTAAAATTCGTGATGAGATCTGAATAGCTTTGATGGAGTCACCACCAAGTGCGTAAAAGTTTGAATCGGCATTGATATCCACTCCGTCCGGTAGCAGGTCATTGCATATGCTGAATAGTAATTTCTCTTCTGGGGTTTGTGGCAGAGATTCAATATCATCTTGAACAGGCTTCCATCTGGGCAGCTTGGATTTATCCACCTTGCCGTGAGCTGTTAGTGGTAATGCATCTAACTTCACGATACCTCTTGGCAGCATATATCCGGGAAGCCTTTGCGCAAGCCAATCAGAGAGCTGTTTTTCTTGATAGCAGTCGTTACCAACAACATACAAGAACAAATTTGTACCGCCTTGAATTGTGACGGCTTTGGCCGCCGCTTCTAAAACCATTTCGCTTTCCATAGCTTTACATTCAAGCTCACTTGGGTTTATTCTGTATCCGCGTATTTTTAGTTCGTCATCGATTCTTCCGCAGTATATATAAATCCCTTGTTCGTTGATATAAGCAAGGTCTCCGGTCCTATACAATGTTTCACCCGGCAATAAAGCGTTTTGGATGAATTTTTCAGGGTGACCCGAACTGCCGCAATATCCGCAAGTCAGTCCTTCACCGCCAAGGATCAGTTCAGCTTTTGTGTCATAAGGCAAAAGGTTTCCATCTTTATCAAACAGAAAGGCCTGGGCGCCGGCAATCGGTTTTCCGATGGGAACTGAAATGTCTTTATCTGTCTGAGGATTATATTCATGAACAATACAGCCGACCGTAGCTTCCGTTGGTCCGTACTCATTAAAAATGCGCGGTGCGGTTTTGAACTTATCAAGAAGCACTTGACAGCTTTGTGTTTTGAGATCTTCTCCACCAACGACAAATGTATGAATAGAATGGTTTTGATGTTCGATACTTTGAATGAGACCTATATGACTGGGCGTGATCTTTAAAACAGTAACATGGTTCTCTCGTAAGATGTTTCCAAAAACATTCGGCTGCTCGGCTGTACTTGGATATATTCGAATTTCACCGCCGTTCATCATAGGAACAAAGAGCGCGGTAATCGTAAAATCAAACGTAAAAGCGGAAAATAACGCGTGTACTTCATGTTGCGTTTTGCTGTATGTGTCGCTGGCCCATTGCAAATAACAATTTAAACTGCGGTGACGGATCATCGCTCCTTTGGGTTTCCCGGTGGATCCGGATGTGTAGATGATATAGGCGACGTCTTCTTCATCGGGAATGGTAAATTTGGTTCGCGGAATTATCTCCTTTGACTCATATTTCAATGGTAGCGTACAGATATCCGGTATGCTGATAACATCACTAACCAGGAACCGCGCCTGACAGTCTTTTTGGATTTCTTTTATTCGCTCAATAGGCCATTCAAGCGATACAGGTAAATAAACGGCGCCGCATAATATGATCGCACATATCGTTGCTACACTTTTCATTTCATGGGGAAGAGCCGCCATCACAATATCGCCTTTTTGGATTCCGGATTCTTTGTAGTATGTAACCAACTGTGCAAGCTCATTATAGAACTGTGCGTAGGTCCATGACCGTTCGTCCTGTGAAACTGCAATCACTTCCGGCGTATTAATAATCCATTCATTCAAACAGTGTATCCATGACGCCACTGGTTTTTTTATTTCATTTACGGCTATATTAAGGAGTTTCTGCGTGTCCTCGTCAGAGACAAGACACAAGCTGCCAATTTGTTTGGATGAGTCAGCTGTAATTTGCTCGATAAGCAGCACCCATTGTTCGTACATATCCTGTATCTGTCTGTCTGAGTAAAGAGCAACCTGATAATCAAAGTCCAATTGAACTTTATTTGCAGTCCAGTGCCTTATAATGACCTGTAACGGCTGCTCTTGACATCCACGGTGAAATTCACTGTTTTCCACAGAAAAGCCGCCCAGAGTGCGAGTTAACGATGTATTATAATAATTAATACAGGTATGGAGAAGCAATCCTTCTCGCTTACCAACCTGTATCTCTTGTGCCAACAAATCCACCGGATAACATTGGTTTTTATATGCCGTCTTTAATTCCTTAGTTAAATCAGCATAGTGCTCGTCAACTGTCTTGGTCGCTTCAAGGCGATAGCAAAATGGCAAGGTGTTTGTAAAAGTACCAAACGTCATCCTCTCCTGCTTACCGGATCGCCCCCAAAATGGGATACCTGTTGATGAAATGTTTTGTCCGGTCTTCTTGTATTGATACATCTGAAGCAAGCCGAGAAAAAACACGTTCCATGTAATTCTTTTTTGTTTAATAAAAGCTGAAATCCTTTTTTGCAGTTTGTCATCAAGTATAAATGATTGCCGTTTTCCTTTTAGATTGTTGCTTACGGGTATGTTTATATCAAAAAGCACTGCGGAGTTTTTTTGCCAATAGGTGCTCTCTTTTTCCCATGTTAGTGTGGTTTCATAGGTTGCATATTCCAAATATGAAGGTCTGATTTCGTTTGTTTCTTTTTGGAATACCAAACACTCGTAATTTTCGGCAATTTGCTCGGTCAATAACTCCATTGACCAACCGTCTGCTATGATATGATGGAATTTAACAAAATATCCGGTCAGATTTTCTGAAAGTTTAAACACGCAAAAAAAATACAAGGGTGTCCCTGTCATAGTAAACGGTTCTTTTAGTTTGCTTTCACACCAATATTCACAACGTTGCACAGCGTCTTCAAATTCAGAGAAATCGATAACATCAACCTTCGCAGATTCTACGCTATTGACCTGAATGACTTCACCGTTTTCTACGTACAACCGGATATGCAACGCATCGTTTTGCTCAACAAGTACCTGAAATGATCGTGCAAGCAAATCAAGATTTACATTACCATTTATAAATACACGGCCGCCAATATTAAAAACAGGACTGTCTCCATATTTTTTTTGAGCGTACCATATTCTTTTTTGCGCGTTTGTAAATGGATATTCTGTCACATTGACACCTCCTATTTTTAACAATCCAAATTATATGCAAAGTATATTTTCAAACAAAACTGCATTTGCCATTGTGCCTCCGCCACACATCGTACTAATTCCATATTTCGCATTAATGCGAAGCATTTCATAAATCAGTGTTACACACATTCGCATGCCAGATGCTCCTATGGGATATCCAAGTGCAAGATTTCCTCCATTTACATTGACTTTATCAGGATTAATTTTTAGTGCTTGTATCACCGCAATGGCCTGGGCAGCAAAAGACTCGTTTATTTCGTATAAATCTATCTCGTTTTTTTCTAAATGATTTTCATCAAGAATTTTTTCCACACATTGTTCCATGGCTTTTCCCATATTTTCTTGCTGAATGCCTATATATGAAACGTCTTTGATTTCTGCTAGGCACTTCAAACCAGCAGCTCGGGCAACATCATAGCTCATGACCACCATAGCAACCGCACAGTCGCACATTGGAGAAGTATTACATCTTGTAAGTGTCCCATCCTGAATAAACATTGGTTTTTCAATGCGAACTTCATCTTCATCAATGATTTGATCTAATAATTCGTCGGTTTGAAAATAATTATTTTCATCCGAATAACGAATGGGTATAATTTCGCTATCAAAGCGATGAGTTTCATGAGCATTTTGTGCTTTCAATCTGCTTTTTATTGCAAATAAATCTTGTTCTTCCCGTGAAATATTTTGTTTTTTCGCAAGTACTTCAGCTATATAATGCATATCATTTTCAGTATACGATTTTTCAATATTACACAAGTAAGGTAATTGTTCTTTATAAGAATCCTTCACTCTCTTTTTCATAAAATGTAATACATATGAAGAATTGCTTACTTTTTCACATCCACCTACTAAAACTGCTCGTGATTTACCGGATAATATTTTCGTATATGCCATATATAATGCTTCATCGGATGAGGCGCATGTCTTGCTGATAGTTGAACATGTTATTTGAGAAGGCATTCCTGCCGCCAGAATCGCTTTTCGACAAAGATTGTCTCTTTCTACAGGGAAGGCGCTTCCTGTTATAGCAGAATCAATCCAATCATAAAATCCGTCAGATACCGTTCGAAATACGGTTGCTAATAAGTCTACCTCATTCACATGATTTAATACTCCGGGAATTTTACTGATCGCACTTCGTCGTGCTGCTACCACTACAACCCTATTGCTTGGATTCTCATTTTTCATCTTAACAAATCCTCGTAAAAAAATATATCAATTTAACATTTATTTATACATGAGGCATGCAAAGCATTGATTCAATCTCGCAAACTGATGTCAATTGTAAAACGGAATCCGTTTCCGGTGATTGTTTAGAGTTTATCCATATTGCTTGCATGCCATATGATGTGGCTCCGTGTATATCTTCAGTTAAAGAATCTCCTATCATTAACACGTTTTCTACTGGGGTATTTAAAAGTTCACAAGCCCTTTGAAAGACCTTAACGTCCGGTTTATTGCATTGCAAATCTTCAGAAGATAAAATAAAATCGAACTCAAATCCCTGCATCTTTATGGATTCATATAAAATCTGATTATCAGCATTTGTCAGCAATAGTACCGGATAATATTTTCTTAAATTCTTAATTATCTGCTGTGCCCCAAAAAAAGCAGACGGTTGTGTGAATAACTTAATAACTAATCTTTGAAATGCTTCTGGGAAAAAAGGAAGACTATATTTATCACAAGACTTCTTATAACTCTTCATTAAAAGAGTCTGTCCTAAAAAAAACTCTTTGCCGCATTGTAATTTTGCATGCTCTTTAAAAAAAGCCATATACATTCCGTTTATATTGCCACTAAAAGTAACGTATGTATTCGCAAACCATTTTTGAATTTCCGTGAATGGTTGTCCCACATCAACCAATGTTCCATAGTAATCCACAGCAATCGCTTTGATCGAGGAAAGGATATCTGTTTTCATCTTTTCACCATCAAAAAAATATTTTTAGCCACAAACTAATATACCGCGTTCTAATTTTATCATTTCATCTTCTTTACTATTACCTATCATCACGTGTAATAACAATTATACCTTTGCCTTGTTTTTTAACATGGGGAATAATTCATTGTAAAAATAAGCTCTAAATTCAGGATTTTGTTCAGCCGCCCATTTGTAAAATAGTATATAAGGTTTATCATCAAGGCAACAAACGATATACGCAAGTCTTCTGTCCTGTCGAAAGATTTAATGATTTAAATTCGCCAGCATCATTTAGCTCCACTTTCTTATCAAGCTTCATCAGTTTGTTCAAATCTGAAATCTCTTCTTTTTTTTAATCACATCCACTCCGTAAAGTTTTTTAGAGCAGATTGACAAATGGTAGACATGGATTCGGCAAAGATTTTTTTTCGTCAGGCAAGGGAAAAAGCACAGTAATAATTTGTTTATTACGATCATTTTTGACGCAGTCTGGCATAAAAAAGACCGCCGAAGACTGTCTATGATTTATCAATATTCTCTAAACAGATAGAAATCACTATAAACGGCTGTAAACCATTCGTTAAGATCTATTTATGTTACATTTATTATTGTTTAATAATATTTAACCTTCCTCCGGAGTATATAGCCCTGTAACTATTTTCCCTAATGTCAATTTATCACTTCCGTTTTCTCCTGTTATGTAAGTAATCTCAGTATTAAAATGTAGGTACCAAAAAACGTGATAGGTTTAATATCTACTCGTTGCCATCCTTTGTTCCACATCTACTCATAACATATGTAACAAACGTATTAACATCTGGAAACCTTGTTGTTAAAAGCATCTCATCCTCAAATTGAATGTTCAATTCAGTTTCACATTGAACAACCAACCTTATAAACAATATAGAATCTATTTCCAGTTCATCAAAAGTCTTGTCAGGTTCAATGTAATTTGGTTCCACTTCAAGAATATCTGTCATAATATCAAATACTCTCTTTTCAATATTTTTGTTCATATAAATCTTTCTCCTTTTTATATTAGTATTTTGTGCTGTTTGCGCCTTGGATTAATAAATATTGTATTAACACTATTACCTCTATTCAAGTAGCTGTTAAGTTCTTCTTGCGATAATCTACCATATCAAAATCTTCCGGAGTATAAATCCTTTTTCTTTACTTAAGCAATGTTTTATTATTATGTTATCCTTCAAAAATGTACTCAACCACCCTGCACTAAAGTGCATGGTGGTTGACTTTACGACTGAAAGTCGGCATTGCGTCTAAAGCCGATTCCTAAAAAACCACGTTACTCCACTATTTTAAGTTGTCATGCCCCGCTGCCCATAGATGCTGACCCCCAGTATTCCACCAAGAAGGCTAGTAATTCCATCATAGCATTTTTAACATCAGTGTATTCGTAGCTATGGCATTTTACTATAGAGACTGTTTTAATAATATCATCTCCTTTAATATTATGGGTTAAGGAATGAATCAGACGTCAACCTTAACTGAACGCGGCGGAATAATATAGACATTAGGAGCGGCATGATCTTTAATCATCTCCGTCACCGTGGTTTTGAAAAAACATTAAATCAATTCATCTTGAATGATATAACCTCTTTTATTTTTTCTTTTCTGACAAGTATGCCAATATCATTAAATAATTTCATATAGCGATTATAAATGTCATCTAATTTATAAATATCAGCAATATGACTCATTTGTTTAACCGTAGCGCCGTTGGCACTCATATTAACGCATTTAGTAAAATACATATAATTTTTTTGTTTATACTCATCACAGAGTTGATTCAGTTCATCGTACATACAAAGAATCCGGGGTTTCGCTTCTGATTTCATTCCTTCGTTTACCCAAATACGATTCATACCTAATTGGGCTTCCATATCGTTTATGTGAAGTTTTTTATATGCATCTTTTATAACATTATAAAGAGTTTCAATTCCTGGATTTTGGAAACGATAATCATGACGATGAGAACGATAAGAAAATCCATCTACTAAACCATCTTTTTGTAGCTTAGCGAGCATACGGGATTGTGGATAAACCGCAACTCTTGATTGATAAAAATAATAAATATGCCCCATATGACTCGAATTGATAAATTCTGCATTTTGAAGTAATCTTTGGTATGTTGTGTACGGATTAAAACTAATAAATCCCATTGAAACATATATTCCTGCTTTCTGGATCTTTTCAATGGCAATCATATTATCGGAAACTGTACATCCTTTGTTATACAGTTTAAGATCATCGTTATTTCCAGATTCTATACCAACGTAGAAACATTCTACACCTGCCATCTTTGCTTTACGAAAGTAATCTTCCGGTTCCTTTAATACTAAATTAGTTCGCGTAAATAAATGGAGATGAACTTTAATTCCTCTTTCGATTATTAAATCAAATATTTTGTTTGCCCTATTAAACCCTTCTTCACCTGGATCTTCAAATGTGGAATCAAGTAATCGGAATGTATTGATTTTATATTCTTTCATAAGGTTTTGTATTTCGTTAACAATAGATTCGGCATTACGTAAGCATACTTTTAAAATTTTTGTGTAATTGTGGACACTTGCACAAAAACTACACGCACCTAAACAACCGATGCTTCCTCTAATATCTAAATAATCCTTATTATATATTTTACTTGGCAAGCGAGAAGGGTGCAATATATTAGCTTCTATATCAGATTCTTTATAATAATTTATAATAATTTTACCCTTGCTATTCTTATAAACAATACCTGCTACTTCATTTGGTTCACATGATTGTTCCAAACATTTTATCAATGCCTCAAACGTATTTCCTGATTCATATAACAGAATCGAATCAACACATTCATTATCAGATAGTATACTATGTTCAATGGTGTTTGTTATGGGCCCATATAATGATATATGTAATAAAGGATTTATTTGTTTTAAATTGCGCGCTTTAGTGAGAGTTTCATTTATGTTTTCTGCATTAACAAAAAAGCAAGCAAAAAATTGTTGTTCTAAAGGTAACGATACATTGTCATAATTATTATTAATAACATGTATATAGACTAGATATCCCTTCGTTTCCATATGTGACTTTAGATTACTTATTTCGGGAAATCTATCGTTTAGGATAGACACATCTATATTCCCTGATGAATTTAAAATGAGTATAAAATTAATTTCTTTTTTCATATTTAACTAATCTAACCTTTCAAAAGAATGATTAACAATTTTTCATGAGGTTCACTTAGTGAACAGGTCAAAAGTGATCTTCACTCTTGACCTTTCTAATAAAAAAGAACATTTGCGAATCGCATGATAACCGTTCAACCCAAATTATCCAGACAGGCGATATACGATATACGCGATTTTTTTATCAAGCGGAAATATTGAAACTTCCTGACCTGAAAAAACGCGAAACACTGCCGATACTAAAAAAATACCGGAGAGGTTGAACACAAATTATTGCTATCACCTGCAGCAAATCACTAAAAAGATATGCACGGTAGACTGTGCGCCTTATCTCTGACAGAATGGTCGAATAACGGCAAGAGCTCAGTAAAATGTATGTATAATTTCATTTGCGATTCTTAATGTCTAATATATTCAACTTGGTAAAGTCATTGAAAATATCGGGCTAACATTACATACTATGCCACCTGTTTGAATAGTAAGGAAATGGATTCTCATACTTTTTTTAGTCCATAATCCAATTCTAAAAGTTGCCAGTAATCCGACACACGGGCCAAATCAAAGTCTTTGAAATGAAACCCAGCATGTGCGTCGGCTTCATACGGGATCCCTCCCAACGTCCAACTCCTGCGATATTTACAATATTCATCTGTCGCACCTTGAAACCCGCAATGACGGCAACTGCTTTTGGTGAACGGCTCTTTTGCGCTGTCGGGCATGGATTCAATCTTGGCTATGCATTTATCTATATTTCTTAGAATCAACGATAACGAATATTCACCCCTACTTATGAGTAAATCTCGTGCGATACGCTTGGATTTATAATTATAGTCGCCATTGAATTCTACCCCTTTGTACCTCTGGGAATATTCATAAAATTCGATATAAAAATCAATGATTTCGGTAGGACAACTGAAAGCTGAAAACTTATCAATTATCCATTGTCGAATGGGAATTTCGTCGCATTTGGCTGTAATTTTATAGTCAAACCGGTAGTTTTGGTTTCCAAATTCTTGCCATACCGGTATTGAGCTATGATCTCGCTTTAACGCGTCCCAACAGTCGAAATATGTTTTAATTGTATCGATCATGTCCGGGTAATCGGGGTATTCAATAGTGAATGATTCAATGTTTTTTCCGAATGGTTTTCCGTTGAAATCTGAAATGACGAAACCAAAATCAATAAGCCGGGACAAAATCAGCTCATACTTCGGCACAGGATTTATAACTGTGCCTTGCCCTTTCTTGAGAATATTTTTGAAAGTGGACGCTGTAACGATAAGCTGATGGTTTTGTACCTCGCCACATTGAGTAAGACCGCTCAATGTATTAACAAATCTGTGAATTGTGTTGTTAGCTTTCCTGATAAGGTTAGGGTCTTTGGAATCTATGTTAATCAACATCAGCCCATAGGATCCAGGCCGTTTTGCCATATCCATGTACATATCTTTCGCGAGTTCGCTTAGCAGTGTGAAATGTGCTCGGAAATCCTCCGGCAGCTCATCACGCAATGGATAATCGGTCGGCACGGGAATGATTGCTTTAGCGAATAATTCAGCTTGGTACTGGCAATGATATGTGTGTTCCATTAAGGATTCCTCCTTTATATGTTGATATATTAATTATATCGAACTAACGTACTGCATTCTAAGACCGTACATGCCCCCGGACAATATTTTTGTATCCGGGTCTTTCGTACTCTTCGGCCAACAGTTCACAATAAGCCGGTATATCTTCAATTTTTGGATTTTCAAAATGGAAACATCCGAACGCGCAGTTTTTATTTTCATTGCCGTCATATTCCCAAATTACGGTGTAAGGACACCTTCCACCGCTTTTCACCTTATGTTTCTCGAACGCATTACAATCCAAGCACTTTTGATTTACCATATGCTCAATAATATGCACGGGAAGTTTATCGAATCGGTCTTTTTTATTGTCATCTTTTATTCGCAAGTAAAGAATCAACGCAAAGAAAGTTCTCCTGGTTTTTTTCCCTTTTGTCATTATTTCTTTGTATTCAGGATTTGTGAAACTGCCTATTTCACATCGGAAATGATCATCTTCATATCTTAGTTTCGCCGCCATTTGACCGTGAATATAAAAATCTGCGTGTGGATCGTCGATATTATATTCCGACTTTAATTTTTCTGTCATATATTTATAAAATTCATCCCAAAATTAGAGATTATCTCTATGAATGTTATGTTCTGAATAATTAATCGAATCATTGATCATGAAAATAGTTATGGAACTACACTAGTTAAGAATAAAATTGATTGTGAATGAGCTTATCATATGTAATATGATAGATATTGAGTAGCACATGTAGAAATAATAAAGAAAAATCCGCTCATATCTTA
>ENA-UOOK01004063-UOOK01004063.1-fermentation-metagenome-genome-assembly--contig:-NODE-4063-length-16030-cov-2.870297_pt1 | contig 16030 bp, 15 predicted proteins | sample MGYA00245777_ERZ724023 | MGnify/ENA primary metagenome ERZ724023 (study PRJEB28704, sample SAMN03018312) | fermentation metagenome | biome: anthropogenic terrestrial biome; feature: soil; material...
ATATAATTTTAAATGTTTATTTTGTTGATTTGTTCCGACTAAAAAACAAAAAAGATACCAACGGCGCAATACGGACAATTTGTCAGTATTTAAAGTCTCTTTTTATTTAACAAAAATCGCAATTTTTCGAGAATCCAAATATATTTTTCAATCCGGACAAAAGTTGACAAAACCCCTTTTTATTCTATTTGAGAGCCTATACTTTTGCACTGAACAAACACAACACATTTTATTTACTTAAAACAAAAAATTATGGTAAAAAGAGTATTAAATCTCATCGTGCCCATCATGGCACTCGTGTCCGTTACATCGTGTAATAAGGGCAACATTGAAGTATCCAACAAAGCGGTCGTAAACATCGCTTTTGCACCGATTAATTCAACTTCTGTAGCATCACCGGGACTTCAGCCTGCAACCAAGGCTTCCGGCACCAATCACGGCAACTCCACATTTGATGCGGAAGTTCAGACATTGCAGATCTTTGCATTCAATTCCAATGGAAGTCTTGATGCCTACACATCACAGAGCGGCTCCCCTATTGCACTCAAATCGGGAAATACTCCTGTCAGTTTCAACATCACTGTATCAAAGGGAAGCAAGACTATTTATGCAATTGCCAATTCCCACGATCTTGCACAATTTGCAAGCATAAAGACTTTAAGCGAGCTTGAAGCAAAAGTTTCATCGCTTAAAAGCGAAAATGCCCGAAACTTCTTCATGCTCGGCAAAGCTACTCAGAATATTACAAGTGATATTACCGTCAATATCGAGTTGAACAGACTTGTTTCAAGAGTTGAACTGCTTTCATTACAGACGGCATTTACGGGAGGTTATGCAGGATTGCCTCTGACGGATGTCAAGGTTTACCTTATTAATGTAAACCCAAATACATCCATTTCCACGGGACTTGGCAGCGGCAAACTTAATCAGAATGCACTTGTACCGGCTGATACAGTTGGATGTGCCATGAGTTCAATGTTGGGGACATCATTACCGAACATTACAGGAACAGCATACACCACTCCCAATTACTTCTACTGCTATGCCAATTCCGATGCTTCGGCCAAGACTATGCTTGTAATTGAAGGAAAGCTTAATTCTCAGCTATATTACTATCCGATTGTCATCACCGATGCACCGGGAGCGACATATATGCTGTCACGTAACATGACTTATGAGATTTCCAATATGATTATTACACGACCGGGAAGCGACAGGCCTGATATTGAAGTAGAAAAAGGTGCCGTATCCCTGACTTTGACAGTTAAGGATTGGACTAAAAAGTCTTATGCCACTATCACTATTTAATCGTTTTAAATATGCAGCACGGGCAATCGTGCTGCATTATTAATATTAATCGTCATGAAAATACATAATACACTAACAATCATATTATTACTTGTTATTGGAATATTAACGGAAGCATGCACCAAATATGATGACGCCACACTCAATATAAATCTGGCCGTTTCACACAACTATGCCGTACAGATGCCTGATACCAAACTTTCGGGGAGTAATTTCACAAATACGGAATTATGTTCGACTATCAGAAGTCTCGACATCCTGATATTCGACAGCAATAGCAGGCTTGAAAAGCATCAGCGCATTTCAGATGCATGGAACAGAAGTACCGGTTATCCGGTAACAACCTCGATTACAGATAGAACCATCTCAATAAACTCTCATGAAGGTATCAAGACGATACTCATTATCGCCAATTCACAGCATACGGAACAGGAGATATATAATTTCTACAGCGGCAAATCTTCTTCATGCGTTTCCAATATCGAAAAGGAATATCCCGGAATCTATACCATGTACGGGATTTCCACAGTAAGCGTAAGCGGCAATACAAATGTATCCGTAGAGTTGAACAAACTCGTGTCGCGTATCGTCATCAAATCCATCAAGATGACATACAGAGGCATCGCATATCTGTCCGCAAACATGTCTTCAATCTGCGGATATGCCACAATACGTCCCTCGGGAGTTGATGTCGATGCGTCAAATCTTTTGAGTTCGTATTCCATTACATTGGCAGGCACGGAATTAGGCAACTACATTTTAGGAAGTGGCAATTATACATACAACACTCATCTGGGCTGTAACATCGGATATTTGGAAAAAGGGGCGACATACTCCACTCCCGTCTATTTTTATTGTTACCCTACATCATCGACCGATGTAAAGACTAAATTGATATTGTCGGGCCAGATTGAATACACGCCAACGTTCTACCCTATTCAATTCAACACCCTTGAAGCCAACACATCATACGAAATCGATTGTATCGATCTCACTTCGAATGGACATTATGTATCTGCGGATCCTCCTCTTTATTATGTCAATTCATCGGACATCACCAAGTCCCACATCCATGAGCATGGATGGAATATCGTCAAAATAAATAATATCCGATTGTGATTTTTTTCTTAACTTTGATAATTAAATATTATTTACGACAGTATGGATTATAAAGCACCTGATTACGAGTCAAACATTATTCAAATTATCAAAGATGCCGTTGATGTACCACATTGGCAGAAGATTTTATTCAAATTATGGTTGAAGGACGATAAGATAGCCTACGAACTTGAATATATCGACCGTAATGGAGCAACTCACAAATGCGAAATGTGGGACACAATCGACATAACGTGTCTGATAACTCACGACAAGACAAGGGAATGGAACACTATGACTTTAACGATTGATTATGAAGACAATATCTCATCAAGTTACTACAATGTACAATACTTGTGACATAAAAAAAACAGTCGGAAATCCGACTGTTTCGTGGGAGTAGAGGGAGTCGAACCCCCGACCCTCTGCTTGTAAGGCAGATGCTCTAAACCAACTGAGCTATGCTCCCTTTCGTTTTGGGATTGCAAAGGTATGCAAATATTTTTAATTACAAAAAAATAATGAAAAATTTTTTACTTTTTTTACTCTTATTTTCAGCCCTGGCTATTAGCTGTACCAATAATGCACAGAAAATCAGCCAACAGGAAATGATTAACAAAATTTCAGTCATTGACAGCCTTGTTAATGATTGCGGCATTCCGGCACTTCAACTCGTTTATCATGAAAAATTTAATGACGTCTGTGTAGTATCCGTACCTGACAGTGCATCATTTATGGACAATGACGTTACGGCAAACAGCATCTTTCAGGCCGCATCTCTAAGCAAACCGGTGTTTGCCTACATTGTCATGAAAATGGTTGATAATGGAGAGATCGATCTCGACAAACCAATAGCGGAATATACAGATATTGACCGATTTGAAGATAAGGAGCAGGCGTGCAAATTAACGGCAAGAATGGTGCTTTCACACAAGAGCGGACTTCCAAATTGGGCTGCAGGTCCTTCTTCCGAGGAATGGCCGACAAGTATCATCTCTTTCAAATATCCTGCAGACTCATGTTTTTCATATTCAGGTGAAGGTTATGCTTTTCTTCAGCGTGCAGTTGAGGCTATAAGACATTCCACACTCGATGAGATTGCACGTAAGGAGGTATTTGAGCCATTCGATATGCCGACAACATCATACAGATGGCTTCCACAATATGACACCCTCGCTCTGCCCGGTTTCAACCGCGACAGCGAAAATCGAGGCACGGGACGTCACCCGCGTGAAAATTGTGCATACACGCTAAGAACCAATGCCGTTGAATACTCCCGCTTTGTCACGGCTCTGATGGAAGGAAAAGGTCTTTCAAAACAAAGTCACAAAGAGATGCTTACGCCGCAGGTACATGCCATCAGATATGCAGACGAGCATAGAGATTGTGATTCAACCATTTACTGGTGTATTGGTATAGGTTCTGTCAAGCCGTCCGATGCCGCTGCTCCAAAATATTATTGGCATTGGGGGGATAATGGCAATTTTAAGGCATTATTTATTTTCAGACCTGAGGACAGGAGCTCTGTAGTCTATTTCACCGACAGTGCCAAAGGGCATGACATTGTCACCCCTATTCTGCAGCAATTCTTCGGAGAGACCCTGCCCATCAGTGATTGGATCAACAACTGACCTGACACAGTACGGCATCATAAACCAGACCTTTATGAACATGCCCCATACGGGCCTTAATAGTATAAAAGCCGGTATCTCACTACGATGACACCGGCTTTTATATTTTAGTTGAGTGATTTCTACAATTTTTTCTTCAGCCTCTCAGTAAGAAGTGGAACCACTTTATTTACATCACCTACAATGCCGAGATCCGCAACCTTGAAAATGGGTGCAAACTTATCCTTATTGACAGCAACGATAAATTCAGATTCCTCCATACCTGCAAGGTGCTGGATAGCTCCGGAAATACCAAGGGCAAAATAGAGATCCGGACGGACAGTCTTACCTGTCTGGCCAACCTGACGTTCATGAGGCATGACACCTGCATCAACCATGGCACGAGAAGACGACACTTCAGCACCGAGCACATCTGCCAAAGCTCTCAACTTATCAAATCCTTCCCTGCAACCGACACCTCTACCGCCTGATACAAGCACTTTGGCATCAGCGATATCGACAAGACCTTTGTCCTCTTTGACGGTCTTGATCAGTTTGACGATAAATTTGGAAGTATCGAATTTGGGGGCAAAAGGAGTTACAACCCCTTTACGTGACTTATCCTGAGGCATTTTCTGCATTACACCTGGACGTACTGTTGACATCTGAGGTCTGTGATTGGTACACATGATGGTAGCCATAAGGTTACCGCCGAATGCGGGACGAGTCATCATCAACTCTTTTGTATCTTCCGAAATCTCAAGTTTGGTACAATCGGCGGTAAGACCGGTACCGAGACGTGCAGCCAGACGAGGACCGAGGTCACGACCGATGGTGGTTGCTCCGAAAAGCATGATTGACGGCTTGAAATTCAAGATTACCTGAGATACAGCTTGTGTGTATTGTTCTGTGATATAATCTTTAAGATTAGGATTATCGACGAGTATCACCTCATCCGCACCATACTCTATCAGAGCATTGCATGAATCGGAGATTTTGCTTCCAAGAAACACAGCTACCACTTTTTCACCAAGTACATCGGCCAGAGTGCGTGCCTTGCCAAGCAATTCCAAAGCGACTGATTGAATAACACCGTCTCTTTGTTCTACAAATACGAATACGTTTTTATATTGAGTTTTATCCATTTTAATCGAATTTTAGACGGGTTAGATAATATATTTCTCTTTCAATTTGCTGATAATGATACCAACAGCTTCCTCTGTATCAACTTCATATACTTCACCGGCCTGTTTGAGACCTTTGGTAAATGATTTGATAACTTTTGTAGGAGACCCTTTCAAACCGAGTTTTTCTTCGGCAAGATCTATTTTTTCGGCTGTCCATATCTCAACATCCCTGCTATATGCGTCAACAATACCGCCGACACTCATATAACGAGGTTTATATGCAGAAGCAAGTACTGTAAGAAGGCATTTTCCTTCAAATTCGAGTAGTTGATACCCCTCTTCCGTCTCTTTCTTGACTGTAAATTTCTTACCGTCATATTCAAGACCTGCAACGTATGTAATCTGCGGAATATTAAGGTGTTCAGCCATTTCAGGACCGACCTGTGCAGTATCGCCATCGATAGCCTGACGGCCTGTGATGATCAAATCCCAATCCATGGTCCTTGCAGCACCTGCAAGAGCATTGGATGTGGCAAGAGTATCAGCTCCTGCAAATTTTCTGTCTGTCAGCAAAATAGCCCTGTCAGCACCCATGGCGAAAGCTTCGCGCAGGATAAGGTCTGCCTGAGGAGGACCCATTGTTATTACTGTCACTTCAGCTCCAACCTGATCTTTAAGTTGCAGAGCCACTTCCAAACCTCCTTTGTCATCGGGGTTCATTATGGATGGAACACCTTCACGTACAAGGGTTTTGGTTACCGGGTCGATTTTAATTTCGGTAGTATCCGGAACTTGTTTTATACAAACTAATATTTTCATAAATTCAACTCTTTAATAATTATTTACCAAACAATTTACCGGCAATCACCATACGTTGTACCTCTGAAGTACCTTCATAGATTTCGGTAATTTTAGCATCACGCATCATCCTTTCGACAGGATATTCACGAGTATAACCATAGCCTCCGTGGAATTGGACAGCCTTGGTAGTCACTTCCATTGCTGTTTCGGCTGCAAACAGTTTGGCCATGGCAGCATCGGCAGAGTATGGAACATGCTGGTCTTTTTTAAATGCAGCAGAGCGTACAAGTAGTCTTGAAGCTTCAACTTTGGTCTGTAAATCAGCCATTTGGAATTGAGTGTTCTGGAATGCGGCGATAGCCTTACCAAACTGTTTCCTCTCTTTGGTATATTTAACTGTCTCATCCATAGCACCTTGAGCTATACCGAGCGCCTGAGAGGCGATTCCGATACGGCCACCGTCCAAGGTCTTCATTGCGACAGGGAAACCGCCACCCACCTTGCCGAGAAGATTCTCTTTAGGGATGCGGCAGTTGGTGAATATCAGTTCTGCTGTAGAGCTGCCTCTGATACCGAGTTTCAACTCTTTTTTACCTACTGAAAATCCTGGAGTTGTCGCTTCAACTATGAATGCCGAGATGCCTTTGTTGCCCAAAGACTTGTCAGTCATGGCAATAATCACATAAATATCTGCATGTCCTGCATTTGTGATAAATATCTTGTTTCCGTTCAATACCCATTCGTCACCTTCGAGAACGGCTGTTGTCTGTTGTGCCGAGCTGTCGGTACCTGCATTTGGTTCTGTAAGACCGAAAGCGCCAATCCATTCGCCTGAGGCAAGTTTAGGCACATATTTCATTTTCTGTTCTTCTGTGCCGTGTTCCAGAATAGGAGCAACACACAAAGATGTATGAGCCGAAACCACTACACCCGTTGTTGCACAACAGCATGAAAGTTCTTCAACTGCAATTGAATACATAATATTGTCTCCACCTGCTCCGCCATATTCTTTTGGTACGGGGATTCCGAAAAGGCCCAATTTGGCCATTTTTCTTACTGTCTCTTCAGGGAAACGTTCCTGTTCGTCAATCTCTGCAGCGAGCGGTTTAACCTCTTTGTCTGCAAATTCGCGAATCATCTGCCTGAACAGTTGCTGTGTTTTATTTAAATTAAAATCCATATTGTCTTTCGTTATTAGCTATTAATATTTGTAGAAACCTTCACCTGTCTTTCTTCCAAGGAGATTGGCGCGAACCATCTTTCTCAATAGAGGATGAGGTCTGTATTTGTCGTCTCCGAATTCTTTGTGAAGAACCTCCATGATGGCAAGACATACGTCGAGGCCGATCAAATCGCCCAATGCAAGAGGACCCATAGGATGGTTTGCACCAAGTTTCATTGCTTCATCGATTTCGTCTCTTGTGGCAACGCCGTCCGCAAGGATGCCGATTCCCTCATTTACAAGAGGTATCAGGATTCTGTTTACAACAAATCCCGGAGCTTCATTGACCATTACAGGTACTTTTCCGATAGATTTGGCAAGGTCTGAGATAGAAGTAGCAACTTCGTCAGAGGTCTTCTGGCCTTTGATAAGTTCAACAAGCTTCATTACGGGAGCAGGATTGAAGAAGTGCATTCCTATCACTTTGTCAGGTCTTGAAGTGCTTGCAGCTATTTCGGTAATAGATAGTGAAGATGTGTTTGAAGCAAGGATAGCTTCAGGTTTGCACATAGTGTCGAGCATCTTGAAGAGTTCTTTTTTGAGCTCCATAGTTTCGACAGCTGCCTCTATGATAAGGTCGCAATCTGCACATGCTTCATATTCTGTTGTAGTAGAGATATTTGCAAGTGTAGCGTCCATATATTCTTTAGTAACTTTACCTTTCTCTACAAGTTTTGAAAGAGATTTGGTAATCTTGGCTACCGCCTTGTCACAACTTGCCTGACTTCTCGACTTCATAAGTACGGGAATGTCGGACTGTGCAAATGATTGAACGATTCCGGAACCCATCGTACCGGTTCCAATAACACATATTTTCATGATATTTAATAATTTAGATTAATACTTATTTATTCTTAAAATCAGCTTTTTTCTTTTCAAGAAAAGCTGTCATACCCTCTTTCTGATCTTCGGTCGCAAAACATTTTGAGAAATAGTTGTTCTCAAGTGAAATGGCATCCGTGGTAGAAAGAACATAGTTGTCATTGATGCACTTTTTTGCATATTTTACAGCTATGGGAGCACTCGTCAATATACTTTCAGCCATCTTGACTGCCTCATCCATAAGTACATCTGCAGGAACAACCGCATTTACAAGTCCGATTTTTAATGCATCGTCTGCAAAAATCCTCTTTCCTGTAAATATCAACTCCTTGGCAAAGCTTTGCCCGACTATCTTAGTAAGTCTGTATGTTCCTGAAAATCCCGGGATTACACCGAGATTAACCTCAGGCTGACCTAAGCTTGCCTTTTCAGATGCAATACGGATATCGCACGCAAGGGCAAGTTCGCAACCTCCTCCAAGGGCAAATCCGTTGATGGCCGCAATTACAGGAATGTCGAGTTCTTCTATTTTCCTGAATACCTTAGAGCCATATCTGCTAAATTCATATCCCTCATTTTCAGTCATTTTACTCATCTGAGCAATGTCTGCGCCTGCAACAAAGGACTTTCCTTCTCCCGTTATGATCAGGACTCTGGCGGAAGAAAGGTCTATATTGTCGATAAACGAGTCTATTTCGCCAAGGATAGTGGTATTCAAGGCATTCAAAGTAGCCGGAGAAGAGATTGTGAGAATCACAATCCCCTTCCTGCTGCTGTCTGATTTCAAAAATCTGTAATTCATGACAATTACTGTCTCATCGGTTTAAGATCTTTTGATATAATGAGTGTTGCACCTGTGGCAGCCTGAACCTGTTCAACAGTAAATTCAGGGTTGATCTCAGTCAGAACGATTCCTTCCGGAGTGATGTTCATAACACCCATTTCGGTGATAATCATATTGACCTGACCGGCAGCCGTCAACGGCAATGTACATTCTTTTAAAATTTTAGGATTGCCTTTGGCAGTATGTTCCATAGTCAGGATTACACGCTTTGCACCAACTATCAGGTCCATCGCACCACCCATACCGGGAGTCTTTTTGCCCGGAATCATCCAGTTTGCAAGGTCGCCCTTTTCATCAACCTGCATAGCTCCAAGGAATGTTGCGTCCACGTGACCGCCTCTGATTATCAAAAACGAGTCAGCTGAAGAACATGCGTAAGCGCCCGGCTGGTAGGTAATAAATCCGCCACCTGCGTTAACATAATCAAGATCTTCTTTACCTGCTTCCGGAGCGGGTCCCATACCGAGTAGTCCGTTCTCCGATTGGAGAGTAACATTGATACCTGCAGGCAGATAATTAGGTATAGCCGTAGGAATACCAATACCGAGATTTACAACATCACCATCGTGAAGTTCGAGGGCTGCCCTCTTGGCAATCACCTCTCTAATTTGATTCTTGTCCATCATATTATTAGTTTTCAATTGATAATTTCGTTATTTTTTATTTATGGATGCCCTTTTAACCACTTCCTGAGCAATATATGAAGCCACGTCATCAGCGTAAGTGTTCATTCCGAAGCCCGCATCGTATCCGAGCTCTTTGGCAAGTTCATGTGAAATACGAGGTCCGCCGCATATAAGAATCATCTTATCGCGCAGACCTTCTGCCTCCATAAGCTCTACAAGCTCTGTAAGGTTCTTTATATGAACATCTTTCTGAGTTACAGTCTGTGATACGAGAAGTGCATCGGCATTCAGCTCGATTGCTTTTGCCAGAAATTCCTCATTCGGAACCTGGCTTCCGAGATTGTATGCGTCAATCATATCGTATCTTTCAAGTCCGTAGTGTCCTGCATATCCTTTCATATTCATGATTGCATCAATACCTACAGTATGGGCATCGGTGCCTGTAGAGGCTCCGATTACCACAAGTTTGCGACCGATATTTTCGCGAATATAATCGTCAGTTTCCTTCATGTCCATTACGGTTGATTCGACTTTAGGAACATATATAGATGTAAAATCGACAGTATGAACACTGCTGCCGTAGCAATTGAAAAAAGTATATCCGGGTGTCAGTTCACGATAGAACACTACTAACGGATTGTCAAATCCCATCTCCTTAATCAGCTGTTTGGCAGCTTCTACAGCCTCTGCACCTGCAGGAACGGGTAAAGTGAAACTCAATTGTACCTTACCGTCATTCATAGTATCGCCGTATGGCTTTACTTTTGTTAAATCCAAGGTCTTGTCAAAATCCTTGGCTGCCATTGAATATAGTCCGCCACTCATATTATTTTGCTCCTTTCATTAAATTTATAAATGGATTCATATAATTTTCGCCTTTCTGGCAAACGCCGTCCAGCCCCTTACCGCCGTTCTTCGGACGTTTAACATCTCCAAAAATACCCTTTTCGAGGGCGTTGAACAACCCTTCAGCAACTATCTTCTCCAAAAGTTCAATGGCGTTGTCCACCACGGTCGCTGCACGTTGTCTGATCATGCCCCCCTCCTTGAATTCCACCTCGTCACCGATATTCTTCATGTTGGAGAAGATATATCTGGCATTCTCGATTGAAAGATAGCGATCGCTCATAAATGGAGTATGAATGGCCTCCGTAGGCATTCCAAGCAGCTGAATACCCTGATGTGTCCAAATTCCTATCATGTTGAATAGAGCATCCTGAATATGACCTCTGAAAATATTTCCCGTCATAAATTTTGTCGGAGGCATATATTTCAATGTCGCCTTTGGAAATATCTCCCTTGTCATCTGCGCCTGTGCCAACTCGTACAAGAACCCGTTCTCTAAAGCCGGATCCATCTCAAACGCATGTCCAAGCCCCATCTGTTCTTCAGGAAGACCGGCGAGCAAGGCCAATTGTTCATTGATGATATCCGATGCCAGCACCGTATGAGCGGCTTCAACAGCATCTGCAGTGGTCAGATAGTTATCTTCCCCCGTGTTTATTATCACACCTGCAAAACCGTTGATCACACGAGAAAAATATTGGTCAATCAGGGTACGCTGCATGTTTATATCTCTGAATAAAATTCCGTAAAGAGCATCATTCAACATCACATCCAATCCCTCAAATGCGCCCATGATAGCTATTTCAGGCATACAAAGCCCTGAACAATAGTTACATAAGCGGATATAACGGCCTACTTCCTCTCCTACTTTGTCGAGAGCGGAACGCATGATCTTGAAATTCTCCTGAGTAGCATAAGTTCCGCCGAATCCCTCTGTGGTAGCACCATAAGGAACATAATCAAGCAGAGACTGACCCGTGGTGCGGATAACCGCAATAATATCGGCTCCCTGACGTGCAGCAGCTTCGGCCTGTACTACATCTTCATAGATATTGCCGGTAGCCACAATCACATATATGTAAGGTTTTGGACCTTCACCTATGGTCTTAAGGTATTCATTACGTCTTTCACGGCGTGAACGGATACGATTAACAGCATCATTTATAACAGGTTGAATCGTACTTTCTATCTTCTTCTTATCAACCACTTCGATTCTTACAAGGTCAAGAGTTCCGGCAGCCACTCCCTCGGCAATCTGCTGGGGAGACAATCCGGTCTGAACCATCGCATTACCCAAATAGAATAATACGCCCTGATTCAAAACCCCCTTACCTTTGAGTTCATCAACGACAACATTAGGGAGCGGTACCTGATTTTCATCGACACCGTCAATACCAAAAAGCCTACAAAGAGTCCTTTCCACCGCAACCGTGGTGTAGGACTCAACGAAAGTCTGGACGTCATCTGCAATGTTTTTTGCAAGAGACCTCGCGTAAGCCACTTTCTTAAAGTCCAGTCCTAATTTGCTTTCCATCATAAATAGTGAGTAGTTTTATAATAATTATTAAAATAGTGTCATTTTGTCTTATCCAAATACTTTTTGGCTTCTTCAAGCCATAATTCACTTATTCCCAGCTCTGTAGCAATATTTATCGCCTCATGTGGGACTTCATTGTTCTCGGTCTGAAGCAGACTGTAATCCATTTTCAGACCTGAAATGCCTTTTGCTCCCTCTACAAGTCCTTTCACTCTCCAGCAGCGGCCTCCATTGTCCACATTGTAGTGAGTTGTGAGGACAAGGGAAAGATTGCTTTTGCCGTAAATCATTTTCAAGAGAGAACAAACCAAAGCCCTCCCCTCAATAGGATTGGTGGTACGTGCAGGCTCGTCAATCAGTGAGAGCACTTTTCCCCCATGTTCCACCCTTTCAAGCACATTATTGATTCTAAGCATCTCTGCCGCAAATGAAGATAGCCCCTTATTCTGGCTCTGCTCGTCACCGATGCAGAAATAAATCTCGTCAAATACCATCATTTCACCCTCTGAAGCCGGAATAGCGAATCCGAACTGAAACAGATATTGGCACAAGGTCAGTGTCTTCAGAACAACTGTTTTGCCCCCCATATTGGCCCCTATGATAGTAGAAGGAATCCCTATCTCATACGAAAAATCGACCTTCTGAAACTCTTTTCCTGTCTCGGCAAGGATAGACTGAATCTGCGGATGGAACATCCCTTTCAAAATAGTCTTCTCTGATACACCGGGGATGATAAATTCCCCTTTTTTCATCTGAAAAGCCTTTGCAATTATGATGTCGAGCTGGGCAAGAGAATGTAACAATTCTGTTAAATTGTCTGAATATGGGCGCAATAGATTGCAGAGGACTGTTTTTATGCGATCCTCTTCATTTTCTATCTTTTCACGGAGTTCATCGTTGTCTCCATCCACTTCATACTCTTTACGGAGCTTTCTCAACTCCATCGAATAGGCGTCATAGACATAAAAAGTACCTATTCTCAGCCCCTCAGGATCGAGAATCTGAATCACGCGGTCCAAATCGTATTTCACCCATTCGATATTGAGACAGGCGCTTCCGTCCTCATTTACCCTCGCCGCCACAAACATCCGTTTAATGTCATCACCAAGCAGGGCGAGGTGCTTGATCTCAAACAACTCTATATCGTCAAGAAGATTTCCGTCCTCAAGACTCTGCAAAGTGCCGAGTATATCGCGCAGTCCCTGCAACTTGAACTGAACGTTCTGTACAAGAGACTTATTATTTTCAACCAAATCGACAAATACTTTAAGGGAAGCGTATTTCTGCTCAATCTCATCCTTTGAAATCGACATCGGCGATTCAAGGAGAGATTTACGGGCAAATCCCGACTGCAACTCAAGAGAGTCGAAACAATAACGGATACCGCAAGGTGAATCTACTATTTCTCTAAATTTCATTGTCGTAATTATTTTTAACTATATCATATACGGGAAGACCTATTGTCTGCGACAGGGTGAAACAAAGGGTATCCGAGTCGAGAACAATGCCGTTTGGAGCCGTAGGATTGACACATACGGCCAGCAACCTGCTCCTTGTCCTAACCGAAATCTTACCCCCTCTGCGTATAAACGCCCTGTAAAGGTCCGGTGACACAAAAATCCTTGTAAAATCATTGACAACCAACTCCTTCTCCCCTTTTGAAAGCTCATTTTTAACAGCCTGAAGCAATCTGTCGGTCAAAGCGCCTTCAACCCCTATTGTCGTACTGTTCTTCAAAATATCGCTATCCAAATCCACAAATGAGGATACTGTTGCATCCACTTCATTTATATTCTTACTCAAATTGTTGATATACAAAGGTAAATTGATCAACTCCACCACAAATGCCGTCTTTGATACCAAATCCTTGATATTGGCTGAAAATGCAGCTCCCGTGGAGAGTATCATCGCATCGCTGATGGCCGGAGAAGCGGCACTTAGCCGCGACAATGCTCCGTCAATCAACACAAGGTCTATCCCAATTTCATCCAAAGAACTAATCCATCTTTTGAGCGCACTTCCGGAAGATGGTCCGGAAAGAAGTACTTTCTTCTCATTGAGTGCCTTGGCAGTCACCACACGCCCCAAAGCTGTGGTCTCTTCGCTTATCTGATACAACTCCGAAAGGATTTTGCGCTGCCTGTAATATTTTTCACTTGTTCCGAAAAACATCCCCTCTCTGAGTGTTATTTCAGGCTTGGCGGTGGAAGTCACCTGATCAAGTGACTCCCCGTCAATCCCGATAGAAGTTACCGCAATCTTAAAATAGTCTGTCGGTAACCTTTTGATAATATAGTTGAGACACTCTGTCTTGCCGGTATTTTTCTCAAGACCGACTATCGACACACTGTGATATTTGAGTATCTCCCCTATAAATGGCATATTAATGCTTTTTAGAACGTTCTTTTCTCAATAGGTGAGCAGGCTCTATCGCCATTCTCTGACCTTCAAGAAGGGAAGCGACACCTTCAATGTCTTTCTTCTTCTCTGCCTGACATTCAGGACAATGACAATCCTGATGATATTCGACAGGTTCGGTATAAGTTGTAATTACACCCTCAAAATTGCGCAATACAACTTTGCCAGGAGCCTGAGAAATAACATACTGAGGCATGACCGGAGTCTTGCCTCCGCCACCCGGAGCATCCACTACAAACGTAGGAACGGCATATCCGGAGGTATGGCCTCTCAACCCCTCGATAATCTCAATTCCCTTAGATACAGGTGTACGGAAATGTTCCAACCCCATAGAAAGGTCGCATTGATAAATATAGTAAGGACGAACACGCATTTTGACAAGCTCGTGTACAAGATCCATCATAATATGGACACAATCGTTCACTCCGCGTAGAAGTACTGACTGGTTTCCCAGCGGAATACCTGCATCTGCCATCTTTTCACAAGCTGCAATAGACTCTGCTGTCACCTCGTTAGGGTGATTGAAGTGAGTATTGAGCCAGATCGGATGATACTTTTTCAGCATATTGACGAGATCGTCAGTGATACGCTGAGGGCATACAACAGGAGTTCTTGAACCGAGACGAATTATCTCGACATGAGGGATGGCCCTCAATCTCTTGATAATACTTTCAAGTTTCTCATCGCTTACCATCAGGACGTCACCGCCTGAAAGCAATACATCGCGAACTTGAGGTGTACGTGCAATATATTCTATCGCCTTGTCTATCCTTTCACTCGGACTCTCTGCATCTTTATGTCCTGCAAAACGTCTTCTTGTGCAGTGACGACAATACATTGAGCACATATCTGTTACAAGCATCAATACCCTGTCCGGATATCTGTGGGTAAGACCGGGTGTAGGTGAATCTTCATCCTCGTGAAGAGGATCAAGCAAATCGGCGGCAGCCTGATGAGTCTCTGCCGCAGTAGGGATTGCCTGCCTGCGAACAGGGTCAAAAGGGTCGTCAGGATTGATCAGAGAGATATAATAAGGAGTAATGGCCATTCTCAATGTAGCCAGGGACTTTTTTACACCCTCTTCTTCGTCAGGAGTAAGCCTGACATACTTCTTGAGTTCGTCAAGTGTCTCAATCCTGTTCTTTCCCTGCCACTTCCAATCGTTCCACTGAGCGTCTGTAACCTCAGGAAACAGTTCTTTTCTTCTCGAAACGTTCATGATATATAAAATTAAAACGTTTGATTATGCATAAAGTTCTGTAAATACTTTTCTCAGCTTTTCGCATTCGCGAAGCTCTTGCAGAGTGATTTCGGCATGTCCTTTAGTGTAACCGTTACCTATAATCATGGTAACATCACTGCCGACACCTTCTGCACCGAGTGCAGCTTTGGTAAAGCTTGTAGCCATAGAGAAGAAATAAACCACACCGTCATTCTTTGTGCAAAGAACCGATGTCATTTCCGTATCGGGAACGTTTACATTGTTGATACATACATCAGCCATGTGACCGTTGGTCAATTCTTCAATCTTTTGTGACATTGCAACGGGATCATTTGCATTACCAGCAAATACGATGTCGCAGAAGCCGAGATCCTGCATGCGTTTTGTTGACTTTTCGCTGTGGCACATACCGATAACCTTACCGGTCACTCCAACGCGTTTTTTAGCTTCATAGCAGCAAAGCATGCCCGATTTGCCGCCTGCACCGATAATCAATACAATATCGCCCGGTTTGCAAAGTTTGGCAGTCGGAGCAGGAGCACCTGCAAC
>ENA-UOOK01004064-UOOK01004064.1-fermentation-metagenome-genome-assembly--contig:-NODE-4064-length-16028-cov-4.597383_pt1 | contig 16028 bp, 30 predicted proteins | sample MGYA00245777_ERZ724023 | MGnify/ENA primary metagenome ERZ724023 (study PRJEB28704, sample SAMN03018312) | fermentation metagenome | biome: anthropogenic terrestrial biome; feature: soil; material...
GTATAAAAGCCGCTCATAACAGGCAGTTTTGCGTCATGCTGCGAATTTTCGGTATTATCAAGTTTCGTTTTCATATCAATTTTTTTTGTTAAAGTGAAGCGTTCGTTTTCAAAATGCAGCACGAACGCAAAGCTGCTATGTCGTTAATTAATTATTCTATTGGTCTCCAGCCGATAACCTTATCAAAATCTATAATTATGTCAAAGCGGTAATTCCCAAAAAAGTAAGCACCATCATCATCAGCGAGTAGTGAAACACATTCATGATCAATCTTTAAGTCGTCTCTCTCGTATTTAACTATTACCTTTTTATAATATTCCGGCAACTCCTCTTTCGGATCTCTCCACCTCATAGCTTCATTGTGCCTAGCTAAATAACCCATGTGCAGTAATGTCTCCCCGTGTTCATCGTAAATTCCTTTTGAATTGCTGTATTCTCTTGCTTTTTCTTCTACTGTCATTTCATCAATCTTTTTACACGTTCAAAATTTCTCTCCTCAATTGGTATATCTTCATCATATCTTTTAGCCTCTTTCAGCCAATCCTCATAGCATTCATGGCAATACCAAGAATTAAGAACAGCTATGTAATATCCCGTGAAACTTGCCTTATTACAAAAATCGCATATCCCATAGCCACCTAATAACTCGTTGACTTCTACCATGCTCATTTCAATAACCTTGAACCCTTTGTCGTTTTCTTTTACCTTCATCTTGTCAATTATTTATCGTTTTATTTTTAACACAATCGAATAAATCTACCCGTCTGTAAAAAGATGCGGTCCTTTCGGAAAACCATATCATTTCAGGTTTTGGCAAATCTTCGAACGGTTTATATAAAAAATCATCATTGAATTGAATTTTAAAATCAACGCAAAGGCTTATCAATTGTGCAAACCGTATTCCTACTACCTTGCAGTTGTATTTCTCTTCAATCTCTTTTGCTATCAACTTTAGGATAATGTTATCCGTGATGTTGTTTTCTTCTACTGTCATAATCCAAGTGCTTTATTAATTGCTTTTTCAGCTCTATTATGATGCCCCTTTAAATACCATTCTGGCAAATTCTCTTCTAGTAGATCATGTAATTCCATCAGTGTGTTCAGTAGTTCAGGGGCTGCTGCGATAAGTTGAGCGTTGGCCTTTGTTTGCTCGTCGTGAAATTGAGGGAACATTAGTGCTATAATGTCGATTCCAGCCGGGAATCTCGTTGAATGCACCTGTAACCCTCCTGTATCGTTACTCATATACCATTCACCTTTTGTTCCCTTAAATTCTTTTGTTTCCATGTGTGTTTAATTTTGTTATGTAAAGATAATAAATTAGTCGTTAATGGCTACCTTTATTTAGTTAAATATCTGGTTATCTGATGTTAAAATAAATATAGGAACGGTTTATTAATCCGTTCCTATATCAATTAATTGATTACTGTTCAATTATAGCAATATCATGGCAAATCTCACGGATTTCTTTTAGTTCTTTGTCAATTACTGCATCTCTCAATTCCTCCATGACTGCCTGTGCCCCCGGAGAGATAAGCATAAATGCAACATCCCGTCCATCGATTTGAGCAAATGTCTCCACCTCAATTGTTTCCGGTTTTGATCCTTTGAAAATAGGAATCAAAAGATTGAAAGATTTAGGGAGATTTGAATTTACAACCTGATTAAAATAGTCGGTCCTGTCGCCTTTTTCATTTGCCGATTTTTGCAAACTGTTGTTTACTGTAGCCGTGAAGTTCATCAACTCATTAACTAACTTCATGTTTTCTTCCTTTGTAGTGAAGAAGGCACGATTCATTTTGAAGAACATTCCCAACTCTGTTGGCGCCCACACTTTCCCGGTATTGATTCCAAACTCCTTGAATTTCGGATGTATCTGTAATGATCCTGTTACGGTTCCACGGTTATACTCGTCGTTCTCGTTATATACAAGATTGACCGTTATGTTCTCACGATCCACAAGGATGTGGCTGCGTTTCTGGTTGATCTGATCCGGCTGATCCATCCTCCTTTTAAGAAATTCGAGCGGTGCTCCGATCGTGCCTTGTATGGCAATCTTTACTGGCTCCTTAACCGGAAGTTCATTGGCTTCTTTTACTTCCCTGATTAACATTTCCACTTTATCCATCCCTGGAGCTAAATTCACTTGTAATTTTTCGTTTTGCATAATTTTGTTTTTAATTGTTAGTTATCTGTTCCCGTTCTTTTGATCTGAAAAATGGTTCCCTGAAGTTCATTGGCATATGCCGGCCTGCTGTCAATTAAATAGCCATCTTCGTTGTAAAATCCAACCATACGTGCTTCCCTATCTACAAACTTGTAGCACTTCTCATTTACAAATTTTGCTTTGTTCTTGATGTTGGCAAGAAGTTCTTTCTGTTCTTCCTTGTACGGCTCAAGTCTTTTCTTGAATTCATCCATTACGGTTTTCTTCTCTTCTTCGATATCGTTAATCTCGATAGTGGTACTCGCAAGAGTATCTTTCATTTCTGTTAGTTGCTCCGGTGTGAAAGGTTTCATGTAGCCTTTCTCTTCTACCGCATCACAGTTACTGTCAAGGAATTCAATTCTTTTTGCTCCTTGCTCAATGTCAATACCTAATTCTCTTTGCATGTGTGAAATGTTTAATGCCTTTCGGCGGTTAGTAAATTGTATCTGATTTTAGTATTCTAAAAATCTTTCCGTCTATCTCTCTCTTCTCAAAATCCTCGAAAGAAGCCTTTCCTTGTGTTACAAGCGCTGATGCTTCTGAATGCGTGTATAGTTTTACCTTGCGGTCATAGCGGATAATGTCGGATATGTTTAACTCTTTGTACGGAAAATTCTTTATCACGTAATTAACGGCGTCTTTCAATCGTTGCTTCGTGAAATTTTCAGTTATAAGGAATTCGGTAAGCAAAACGAAAAACTCCTTTGTCATCTTTGGAAATGCTATTCCAAGCCTGTTGTTTGCCTGAATAAAATCGTCCCTGTCCGGTTTTTCGTCGTTATACAGGCTTAGGTAATTATCTATTACCTGCGGCGAGTGCCATTCCGATTTCGACGGCAGCTTCGAGTTCTGATGGAGAAGGTCGAGTGTTTTGTTGCTTTGTACGTCCATTTTTTGCCTGACTGATTATTTCGTTAAACTTTGAATTTATGTTCGGGATACTGAAATTTTCCAAAAGCCATTTATCAGTGATACTGTCTAAAAAAAGACTGAATGCAACGTTTATACTTTCATCGTCAATCGGCATCTCTTTTTTCTCCCGGTTGAATCTTATTTTTTTGATGATCGGATTTAAGTTTGCTCCATCTTTCGCTTCCCAATAATATTCCTCGCCAAATAACTGCCTGAACTTTTCTATAAATAAATTCTTACAAACAGTGTGAAGTGTAGCAGGCGTTTTTTTAACGCCAACTATATTATTCTTATCTTCTTTAGTTCTTATATTCTTTAGTTTGTACTTGTTGGTGTTCGGTTGGTGTACTTGTTGGTGTTCGGTTGGTGTATCGATGGGTGTTTGATTTGGTGTTCGATTTGCTGTTTGGCTTTCATCACCTACTGGATTATAAATATCATAGTTTAAGAGGGTTATGATGCTTTCTCCCTGTTCAGTTCTGCGTTCGATTGCCTGTTCGGAAATTGCCGCATCCAAGAAGCGCTTAACCTTGTCAATTCCCCACGACCAGCGTTCGGCTAAAAATCTTATACTGGCATGTATTTCACCTCTTTTTATAGTGATATATCTTCCACTTGATAATATTCTTGTTTCAGGTTCAATTTCAAAACGTGCTGTTCTGACTAAATCAATCCAAGCTTCAGCCTGAGAGAAAACACGCTTTTGCTTCCAGTATTTACCCTCAAAGAAATTCCTATCGATCTTAATAAATGCCATTACATTTAGTCTTTAAAAGCTTCAATTTTTTTCGATACAAATCTGCCAATACATTTATCTCAAACTGACCAAGCTTACAATGATTGTGTTTTTTTATTTCAATCAACTCAACTGCTTGCTCGTTGTACTTTTTTATCAACCCTTTTCGATAATTATAAATATTTCCTTCGTCAAATCGATTGCATTTTCTGCATTGTGCATTGCAATTTACTTCATCATACCTTGTAGAATTGTGTCCTCTGTTCACATAGTGTCCACAGTCTGAATCCTGCCATCTGACTACTTTTCCGCATGAAATACATCTTATATAGCCATACTTATCAGAATCTCTTCTTCTAATATATTCACTGAATATTTTATCTAAAGTAGTCTTTGAAGTATTCTTCATAATTTTCTTTTTGGAAAATTTTCTTTTCTATTTTTCTTTACTTGTTTTCCTTTTTGGGAAATAATTTCTGAATTTGAAAACTTAAAGTTTTCCGGTTTTAAAAGTTCTATCGTTTTAGAATCTACTCTTACCGGTTTGTAATTTTCAATAATTTGTCGTCCTATTGGAGTTAATTTTTCAATCTGTATCTTCCTATCGTAATTCTCCGATATATCCGTGTTCGATAATATATTACCCATTTCTTTCTAATTCAATTAATCGTTTTGTTACTGCTAAAAACGCTCTTTCATATGATTCAGCTTTCCTTTTCCAATAATTCAGTTTCTTATTAAAAGCTTCTTCTTTCGAGCAAAATTTACCCAATTCATCATGATACGTTTTCTTGGGAAATCGCTTATTATCAGGCTCAAATAATGTTAGTTGCATATCAGTACCCGTTTGTTAATCTCAAACTCTCTCTCTCGTAACTCAATATAGATCGCAGTGCATCTTGCTGGTGTTTACATGTAGCATTAATACGATCTAACCAGTCTACCAAGTAGGCCTCATCTTCGGCAATACTTTCAACCAATGCATTCTGGGCCGTAGCGGACAAGAACTGCTCCTTGGCTATTTTAATTATCGTATTAGCAATTTCTGACGATCGCTTCCTACGGTAAAGCTTCTTTGCTTCGGCAAGCATAACCCCACTTCTCGCTTGGTATACGCTGATCGTCCTTATTCGCTCCTGTACTTCTGCCGGATTTTCAGAGCATTCTATTTCTAAATAGCTTTGAATTTCTTTTGCTTCTTTCAGTAGGTTTTCCATATTAAAAAGGAGTTTTGCCGAATGGAATACTCAATCCCTTTTTGGCAATATGAACGTTCTTGGCGAACCTGTTTTTAATAGTATTCTGAAATTCTGTAGCGTTACTGTTCTGGCTGCTCAGGTGGATTAATACAATATTGTTAACTTCTGATATATCGATCATCTTTAACCATTCCGAGCACTTCTCCAAGCTTAAATGAGACATTTTCACTCGCTTTTCATGTACCGGGTGGATTATTCCGTTCATTACATTTCTTTCAATAATGTCGTTGCTGAAATTTGCTTCTACGATGATGTTATTGAGGTTCTTGAATGAGTAGTTTATTTCTCCGGTATCAGTTATAAATACTGTTTTACCCATATCCGGATGGTTGAGTAAGAACCCGAACGTGGGCACGTCGTGTTCGACTGAAAACGGTTTGATCGTGAAGCCCCCGAACGTGTATTCGTACTGGTGCTTCGCTATTATGGACGGGTTAACCCCATGATGTTTGAAAACACTCTCGTCTGCCAAAACTGGAATACCTGAATAGATAAAGTCTGGAACGCTTTTGGAGTGATCTGAATGCAGATGACTTGACAACACTCCTTTTACTTTTGAGAGGTCGAAATTCAGCGACTTTTTAATATCGCTGAATTTCACACCTGCTTCCAAAATAATTGCTTCTATGTTATTATAGAGGATATAGCAATTGCCACTACTACTTGAACCTAAACATCTAAGTTTCATTTCAGAACATCATTTGAGGATCGTTTGACTTTGGCTGTTCATCCGATTGTTCAAGCTTTTCAGGTTCATCCTGTACAACTTCCGCTTCCGTGAATTCCACTTCCTCGAGTGTTTCTCTTTTTTCTTCCACCGGAACCGGTTCAGCTTCGTTCTCCATTAATGACGCATCGTCTGACGAACTTATAAAGAGTTTCAACGCTCTTGAAATGACGGTTTTCTTTGCCATCTGATCAGTGAAGTTTTTGTGAGCTCCGGATTGTCCTTTCATTGCTCCCTGCATCCACGCCTGTCTGATTTGCTGGATAGTCATGATTTCGGTGTAGAAAGTGCCGTCCGTGAGAGGAACTACGGCATACGCTCCCTTGATTTTCGTGATGTCAATGTTTTCTAAATCCTGCGCATGTTCTACTACTTCTTTCTTGCCGTTTACGATACGATATTTAAAAATGTCGTTTTCGTAGATTATCTCCGCTTCGGGTATTCCGGTTACCCGACCAGTTCTCAACGCTAAAGCGATTGTTCCGTGATATTCTCTGTCGCAACTTAATTTGTTGCCGTAAACGATGAAATCCACCTGCTTACGCCACACGGACAAACCTTGAATGCACATTTTCAAAAGTGCATTTGCTACACTCTCTTTCGAGCAGACTTCTAAAGCGGGCTTGCCGTTTCTGTCCTTGACTTCTTGAAGTGCAAACCAAGCCATTTTTAACTCGTTTCCGACGGCGTAAGTTTTTGGGAGTACCAGCGCTCCCATTTCTTGCAATTCATTGATTCTTGATGTTACGCTATCGGTTATATCTTTTTGAAATACCGATAGACTTTTTGTTTGTTCTTTTTTTTCCATAATGTGTTTTTAAAATACTTTTAAAGATACAAAAAAGTAGCTATTAGCGACCATTATTATTGTTAAATGTTTCATTAACAGAGGTTAAAATTATTCAACGACTAAATCCCCATCTGTTACAACCAATAAAATCAGCTGCGACTTGGTTGGAATGACCTCGTTAATGCTCTCTGCATTGTCGATCATGATCGGTGCATAAATTCCATGATATTCACAAATTGCATTTATTATGTCAAGAGCGCTATTAACCCGACCAGCATTATTTGCAGAGAAGTAAGGCACTCCGTCAATTAAGGTTTCACAAGTTTCGAACTCATTTCCTTCAAGCGTTTTATCAAACAGCTTGAAAGTAACGTATTTAAATTTACCATTTACCCGCTTATCGACTTCTTCCATTTTCAATTTACTGAATTGGAGAAGCTTGAATTCAATTTTTTCTTGTCCAGAAAGCTCCTGGGATAGTGTGCGCTGTTCCGATTCAAGTTGTTCTATACGTTTGAACGTGTTTTCAATCTGCGTTTTTTTGTTCAATTCGACAGAAAGGCTTATGATCTCGCTGTTTATCAAACTTCGTTTTTCAATAAGATCCGAGTTGTCCAGAACAACATCTTCAATCTGAATTGCTTTAATCTGGTTTTCGAGCTCAACCCATTCAGGCAGGTTTTCTTTAACCACCGGCTCCACCTTGTACTCAACAGGTGTCATTTCTGAAAATGCCTTCCAGTCTCCGAAAATGCTTTCATGTTCTGATTTATACGATAACAACTCACTTTCGAGCTTGGTTAACTCTTTTTCTTTTTCTTCGATTTTAGCCTTAATTTCTAAACCGGATTTGTTGATTTCAGAAAGTGTTCTATTTTTCCTTTCGTTGAATTCGAGTTCCGCATCTGTTGCACCTTGCGAGAATTTGAACAAAGCTTCACTGTCCCGGCACTCGTGATTGTAAAGAGGACAAACCAAACATCCCTCTTTCTTTTCGTAAACCTTTGCGTTTTCAGACTTCCATTGCTCAACAAGTTTCTCTCGTTCTTTTTTAAGCTCTGAAAGTTTGCCGTTTACGGTTGTGATGTCGTTCTTTTTCTCGATTACTCTCCTTTCGGCTCTTTTTACTTTTTCGTCTTTTTCATCGAGGATTGACTTGTAGTTGTAAAAGTCCTTGTTTTTTTCGCTTGCAACCCTCGTTGCATCCAATCCCGCTTCAATGATGATATCCTGCTGTTTCATACGCAGATTGCCAACCTGCTTTCTTTTTTCGTTAGCTGAATCGATCTGCTTTTTAACCGCCTCCTGCCTGTCTGATAGCGTTTGTTCAATTACCGACAATTCGGCTTTCTTGGAAGTAATCTGCTTCTCGATTGACTTAACATCTACAGCTTCAGGCATATTTTTTTTCAGTTCGTCAATCCGGATTGGAATGTCTTCAAGTTCATCCTTGATTCGCTTCTTCTCGGCGGCTATGCGCCTTTTAATATCTTCGATGGATGAAGTGTTAAGCAACTCGACGATCTCTTCAAGGCCCTTACCTTTTGCAGCTACATCAACATTTGCGATCTCTCCTGCAAGTGAGACAAGAATATTCCTGCGATCTTCCTTTTTAAGTGAGTGAAAATAGTTAGTATTGGTGATCAGCTTGAACAAATTTTCATCTACGATATCATTCACCCTTTTCTGATATTCCGTAACGGGTAACGGTACGCCATCAAAGAAACATTTCGTTTCATTTCCTTTTAGGTACTCATGTTCCTGGCCTCTCGGTTTTACCCAATTCTCCCTGAGTACTCTTTTCAATGTGGTGATGGACCCATTTATTTCAATTTCGCCATAAACTTCATGATCTACTTTCTCGATAACTTCACCATCACATATAGTCTTGATCTGAAAATCAGCATTTCCCAGACTATCTTTTCCGAACAGGAGCCATGACCAGGCATCGAAGATAGTTGACTTTCCGGAAGTATTTCTTCCGGATATCACCGTCCTGTCGCTGAAATCTACTTCAAAATCCTTGAATCCCTTGAAATAGATCATCCGTAATTTTCTTAACTTAATTTCTTTTTCCATGTGTGTGTTGATTTAAGCTTTAACAAAACGTCCTCTCGCATCACGTTTCGGAGCACTTTTCAATATTTCTTTGTTTAACGCTGAAAGAGCTTCGTTTTTTGCTCTCAGATCACTCACCTCGCATTCCAGTACCTGGATTCTTCTTCTTAATTTTCTTGCAAACATGATTTAAAATTTTAATGGTTATTTTTTATTCAACTCTAAAGCTTTTTCCGCATCAACGATGATCTTTCGTCCTACCTGTGTGATCGCTTTCTTTAATTTTCCACTGTTTTTTATTCTTTGAGCGGTAGATATCGAACAATCAAAAAGTTCCGCAATACCGGCTAATCCGTAAACAATTCGCTTTTCCGGTACTTTCTCCTCCTTTGGAGCTTCCGACCGTAGAATTTCCTTAAACTCTTTGACGGTCAAATCGATTACTCTTGTTTCGTCCCTCATACATTTCTTAATTTTTCGCACGATTCATGCGCTTGTTTCAAAATCAATTCCATATCACTCAATGTGAAATGCTCTCCCTTGAAACTTTCTTTATCAATCACCTTGCTGTCTTTCAAAACGAGTAATTCGTATTCTTTGAAATTTATCACAATCTGTAGTCTCGGGTGAATAATGAAAGTCATTGTTCGGTTTGCGGTATTAAATACCGTTTCATGGTTAAATGTCGTCATACATCTTCTTTTTAAATGCGTAATTTATAAACTCTTCAATGGAGTGTAGATTTAGTCTTCGTAAAGCACTCTTTTTGTGATTCATCACCGTGTGAATGCTAATAAATAGTCTCTCTGCAATGCTTTCTGTAGATTCACCTTGAACATACAGCTTCATCACTTCGTTTTCCCTTTCTGTGAGAGTAGTCGAGAATTTAGGCTGACAGATAATACCATGATACTTGCATTCTGCCATACGAGGACACTTGACGAGTTCAAAGTTGAAGAAGCCTCTGTCAAAATCAACTTTGCAATCATTCTCTCCAAAGCAGCAGTTTACAATTCTTCTTGCCCTCAAAAAACCAAAGTATGGCTTGTTACAACTGCTTTTTCCGTACTCTTTACTCAATGCTTCGTATTGTTCAGGATAGAACTCTTTTGAGTTATCCAAAAGCAACTTGATAATATCAGTGTCGCTTTGTTTCAGCTCTCTACAAGTGTCTTCTCCGATGATACGGAACATTGCTTCACCAGTTGAATAATCGGTGTGAAACTCAATCATTTTCATGACTACTCAAATAATTCGTTTTCTGGAATACCGGTTATTTCGCTAAGTCCACGAAGTAGGCTCGGATGACGTGGTTTATTCCTGCCTTGTATCCAAGACCTAACCGTTGCTTCTGACACTTCTAACTTCTCAGCGACCATTCTAACCCAGTCGCTCTTCGGAGCGGTCGGCTCCGGAATTTGTTCGTAAAATTGTTGTAAATTCATAATCTTTTCATTATTGACTTATTTATTCTTGTTATCATCACCTGTAATGTGTCGATGTCTTTTAAAAATTCAAGTTCATCTTTCCGTGAGTAGAAAACAGATTTTTCGTTTTCCACCTGAGCGGAGATTCGCTCTCTTAATCTCCTCTCCGCTCTTTCGTGCATTTCTGCTAATTGTACGAGTGTCATGGCTTAGTCTCCCGAATAAACTCCAGATTTGTAATAGCTTTCCATATGCTCCACAGATGGAGTGAAAGTAGCTGCCTTGTATTCCACACTTGCCCACCAATTTTTTAATCTTTGAAGTTCAGTGTCTTGTTCACGCTGAATTCTTTCTTTTTCGACAAAAGCACTATTGGCTTTCTCAACCATCCAGGCTCTTTCAAGTGATGCAGAGAACGAAAGTGAATAAAAAGAATGACCGCTTCTGAAAATCAACCAAGCCCTTTTCATTACACTACTTTTGCTCACGTGGTCCATTCGGGTTATTTTAGAGACCTTTTCCTGATTTTTAGTTTTCGTTTCCATTTTTGTTGTTATATTTGTGTTGTATTTTGATAGTGTAAAGATACATAATGTAATTATGTGGTACAAATATTATCCATAATATTATTATGTGTTTAACTTTATTTAACTAAGATGATTAAATTGTTTTTGTAATAAACTGATAATTAGACATGAAAGATATAGACGGATATAATGATAGATGTATTTTTAAGCTGTTGTAAATGAAAAGAAGTGATATATTAAGTTGGGCTGCGATAATTGTTTCTCTGACAGCTATCTGTTTTATTGCTTTCAGGCTGGAACCTATAACTTTTGATTCAATGGGGTTTTTCGGGTGGGTAACAGCAGCTTTAAGCGTTATGGTTGTCGCTCTTACCATATTTCAATTTACTACAATAACAGGACTAAGGAAAGATGTGCGTGAAACAGCAAAAGAAGAGGACGCTCAGCTAAAAAGTGAATTGCTAAAAACTATATACGATAATAAGTCTGCTATAAATAATGAATGGAATAATTTTGCAGCATCATTAACAAAAAATGTACTACATGATATAGAGAAAGCCGAAGCCTCGCATACAAATATCAAACTGGTAATTAAGTTGATGTTAGAAACGCAAGCCGAGAATGCAAGTAATGGGAACGACATGGACATCATGTTTTCAGCTCTATGCGACTATATATCATTTGTCCTATATTTAGACATGTTGTCAGATAAAACAATCCAACAAAAGATGCCGGATATAGTGCAAAATTGCATGGACAACTCTATAAGAGAGGATGCTATACAAAAGACTATAAAGCTATCTCAACCATGGAGGTCAAGACATTTATATAAATTGCTTACCATGATTGAAGGTAGTATAAACATACCAAAAGATGCTATTGGATGGGCTTTAACAGTTGCACAGAGGAATGGTGAAATTACAAATAAATCAGCCAAAGACGCTATTAACGATAATGGAAGCGACACCTATGAAAACAAGGAGTAACGGAGCGTAAACCAATGGGATATAGAGAAGTTTTTCTTTGAAAACCTCTTTGTCGGAAATCCCGATAATATCACAAATTAAAAAAGATACTAATATCCAAGTCGCTCCGATAAGTATAAAAGCAAAACTAAACTCATTCATAATATTTGTTTTTAGTTGAAAATTTTAATCATTTATTTATTGCGTTCTTTTAAATATTATATAGCAGTGCCTTTATCCCCTTGAACTACTATATTGGGATTTTTTCTCAAAGATGAGAACTGGCTTATAAGCTGTTTTGAACCACTTTTGCCGTAATCCCAATACTGCCGGATTGAGTTGCAAAAGTCCACATCTGGTTAGATGCCCCTTTTTGGTCGTATTGCCCTCATCCTCGCTCTCGCTTTCAAGCCCCGTGTTGTTAGGCTGGCACAGAGCACGGATTTTGTTGGTCGGATGGTCTACTTTTTGAGCAATCCCGAAGTTCAATCTATAAAAGATTAGTTTGAGGTTGGTCGGTCGAACTGTTATAACCACCGTCGCTTTATAAGCATGTATGTAAAAGAAAACCCTGCGATTACCGACCAAAGCTCCGCAGGGTTAATATAATTAGTCCAATAAATGGATGTTTATATTCGATATGTTTTGAGCTTTGGTCTGAATAACAATGCAAAGATACATAATTAAATTATGTATTCAAAATTATCTACATAATATTTTTATATATGTCGGAAATAAAAGATAGAATTCAGATGATTCTCGATTACTACGGTATATCGCAAGCCGAGTTTGCAAAAAGAGCAAACCTGTCAACAGGCTATGCAAATAATCCTGGTAAAACTGTAACGGTTGGAACTAGAGAGAAAATATCAAACGCTTTTCCTGATATTAATATGGTATGGTTTCAAACAGGAGTTGGTAAAATGACAACCGAATTACAGGAAGTAATCAAAGATGAATCCCGCAACCTCATTCCTTTCTACGACGACGTAAGAACCGTTGGAAGCACAAACACAGGAGTAGATGTTTCCGAAACACATCAAACGTCTTCTGAATACATAGATACCGGTGATTGGTTTAGAGATGCAACGGCAGCTATAAGACATTACGGCGAGAGCATGACGGAATACCCAAGCGGATGTATTTTGGCATTGAGAGAAATAAAAGACAGAAGCCTGATTGTACCCGGGCGTGATTACATGATAGAAACTGATGAATATAGGGTAACGAAAAGATTACAACTCGGTAAAGATGACGAACATTTTACAGCATATAGCACTAATTCTGAAACATACGCTGACGGAAGATTGGTGCATGAACCGTTTCAAATAGCTAAAATATCAATTCGTCGAATGTACCTCGTTCTTGGATATGTAGTAAAAAAGAATGGAGGAACACTTGTTTTCTCCAAAGAAAAAAAATAATTCACTAAATCAATAATTATGGCAACACTTGATTTTAAAGACACTATTCTTCAATTATCAGAAAGAATATCAAAATTGAAAGACAGTATTGGCACGGAAGAAGCCACGAAAAACGCTTTTGTAATGCCTTTGATTAACGCACTCGGATATGACGTTTTCAATCCAATGGAAGTAATGCCTGAATTCACATGCGATATAGGCACCAAAAAGGGAGAAAAGATTGATTATGCTATAATGAAAGATGGAAAGCCAATAATGCTTGTTGAGTGCAAACATTGGCAGCAACCGTTATCGTTACACGATAATCAACTATTGAGATATTTTCACGTATCAGATGCGCGTTTCGGCGTTTTGACCAACGGAATTGAATACAGATTCTACACGGATATTGACAAAAACAACATCATGGACGAGAAACCGTTCTTGGTTGTTGATATGCAAAAATTGTCCGATGCAAAAATCGAACAACTTAAATCGTTTCATAAATCGTATTTCAACGAAAACGAAATATTAAGTACTGCCGCTGAACTCAAAATATCGAATGAATTAAAAAATATAGTAAAAAACGAATTTTCCGAACCGTCACCTGAATTTGTGAGATTTTTTGTAAAAGCGATAAACGGAAGCTATACAGCAAAACAGGTTGAACAATATACGCCATTAGTTAAACGGTCTATTCAGAATCATATCAACGACGTTATTTCTGACCGTCTTAACGTAGCAATGGAAAACAATAAAAACGCTCATATTGAAAAGGAAGAAGCTCCTGTCGAAACAGAAGAACTGCCTGAAGGAGCGGTATCTGTTTCGGATGACGGCAAGGTAATCACCACACAAGAAGAAGTAGATGCTTATAACATTGTCAGAAGCATATTGAGAAAACACGTTGATGTATCAAGAATAACGTATATTGATTATCAAAGTTATTTTGTAGTTACAATAGATGAAAACACGTGGTTCTGGGTGTGCAGAATATTGTTGGGAAAAAGAAAGAAACAAATATGCTTTCCCAAAGACAATTATAAAAGCAACGAATGGGTTCAAATTGAAACAATAGACGATATTTTCAAACACGAAGATAGACTTGTCGAAGCGTTAAATTTATCATTATCATCAATTAAATGACACCCTCCCACTACTCCACCCTGCTCGCTCTCTATAAAAAGAAAGTATCCGGAACTCTAACCGAAAAAGAGGTTTCCGATGCTTTACTTAACGCTAAATTAGAATTTGACAGGTCATTTGTTGAAAACAGACCGACCAAAGATATTCAAGAATTTATTAACGAACTCAACTTATTATGAACAATCCGGAAAGCGTACAAATAATAGAAAGGTTCTTTCAAGCGTTCGAAGCGATAAAAGAAAAAGGACTAATTCGGTTTAATCAGGATTTTCTCGACAAATATGAAATTCCGAAATCAACATTTTATGATTCAAGGCGTGATTATTTATCAGACCGTTTCCAAATTTCGTGGCTTGCTCATCTAGTAAACGACTATGGCGTTTCCGCTGAATGGCTTTTCAGTGGAAAAGGGAAAATGTTTTTATGAAGCATTCTATAACATACGTGCTTGTAAAAAGAAACAACAGGCCTGGAGAGGTTCGTGTGCGCATGCGTGTAGGCAAACTGGCAACATTTAATATACCTTACACTGTAAATCCGGATAAGTGGAATAAGGGAACAAACAGATGCAATGCAAACACCACACACGGGAAAGATAAGGTATCGGCTTATATAATAAATAGCGAAATACAAAGGTATGAAGACGCAGCTACAAAGCTACTCGTCAACGACCTGTCTCCTGATGAATTTCGTGAATCTTTCAATAACATAATAAAAGGAGAAAAGAAAAAATCAAATCCATTTTTTGAGACCTTTGATAAATATATTAAAGAACAGGGTAAAAAAAAAGGGTGGGTAAAAAAGAATTACGAAAAAAACGAAGTAGTCAAAACACATCTTAAAAAATTTAATCCTGATTTAAGTTTTAACCTTACTTCAAAAGACATCGACAACTTTATTTATTTTCTTAATTCAAAAGAAGCACGGATGAATGTCAAGAAACCGAAAACAGGGTTGAAAAACTCCACATCCGAAAGATACGTTTCCATGCTGAAATGGTTCCTTACTTGGGCAAAAAAGGAGGGATATTATTCAGGAGATCTCAATACGGAATATTCTATTAACCTTAAGCAGGTCGAGAAAAAAGCCAAGGTGTTCTTCAGTTGGGATGAATTGATGGAATGGTACACATTTGATTTTGGAACAGAGTCATACAATCAGGTCCGAGACTGCGTTTCTTTAATGTGTTTTACCTCTCTCAGACATTCCGATTTAAGCACTTTAAAAAAACAGGACGTTTTCAAGGACCATATAATTGTATACACTGAAAAAACAGACGACGGGTTAAGAATTGATTTGAATAATTACAGTAAAGCCATACTCGATAAGTATAAACATGTTACCTTTGCTAATGACTTGGCTATGCCTGTGATAAGCAACCAGAAAATGAACGATTACTTAAAAGAGATGGGAAAAATCATTAAATTCACCGAACTCGTCAAAGTGGTGTACTACATAGGATCGGTGAGACATGATGAAACATACCCAAAACATGAACTTTTAAGCACACACGTCGGGAGAAGAACATTTATTGTCAATGCTATTTATCTGGGGATTGAACCGGTTGTGGTGATGAAATGGACCGGGCACAAGGATTACAACTCAATGAAGCCATACATTGCCATTGTGGATGAATTGAAGAATAGAGAAATGGATAAATTCAATAAAGTACCACCTACTAAAAATGTGGTACTAAAAACGTGAAAGTCTATGCAAATATATGCTGCTTACTATATAGTCATTGTGGCTAACGACAAGATATATATACATGCAATAGAAATACATGAGAACGAACAATACTTAAACGTGTTTTCCTGGTAGGACAACAATAAAAACTCCCCTATTCTATTCAGAAGATAGTTTAGGGGA
>ENA-UOOK01004066-UOOK01004066.1-fermentation-metagenome-genome-assembly--contig:-NODE-4066-length-16020-cov-5.476355_pt1 | contig 16020 bp, 14 predicted proteins | sample MGYA00245777_ERZ724023 | MGnify/ENA primary metagenome ERZ724023 (study PRJEB28704, sample SAMN03018312) | fermentation metagenome | biome: anthropogenic terrestrial biome; feature: soil; material...
CTGTACACCCACATGTAAGATTTCGTGGTATTGCTTCGCCCCTTTTCATTCATAACCTGGACAGTGGTTTCATCCGCATGTAAATACCCTTCCCTCAGGAGATGTTCATGCATTCGTTCCACAACCGGCATCAGCCAGTCCCGGGATGCTGCCATAACCCAATTGGCCATAGTAGCCCGGCTCAGGTTTACTCCAAGCTGTTTCCACTCATTTTCCTGACGATACAGGGGAAGGGCATTGACAAATTTCTGATGCATTACCCATGCCACGGTGGAAGGAGATGCCATGGAATGCTGAATTACAGGATACGGCATTGGCGATTTTTCCATATACGGCTTTCCATTCTGACGGCAAGTCCGGCATTCAAAGGTTTCACGGTAATAATCGATAACGCGCACCTGGGCCGGAATGTATTCCACTTCCGTACGAATGAATTCTTCCCCGACAGATACGAGGTCTGTTCCACAAGCCTCACAGAATCTGTCTCTTTTATCCAGGGTGCAGAGACGTTTGTCATGAGGAATATCCTTAAGGATTTCTGCCCGCTGTCCTCTGAATTTCTTTCTTTGATATCCCTGAACTTCTTTCAGGTCGGGCTCAGGCGCCTTTGGATTGGCCTGGACTTCCGCTTCATCAAAAAGAGATACCTGCCCTATAGAAAGGACCGATGTCTTCTCGGTACTTCTTCCGTAGAGCTTACGTGTCAGATATTCAACAGAGTCGTGAAGTCGTTTGTTTTCCTGTTCCAGTTCCAATATGCGGTTTTTGAGTGTTGTTACCTGCTCTGCTGTGCTCATAAAAGTCCTGTTCCTTTACCGTTTTCATTAACAATATGATACCATAAAAACGGCATAAAATCCAGTGGATATGCAGGTTTGCGGCACTTTTTTCTTTCTAAAGACAGGACTTGATCCTGATCTTTTTTACTGCCTTTGGCTGATCAATTGAAAGCCCTTCCAGCAGCCAGCGAAACTCCTGTGGCGTTAAGGATCGAACGGCCTCCGCATTCATAGGCCATTGAAATTTTCCGTCTTCAAGACGCTTGTATAGGAGAACAAATCCATCACCTTCCCAATAAAGAGCTTTCATGCGGTCCCGCTTTCTGCCGCAAAAAAGAAACAGGCTATTCTGAAAAGGGTTCATTTGAAAATTCTTCTGAACAACGGCAGCAAGGCCATTAATGGACTTACGCATATCTGTATAGCCACAGGCTATATAGATTTTCTCGGCTTTTGTGTAATCACCCAACATTTTGCAGTGCCCTCAGGGTGTTCTCTATTAATGATGTTGATGCATTATTGTGAAGCTCCAGCACTGCAGAGCCAACATGCAATATGATATCAGGCTGGGATACATGATCCTCATTTCTTGACAGGTTTACCGGTACAATGGAGCTCTTCCCTGAACCGATTGCCGGGAGTGCTTCACAGGCAGTTTCCCTCACTCGCCTGAGCCAATAGTAATAGCTGCCAGGTTTAACGTCATGCTCAGCACACCATTCACTGATCGTCTGTCCACTACCGCGGCACTCACGTATTATTTCTGTCCATTTGCTTAACCGGTACTGCTTCGTTACTTCCCTGGTACTCACTTTAATCCCCCTTTGAAGTTTTTCAACCAAACTTGAAAAACTCTAATAACTTGAATTCAAGGGTATTACACGCTATCGAATTTCCCGCTCTTTATTGTCTTTTGCAGTTCTTCACTCATAGTTATCCTCCTGTCCATGCGTTATTGTATTTCGGCATTTACCAGTATGCGGCATTGACTTTCGTGATTTCTATTCTTTATTACCCTTTTTTGATTCATACGAAGTTTTATTCTCAGCGACCATCAAAAGCGGTTCGGAATGTGTTTCATATGGTGATTCTGATTTCTGCTTTGTACCTGGCAATGCATATGGCTTTCCATCTGGGATATATGTCAAGTTAAATACCATATCAGAGAGCCATTTTTTGAAAGACGGGTTGTCTTGGAACTGCTTAAATAGCTCCATGTTGTCTTTCATGATGGAGAAGATTACTTGTTGCAAGGCACGCTCACTTTCGGTACGAGCTTCCTGAGCGTCAGAATTTCTCATTGCATTCTGATATTTCTTGTCCTTTGAAACCATCGCAGGGATTTCAAGGATTTGCCGCTGCACGTTATCAGCGTCATCCCAGTTAATGTTTCCAAACAAATCATTGAAATCCATAATGATCTTTGAGAGTAGATCCATTTCCGAGTCAACTATATGTCCAACCTTGCCAGCAGGGACGGGGGCAATCTCGGCATCAGCATCTTCAAGTTTTATGGAAATTGCCTCCTGAGCCTCATTCCGATAGCTGTTTAAATCGATCGTTGAAAGAATTCCCTCTGAAAAGTCATCGTCACGTGGTGACGGCAGCTTCGGGATCAGTAGGTTCAAGAATATGGAGAGCTTCTCCCATTCAACATTTCCGTAAGGCAGAATGGCCCCAAGAAATCCATATGTACGCACAAATGATTTAGCTGCGCTCTTGAACTTGATCTGATCATCCAGCTCCAACTGCTTGTAGACTGATGTGCAAGTGTCAAGAACCGGGTCAAGCCTATCTCGCTCAGCTCCGCTCAAGAACAGGTCTACCAACTTCTCCACATCGTTGTTGTCATAAACCTGATAACTTTCCATGAGAGTAATCAAGTCATAGAGCTTATTCGGGTCAGTTTCCCCGGACAGAATTGTCGTCCTATAGAACCTCGAAAATGCCTCTTCGATAACAGATGTCTTGTTTGCAAAGTCGAGGACATACACCTCATCCTTGCCTGGATACGATCTATTTAGGCGTGAAAGCGTCTGAACGGCAGCAATATCGTAGAGTGGCTTGTCCACATACATGGTCTGCAGAAGCGGCTCGTCAAAGCCGGTCTGGAACATATCCGCCACGATCAAAATCCGATATGGATCTTTCTTAAATTCCTTTGGAATCTTTGCATCCGGAAAACCATTCATAGATGCAGAAGTAAGCGCTGGTTCTTGCCCGTTATATTTATTCTCACCGGAGAAAGCGACAATCGTTTTATATGGGCTGTGCCGATTTGCAAGGCATTTATTAATCGCATAGTAGTATTCAATACATCTTGGGATGCTGGCCGTAACGACCATAGCACGAGCTTTGCCACCAATCTTCTTTTTGGCAATTACCTGCTCATGAAAGTGCTCAACCATTATTGCAGCCTTCTTGGCGATGACATCGGGATTTCCTTCCACGAAAGCGCGTAGTTTCTTCTGTGCACGCTTCTTGTCGAACATTGGGTCATCCTCGACCGTCTTCATAATTTTGTACCAACTGTCAATGGTCATGTAATTTCGCAGTACATCCAGAATGAATCCCTCCTGAATGGCCTGCTTCATCGTATAGACATGGAAAGGACGATGCTTAATTTCTCCATTCTCTTCGTAAGCGTCACCAAACATCTCTTCAGTCTTGTTTTTAGGAGTAGCTGTGAATGCAAAGTAGCTGGCGGTCCTAACAAGTTTACGGCCTTCCATCATTGCATTAATCTTATCTTCGTTGTCTGCATCCTCTTCGGTAGCAAGCCCTGAAAGTGCAAGATTCATGTTAGCAGAATTACGCCCACTCTGGCCTGAGTGCGCTTCATCGATGATAATTGCGAACTTATTATCTTTGTGTTCCTGCCCAATTTCGGAAACGATGTACGGAAACTTCTCAATTGTGGTAATTATAATACGCTTTCCGTCCTGTATCGACTTACGCAGATCACCAGAATGTTCCGCCCATGTTACGGTGTTTTTCACCTGCATGAACTGCTTGATGGTATTACGGATCTGCTTATCCAGAATACGCCGGTCGGTAACCACAAGTACGGAATTGATCAAGGGATGACCATTCTGTTCAAGACCTATCAGCTGATGTGCCAGCCAAGCAATGGAATTAGATTTTCCACTTCCTGCGCTGTGCTGAATGAGATACCGTTTGCCAATGCCATTTTCCTGTACATCAGTGAGGAGCTTCTCTACGCAATCAAGCTGATGATAACGAGGCCATATTTGCTTTACAGACTTCTTCTTTGTATCCTCGTCCTTTTCTTCAATAACCTGTGCGTAGTTTTCTATAATACGAGATAGCTTTCTCTTGGTAAGAATGTCCTTCCAGAGATAGTCTGTCATTAGTCCGTCTGGATTCGGCGGATTGCCTGCACCGTCGTTATAGCCCTTGTTGAACGGCAGGAACCAGCTGTCCTTACCAGAGAGCTTTGTACAAAACTGTATTGTGGCATCATCCACAGCAAAATGAACCATGCAGCGTTTGAATGAAAACAGTAAATCATGTGGATCACGGTCTTCCTTATACTGCTGCGCAGCATTTTCAGTATTCTGCTTTGTGAGCTGGTTCTTCAGTTCCATTGTGATAACTGGTAGGCCATTGATAAAAATGCAGACGTCCAGTGCCAACTTGCCAGCGTCCTGTGAATAGCGGAGTTGCCTTGTCACACTGAAGATGTTCTTCGCATACATAATCTTAGCCTGTTCATTATTCTCAGTCGGTGTCAGATAGAACATGATAAGATCAGCCGGGTAAACCTTGATGCCGTTACGTAGCACATCGATAATGCCACGCTTGGCAAGCTCTCCTGACAGGCGATTCAAAAACTGCCGCTTCTTTGTATCAGACTTGAATACGCCCAGCTTGTCCATTTCCTTCGGCTGGGTATCCTGAAGGAACCAGAACAGGCGCGCCTCATCGACAGCGTATTCTTTGTTATAATCGGTGTTTGTACCTTCCTCATAACCGTTGTGCTCTACAAGCCACTTCACAATTAAGGATTCAAGGCCGTTCTCCTTGGTATTGGTAAAAGCCATGATCACTCCTCCTGTTCCTCAGTTTCTTCTGTATCCGAATCTTCGCCTGTATCCTCCTCGGATTGATCTTCTAAATATTCATATTCCGGTATCACTACGCTGCGAACATCAATCTGTCCGGTGACCGCTTCTGAAATGATTCTTGCTTTCAACTCTTGCAGGAGTTTTATATCCTGACGTTCTATTTCAACGGCTTTGTCTATCTGTGCAAGTCGGCTATCGATTTCATCAAGAATATCTTTTTGTTCATCAAGTGATGGAATCGCTACAGTAAAATTCTTTATGTAATTTACAGATACTCTCTTCTGACCAGCTGAGCCAGTCATTACTTCTTCACCAAGTTTTCTGAAGTGTTGCGTCATAGTAATCATATACAGATACTTTGACAACACCTTTTCAGATGGGCGTAGGTTAATAAACTCAGTGGTACCGAATCCAATATCTGTATCAAGATCGTCCAGGCATGCGCCCTTACCATTCTCAAAGCATGGTGTAATTTTAGCGACGACAACATCGCTCTTTGCAAATGATGAGAAGCCTGTACGAACATCAGCGATAGGCTTTTTGATTGAACAGTCTACTTCACCCGTTTCTGAGACATTTTCCATCGGCAAAAAAGTAACCAAATCTGCATCGCTCATGTTTTTGACAACATCTGCGATTGACGCATTTGCTCGGCAAATACGCTTCAGTGGCATTACTTCCCATGTAGCCGGTACTTCTCCAAGCCAATAGACCCCGCTATCCTTTTGTTTTGTTTCTTTAAAACCATGGAGTATGCCTTGATCAATCACCGCCCTGCGCAAATCACGATATGAGGAAACTTGTCTTCTTTTTACAGAAATCAATTTATTAACTTCTGAGACCTTCCAGTCCAGATAGTGCACAATCTTATCCTGATCAGACCGAGGAGGAACGGGGAGGTAAATATTCCTCATCGTTTTCCATTTAGTAGTCCAAAGATCATCAACAATTCCATAGCCATTCCTGTAAAATTCCTCTGAAAAATAGTAGCTCCTAAGCAGATAGTGGTAGAAATTTCCATTAATCTCATTATGCGGTTTCAAAACAGTAATGATCATTGAGCAAGAGCCATCGTACTTTGAAATACCTCCGGCACCTTTTCTATCTGATCTGCTATTAATTGCAAAATCACCCGACTTGATGAGCTTTCGATTATTTCCATTATTTGTTTTGGCAGCATTAGCAAGTTGAGGCACAACACCCATATATCCAACCGAAAGCGGCTCATAGTCCTTATCGGACACCTTTGTCACACGTTCAGAGAAGAGCTCTCGCATTTTCAGCGCTTGCCAAGATTTTGGGAGCGCAGTGAACCATATAGCCTCTGGAGTATCATAATAATCTGTATATTTACTCATTTAGACCTCCCAATACTTCCGCCAACACTCCATCAGATTCTCTTTCAAGTGCATTCAAATCCTCAACTATGTCTGTCATTGTTCGAAGCTCTACGGGCTTATAAAAGTATTTTGTAAAACTCAACTCATAACCCACCTGTGTTTTCTTTGCATCTACCCATGCATCCGGAGCATAGGTCAACACCTCATTCTTCATGAAAGCGTCTATACCGCCCGCGTAATTGAGCGGCACAATCTCAGTATCCCGAAGGTCTGCATCGGCCTCGCCTTCAATCGCTTTTGCATTCGGATCTTTTTCTGTTATAAAAGGGCGTACTTTTTTTAGCATTGCAGCTTTAAGCTTCGTCGCCCGTGCAAAAGCTGTCCAATCATCGAGTGGTGTCCCGCTTGGCAGATTCTCAATAGCAGTTTTATATGTTTTCAGTTCTTCGGCCTTCTTGAAAGTGCCTTCCGGAATTATTCTTTCCGGGTATACTTTAAGGCGCATTGGCCTCTCAACTGTTACTGACCAATACCCAAATTCGGAGTTATCAAATACATGACTGACTTCGCTTTCCTCCATATCCATAAAGATTTGAAGAATTTTTTCACGGATTTCCGGTGTAAATTCGCAGTTCTTTTTTCCCATGTTTTTTCGCAGAGGGGATTTCATTTCCATTGCATCTATTAATTGAATTTTTCCCTTGCGTTTGTCTGCCTTCTTGTTAGAAAGAACCCAGACAAAGGTAGCAATCGGCGTGTTATAAAACATGCTTTCTGGCAGAGCAATGATTGCTTCAACAAGGTCGTTTTCTATCATATACCTACGAGCATTACTTTCTCCGCTTCCTGCATCTCCGGTAAAAAGCGATGATCCATTGTGAACCTCTGCAATTCTACTTCCAAGTTCAGTATCTTTCTTCATCTTAGCAACATTATTGAGAAGGAAGAGAAGCTGTCCATCACTTGTCCTTGGAAGCATCTGCAATTCTTCCCCATCCTCAAGGTAGGTGTTAAAGCGAGTATCCAGAATATCCTTCTTGCCGCCCATCTTCTCAGCGTCTGTCTTCCAGCTCTTACCGTACGGTGGATTTGAAAGCATGAAGTCAAACTGACGGGAAGCATGCTGATCATCAGAAAGCGTGGAGCCATACATGATGTGATCGGCTTCCTCTCCGTCGCCCTTCAGGAGCATGTCCGCCGTGCAGATGGCGTAAGTCTCCGGATTAATTTCCTGCCCGAAGAGATGAATAGCTACTTCCTTGCCGCTCTTTATGGCCAGCTCGTTCAGTCGTGCCTGAGCAACCGTGAGCATACCGCCCGTGCCACATGCTCCGTCATAACAGGAATACGTGGCATCCTTAATTTTGTCTTCAATCGGTACGAATACAAGATCGGCCATAAGCTCGACGACGTCACGAGGAGTCCAGTGCTCGCCGGCTTCCTCGTTATTCTCTTCGTTGAACTTACGGATCAGCTCCTCGAATATAGTACCCATGCCATGATTATCCAGTCCGGGATGTTTTAGGATTTTCTTATCCTCGTCCTTGTAGATCGGATTTGGGCTGAGGTTAATATCGGAAGATGTGAACTTCTCAATGACTGCACCAAGGATGTCCACATCCACCATCGTGTCGATCTGGTTACGGAATTTGAACTTATCCAGTATCAGCTGAACATTGGGAGAAAAGCCGTAAAGGTATGCAATAAAATCGGCTTTGAGGGTCTGAGCCTTCGACCGGCTGGTAAGATCTTTCAATAGGAAAGGAGACGCATTGCAGAAAGCCTGCCCAGCTGCATTGCAGAGTGCAGGCCATTGATTATCGATCTTTGCAGCGTCGAGTTGCTTCTTCATCGTGAGCACTACAGGTTTTGTCTCCTCCAGCATAACGTCCAGACGGCGAATAACCGTCATTGGAAGAATGACATCACGGTATTTGCCGCGTACATAAACGTCGCGCAGGCAGTCATCCGCAATTCCCCATATAAAACTTACTATTTGGTTATATACTTGATTATCCATTTTTCTTTTACCTACCTTTTTACTTTTTGGCTTCAAATTGCCCACAGCATATACTACCGCACTTTAATTCTACTGCATGAACTATCCGATATAACGGTCTCATTCGAAATTGGTTACATCGGAATTGTCCGCAGCACCGCCGGAACGTATCCATTTATCGACTTCAGATAGCTTGAATTTCCAGAGCCGTCCGACTTTATATGCAGGCATATTTCTTTTGGCAATCCATTGCAGAACGGTCTCGCGGCCGACGCCGAGATATTCTTGCACATCTTTCAAAGTAGACCATTTTTCAATGTTTTTGTCGCTCACTTAATTAACCTCCATTTACATGACCTCAAATTTAACATCAATAGTGACGGCAAACAACCTATTGTTATTTGGAAAGCAATCATTGCCTTCGCTGTCCAGCATTACCCACAGACTTTCATAATGACCTTCACTACCACGGGCGTCAAAGCTCGTGGTTATTTTTATATCTTTTCCCGGAGAAGTGTCTGGCATGACGATGCAGTTCGTATCTGCTCTCGGCTTTACACTCGCTTGATTGACAAATACAAGTTTTCGATTTCTCCACATCTGATTTCCTGCATTGCGGATTACCCAAGTGTGATCAAACCTATCATAGCATTTTTTCGTATATGCTTTCGCCGGTTGAAACTCAAGCACAAAGGCGCTATCGCCTGGATATGTCGGAACCATAGGATTTGGTTCTTCAGGTGGAAAACAGAATAACGTACAGCTGACTACTGAACGGGAAGCTGCAATCCGAAACGGAGTAATTCGTTAGGACTGCGGACGGCATACTATTGCCATTTTTAGGTCAGCTCTGCAGATTCCTCCGTTTCGAGAAACGACAAACGGAGGAATTTAAAGTGTCAATTCATGAAAACCAGAGTCAATCCAAGGAATACCGTATCTACCTCAAAGACCTGCACCAGTGGGTGCCGGTCAGCAAGACCGATTTTGATAATTACTATCGCGATATCAACGCCTACCGTCGTAGGCAGCAGAAACACGGCCGCTGTGTCTGCCCTGCAAGTAAACGCTACCTCTGCGATATGGACTGCTAGAATATGTCCCTCAACAGGAAGATCAATAAAGTACTGTGCCCTCTCCAACTTGATCGGTTCATTATCCATATTGAAGATAACATACTCCTCTTTATCACCATGATCTTCATCTTCTTTGCTGCAGTCATGAAGCTCTTTCGGATACACCAAAGTGCCTACTTTACTGAGAATGCCCGATTCATAACTATTCCATATTTCTTTTTTCCCGGTAAGTTTTGCCTCCAGCTTTGTTAGTGTATCCTCTACACCAGCTGCCTCAAAATTTACAATTTTGTTCAATAAAACAAGCTGTGTCTTGTCAAAATATACACTGGCCTTCAGCTTTTTATATGCCATACGAATGTAATCACATAAATTCAAAACATCAGAGATGACTGTTGCCCCCTCACATCCTGCTTGCCTTTCCAATGATATCATATCAAACATCAATATAGTCTAAGTATCTTCATAAACTGCTGAACCATTCTCTCTCTGGAAAGACGCGCTCATCTTTCTCCTGCATCTTTGTCTGATTTGAGCTCGTTCAGGAATTACTTTATTTCCTGAATATATACTTGTGGATCGTAAAGAAGCCCGTAGATGATGAGACTTACCATAACCATATTCTGAGCAACCACTGTAGGACAAACGGAAAGTCCAAATCAGGGGCATATGTTATGGAATCCAAAAGTTGGATCCGGACATCCAAACCAAACAAAAGGAAGCAGCGGGCTCTCCGGAAAAGAGCACGCCACTTCCTTCAGCCGACAATTGCCGTTTGGCACTTGAAGCGTAAATATTAATTATGCACGGGCAGCTCAATCAGGCATCAGACCGGCCGCTCCTGCAGATCCGCCTTCAAAAACTCGTCCGATACAATGGGATCACATTGATCACCGGTTCTTCATAGGGATGTACTTGCTTTATGGCATCCACGGTACGGTCAATATCTTCATACCGGCAGGTAACTTCCACTTTCAGCTCGGGCTCGGAGCTTAAGGACTGCTCTTCCCCGATGTAAGGGCTGCTGCCCTGGAGCGGCCGCCAGCAGCCAATGACCCTGCTGTACGACAAACAGCTGTCATAGTTCCCTATATGCCCGGCATCCACGCTCCGCAGCGCCTCCTGCAGCTGTGTCAGATGGGTCCCCGGAATAAAGATTTCAATTTTGCAGTACTTAAAACGTTCCATGCATGTCTCTCCCCGTTTCATGATTTTACAGACGTCTATTTGGCCTTGCTGCTGTCTTCAAAGATAATGGCCTGCAGCGCCTCCCTGTTCTTTGGAAGATCCGGAACCATTACCAGCATCTTACGAATCCAGGCAGATTCATAGGCGTTGTCCAGAGGAATCCGATTATCTTCAATCTTATCAGGATGGAACCGGAAAACATTATATACCAGACTGATTATTTCATTGTTGGTAAGGTCCGTTGTAATATAGGGGAACAGAGTATCCACCATTTTCGTGAGCTCAGGCAGTCCCAGAGACTTTACCTTTTGGAATGCAGAAAGCATAACGTTCCGCTGCCGCTGTGTCCGTTCAAAATCATTGTTTCCGACTTTGCGGATCCGTGAATAAGCCAATGCCAGCTCCCCGTTCATATGTACCTTTCCCTCTGACAGGCCGGTAAATCCCTGCTCCTTCAGGTGAGACGCTTCCTTCGCATTGATGTCAATATCCACTCCGCCGATCTTGTCAAAGACTTTCTGAAATCCATCAAAATCCACTTCAACATTGCCGTCTATTTTCACAAGAAAATTCTTTTCCACCGTGGCATCCAGAAGTTTCATCCCTCCGAAGGCATAGGATGCATTGATCCGGTTGTCGCTGTAACCCGGTATCTGCAGATACATATCCCTCATAAGGGACGTGATCTTCACTTTCTGATCCCGTTTGTTGACCGTGAGAATCATCATGGAATCCGAACGGGCTCTGTTCTCCCCGGGCCTCTTGTCCTGCCCGATCAGCATGATGTTCATAATATCCTTGTTCTCCATGATGTCCCCGCCTTCGGGCCACTTCAGATCATCCGGATTCATTGTTTCATGAGAATCGTCCTCTTCCTCCTCATTTGTTTCAAAATATTCGTCCTCCGGCTTGACCGTTTCCTTTGTCTCATTACGCGAAATCTTGTTCAGCTTGGACTGCGCAAAAGACCATGCTGCTGAAACGCCGCCGATCAGGACTGCCAAAATAACAATGACAACAATCGGCCATTTTTTTCTCTTGCCTTTTTTGTCTTCCCCCATGTTGATTCCCTCCCTCTTAACCCCATACGCCGTTTACAGGCATAGAAGTAACTAATCAGATTGTAGCATCATTGACGCTTGTTTGTCTATGCTTCCCTTATTTCTTCATCTTTCTTCCAATCCACGCTCCCTCAAAAGGGAGCAACCATTGGATGGACTCTCCTACATGTATCCTACGGATGTGAGTGAATCACCACAGTCCCCCGATCCCGAAACAGACTGCAGGATATAGCTTCGCCCTTGCAGCTTTTCAGCAGCAAAAAGGATGATGCTATGTCCTCACTCCAAAGCTGCCTTGCGCCGGAACAGCTAAGGCTTTCTTCATGATGGTTTAAAATTATTCAACATAGAAATCATAACACATTTACTATACTAATACAATAAAATTGGAAAATTTATGGCGAATCCTGCCACAATGAGTTGACATATGCCATTTTTTATAGGCATACAGATTATCGTACAGATTACGTAGTATATAGTATAATGAAAAGATGCGAAAAGAAAGATATGAAGACAGGTTTCACAACAGGGCCCAGCTTGGTAGGGGCAGAACCCCGCTGTGCAAGTAATCGAAAAACAAAGCCTCCAGTTATACTGCCATTTCATCATATGGCAATCCATCATTTATTCTCAGGCGGTTGCTCTGTTTTTGGAGGCTGAGAGAAATCCGGTCTCCTGTAGGGCCCAGGCAGTTCTGATGTCTCTGGAGGCTGACTCGTTATTGGCGTCCTGGGTGGTGGAGTCGGTTTTGACGTCTCTGGAGGCTGACTCGGCGTGGGAGTTGGTTTTGGAGTTGGCCTTGGTGTCGGCATTGGCGTCCTCGGAGGCAGTGTGGGAGTCGGCCTTGGCGTCGGTATTGGCGTCCTCGGAGGCGGTGTGGGAGTCGGCATTGGTGTCGGCCTTGGCGTCCTCGGAGGCGGCGTGGGAGTCGACCTTGGTGTCGGCATTGGCGTCCTCGGAGTTGGTTTAGGAGTCGGCTTTGGCGTCGGAGTGGACGTCCTTGAAGGGTTAGGCATCTTCGACGTCCTGGGTGGATTAGTCGGCTTCGGTCTCCCTGTAGACGGATGGTGCGATGTACCTGGCTTATTGGCAGCGGCAGGTGACTTATTATCCTGCTGATTATTGGGAGCGGCAGTCCTGGATAGTGGCTTCCCGGCTTCTGCGGCCTTAGCTGCTATCTTCTTTTGCTCCTGCTCATTATTGCCATTCACCTCAGATTCCGCACCCTGAGTATCCTCCGCTTCTGCCTCAGCATGCTCTTTTTCCTCATTGAAATCACTTTTATTTGTTTCATCAGTCATTCCTTCATTATTGACCTTGTCCCCATCCTCTCCCATTCCATCACCCTGTACCTCATCCTCTATCCCGGCAGGTTTATCATTAGTGTTTCTATACCTGTGGTTACCTCTGCTGTTACCAGCGACGGATACGATCACCACAGTAGATACGGCTAAAACTGCTGTGATACCAATGATAATCTTATCTTTCATATCCACTTTATTCGCCTCCGCTCCTGTTTTCTCTCCGTTTTCATCTATCGGCTTATCATCCCGGGTATCCTGATCCAATTCTTCTGCAGATATTCCGTCATGCTTCTCAAGTACTTGTTTCTATGCCTGCTATGTGGTTTGATTCCATACACATTCAGGTAATCCTCTTATATAATAGCCATCGGATTTTTTAACAATTTATTTAACTTTTCATAGACATTCCACAGCATCGCAATAGCCATATCATAACTCCATGAGTAAGCCCTATCTACATCCTCAATACTACATCTTCAATATTACATCTTTAATACTACATTTTTAATATTGCATTTTCAAGTGTGTTTCGACCTTTTCCCGGAATCTACCCTTTCATCCTTTTTGGGGCTTTTGACTCTGGAAGGTACTTTTGCTATTCACAAGATGCTTCTGCAATGTATTGGTATATGCAACTTTTTGAAGTGAGATCCTACATAAACCGAAACAGATCGGTCCAAAAGCAGTCAAAATTCCGTTATGGTAAACAATCCCGCCCATCCTTAATATAGGGCGGAATCCATAATGGCCTCAGCGATAATAGAAATATAAGTGCTCTTTTATTCGTTTTCGGTAAATCGAGTAGGAGGCTGCCCATTAATTGAGCAGCCGACCTCTCACGCCACCGTGCGTACCGTTCGGTACACGGCGGTTCAATCGCATAAGTGCAATTTGTGAAGATGCTCATACTGAGCCGGGAAGTCATAATATCCCGCCAGTGTGAGCTTTTCATTTGTAATGGAACGCTGTAAGACTGCGCTCCCGGCGATTCGCCAGTAACCCAGTCGGGAGTTTCCCCACTGATAAGCCTGTTCGTCCGGTACTCCCAATTTTCGTAGGTTTTGTACCTTCGTTTTCGGCTTCTTCCATTGCTTCCAGATATACATGCGGAATCTCCGCCGTAGCCAACCGTTCCACCTTTGCAATGCCTGCTTAATGCTGGCTATATAGTAGTAGCCGAGCCATCCGCGGATATAGACTTTCACGTTCTCCATGACCTTGCGCACATTTCTGCCTTGATTGCGGCGTGTCAGATCTTTCAACTTTCTTTTTGCCTTTGCCAGACTCTTTTCGTGCGCACGGATATAGATTCCGTTGCCGTTCTTTCCCAGCGTAAAACCCAGGAATTTAAACTGTTTGGAGTACACTCCTGTCGCCTTGCTCTTTTGAACATTTACCTGAAGTTTTAATTTGCCCTCCAGATATTTCCGGCTGGATTTCAGTAAATGTCCGGCTGCCCTTTGACTTTTCGCGAGTACTACGATGTCGTCCGCATAACGGATGACCTGCACGCCCCGTCTCTTCATCTCCTGATCAAATTCGTTCAGATAAATGTTTGCCAGCAGCGGCGAAAGAGGCCCGCCCTGTGGTGAACCTTCTTCCGTTTTACGCACGACGCCGTTTTCCATAACGCCGCTTTTCAAATACTTCTTGATGATGTTTGTTACACGTCGGTCATGGATTTGTCTGCGCAAAAGATTCATAAGCAGTTCATGGCTCAAGGTGTCAAAGTATTTTGAGAGATCTATCACCACAACTTGCGTGTAGCCCTGCTCCGCGTACTCTTTCACCTTCCGTATTGCCTATCCGTTAGGATTTCTCTGAGTTTTTACGAGCTGTCCCGGAAGCTTCAGCTTTTCTTTCGGAGGAAACTGTGTATCGAAGGCATCTATGTCGACACCTTCGCAATCGTAACCATCCGGATCGGTATAGGTTCCCGTTATCCCGTCAAGGAATCCATTTGCCAATTCCTTTATAAGAAAATACGGAACAGCCTCATTTCTTGGCTCTGCATAATAATGAATGCCTTTCGTACTCGCTACCACAAATCCGGATTTACCGTAAAAATCGATATTGCCAGTGATAGCCAGTGCCCTTGCGCCAAGTTCTTTTGCTTTTTTCATTGAATACTTCAAAAGAATTGTGCCGTAGCCTTGGCGCTGGAAGTCGGGATACACACTGATCGGGCCGAATGTCATAATGGGAACAATTCTGCCATCATCCGCATGAATTTCAGCATGCGAATACATGACATGAGCAATGATTTTCCCATCTACGGTCAAACATACACTCAGTTCCGGGATAAAATCGGGACGCGTACGATAACGGTGCAGGACATAATGCTCCAGGCATCCAGGACGGTAAACGTTCCAAAATGCTTCTCGCGTTAAGTTTTCGACTTCGTTGTAATCGGCACTTGTTTCGGGGCGGATCTTGTAGTCATTTTTCACGGTGTTGCCCTCCTAAAATTGTTGACTATCAATTATGGGAGGCTTGTGCAGAGATTAATTTACGCAAACCTCCCGGTCAGCGCACAATCTCCCATACTAAATATTTCTTCATAACTCAATTCTCCTTATAATAGTTATAAACTTTGTATGTTTTTTCCTGTATTTAGGTAGCATCAGCCAACAGAAGCGACGCTGTTTTGCCCCTTGCCCGCCTCGACCATGCCATTTTATCTCAATTGTGTTATTCATTGAATAAATCTACCTTTAAAGCTTGTTCAATCCAATTTTTTATCAAAGCCTGCCCGGCTGGTGTACGCCAATCCTTTTCAATATCTGCATGGCATTTTTGACCAAGACCTTTTCTGAGATGATGACAATAGAGACATTCAAGTGGTTCAAAACCTGTTCCATGAAGCTCACAAAGACCATTTCTCAAAAAATTGCATCCATTGTTTGCATATTCCTGCAAAGCGTAATTTCCTTCGCAACCTTTAAATGCGGGAGATAATACTCCAAAGGTCATTTCAGGTGAAATTTCCAGCATCATGCGGCCCCCATAACCTGCCCTGATTGCCTGTAACGCTTCCTCAACAGTCCACCAGCCCGGGCGATTGCAGTATGATCTGCATATTTCACAACTGCATGCCTCAGAAGGGGGATATTTTTCCTTCAAAGACTTAAACTTCTTTTTCCTTTTCATCTTGTTCACCGCCGTTGTTTGCCATCAACCCGCAG
>ENA-UOOK01004069-UOOK01004069.1-fermentation-metagenome-genome-assembly--contig:-NODE-4069-length-16008-cov-10.937002_pt1 | contig 16008 bp, 15 predicted proteins | sample MGYA00245777_ERZ724023 | MGnify/ENA primary metagenome ERZ724023 (study PRJEB28704, sample SAMN03018312) | fermentation metagenome | biome: anthropogenic terrestrial biome; feature: soil...
GGTAACGCTCAGCATTTTGTTGATGTTTTAACTACTGGCAAAGCCGATGCCGCACTAGCAGCTGGAGTTTTTCACTATGGGCTTGTTTCCATTGCCGAGGTAAAAGCAAAACTTGAAGAGGCTGGTATTAGTGTAAGAATTTAATTTGCTTGGGTTTGCACTAAAGTTTTGATTTATCTCAACTAAAACAAACATTTCTCGACGTTAAATCCTCGTTTTTTTGCTGATATGCAGAAAGTATCAACTAAGAAATGAGGTTTTCCTCATCCATTTCTGAAAAATACATCTAGAACCACCTTGGATTTTTGCTCTAATTTTGTACCAGAAAATAACAATAAAAACATAATACAAAGAAATCACAATGGGAGCAATAACAATTCAATCAGTAATACTGGCAGGTCCAGTTAGTTTTACAATCATGTATATTTTAATGCGAACTCTATTTAAGAACTCAGTTCTTTATAAAATTGGATTTGCAACTGGGTCGGCCATTGTGCTAATAGCTTTCGTTACTAGCGTTCAGTCAAAACTTGGTCCTATTCATAATGTATGGGCTTTCCCTCTTAATATTGCTATGGGTGTTTGCAATTACTTGTATCCCTCTGCTTGTAGTTTGTATGATTTGCTATATGTTCCACCTTTCTTTTTAACAAGCTCTTCATGGCTTCCCTCTTCAACGACTTTGCCTTTGTCTAAAACGATTATCCTATCTGCATTTCTTACTGTACTAAATCTATGTGAGATGATAATGACAGTTTTATTATCAAAGAAATTATATATCCTGTTAAATATCTTGTACTCAGAAACTGCATCGATTGCTGCAGTTGGCTCGTCAAATATTGCAAGAGGAGCATTTCTGTAGAAGAAGCGAGCAATTGCTATCTTTTGAGCTTGTCCTGTACTCGGTCGAATACCACCCTCTATTTTCTCAGTCATAATTTGATTATACTTATTCTTGTACTCCATAATGAATTCATGAGCATCAGCATTCTTTGCAGCTTCAATCACTTTCTTTTCATCAACCTTCTCTTTTGGCTTTCCTGTTATGATATTCTCTTTAACACTTAGATGAGAATAGAAGTTAAATTCTTGAAAAAGAACACCTAAATTTTTGTACCAATCATCTATAGAAAGGTCATTAATATTTACTCCATTTATTAATATCTCACCACTGCTAACAGAGTAGATTCTTGCTAGTAATTTTACAATTGTAGTTTTTCCAGCACCGTTATGTCCGACTAATGCAACCTCTTCTCCACTAGCTATTTTCAAATTCAAATTTTCAAAGACATATTTCTTTGCCTTTGGATACTTGAAAGAAACATTCTTAAACTCTATCTCAGGTGGAGTTGTTAAATATGGAAGTTTTACATCTCCATCTTTTACAGCAGGCTTCATTTCAAAGAGAGTAATTAAGTCTTTCATCTTAACAGAAAACTCATTCATATATGTGATTGAAGCTAACATACTATCTAGAGAGCCGGAGAATGTATCCAATGCTCTCATTTGGAAGGATGCTGTACCTAATGTGAAATCTCCTGCTACGAATTTGTAGAATACTACACCGTAACCAAGGACTCCAATGATTGAATCCAAAGCTGTGAGAAAGAAATTTGTAATTTCTCTTTCCTTAAAAATTTTCAGCATTCCATCATTGAACCAAGAAAAGAAATTATTGAATTTATCTTTAAAGAATTCGTATCCTCCAACAATACTAATTTCTTGCAAGCTAGATGCATTTTGGACAGTGTTAATAGATGACCATGCAATTCTTCTTTTTTCTGAATTATCAACTTGCCAACGAAAATCTTTTTTCATGAAATGCTGATCAGGGAAGAATTTAATAATCATAGATACAAGAAGAATAGGAATCATAATTGGGAAGAAGGAGAGAATAATTCCTCCAGATACAACTACTTGTACGATGTTTGAGATAAAAATTGTAGTATCATTTAAGACTGAAAAAGTGTCTTGTAACCATTGAGATGCTCTGTTTATACGATTGAGTACATCAGGATTTTCTAAATTTTGCACACCCAAGTAATGTAGTTGTTGTGCAAATACTATTTCTAATCTACTTCTACTTGTTTGTCTTAATCCTCTGTATGCATATTGATAAATGTTTCCGATTAGTCCAGATACGAAGATGTAATACAGTAGTAGGGCAACAAGGTATGGAATCATTTCTCTAAAGTCTTTACTTTGGCTTGATGCAACAGAGATTAATTTGTCAATTATTTTTGCAAAGAAGATTCCATATACAAAGCCCCTTAGATCTCTAATTATCCTAGTTGTTACTAGAAGAATAGTCTTTGCTGGTGATATTTTGTAGTATATTTTGAAAATCCAAATGATTGTACGGATAAATTCCTTTGGAGATAGTTTCTCCTCTTTCTTGTTTTTCTTCTTCATCTATTGATATTGGATGGGTTTAATAAAGAGTATTGTAACAGGCAAAATTCAAAAGTGTCAAGTTTTTTGTTGTTCTAAAGATGTTTTCTAACAGTACTCAATACTCTTTCTAACAATTCATTTAAAGAATTAGCTTTCATGAGTACACCTGCTGCATATGTATGTCCACCACCACCTAAATCTTCAGCAATTACCCTCACATCTTGATACCCCTTTGTACTCCTAAATGATACAAACCAATTATCTTCTGTATTCATATCAGGTTTAATGATAAAGCCCCAATGTACACCCTGTATATATCTCAGGTATTTATCTCTCAAAAATGCCTGTGCCTCACTAGAACCTCTTCTTAACTCCTGATCATTCTCCAATTCAACCCTATCCACAAACATATATGCCATATCTTTCTCAATTGTTAATGAATCTAAATATTTAACAATTGCAGGAGTAGCCTCTCTTGGGAATTTAGAATTTCTGTATGCAAAATCTTCCAAATCGACATCAACAATACTCTTAGCTTCAGCAAACACCCTATGTGTATTGGGAGTAGTAATATCGTAGAGAAATCTCCCTGTATCAGCAACAATGCCGTACTGTACTAAAGATGCACTATCTTCATTAAGCTTAAATCTCTTTCCATATATCTCTTTAGCTAACACATATACCTGTTCAGTAGCTGAACTCATATTTTCATTAATAATGGTAATGTTCTCTTTCTTACTAAAGAATGTATCATGGTGATCAATTACTACAGTTGGCAATGTACCATCTACACTATCTTCTTCATCAATACACAAGCTTAAATCTCCAGCATCTGTAATTAAAATTGCATCATACCCATCACTATCCAATTTACTCACCATCTCAATATCCTTCATATTAGGTAATCTCATAGAAGGATTCTGTTTTGCTTGAATATTGAAAATTTTTTTAGGATACATCTCCATTAAAATCTGTCTTAACAGAAGAGAACTACAAAAAGCATCTACATCAGGTCCTTTGTGTGTAAGGATTAGAAACTTTTCATACCTCTCTACAATTTTCTTAAATTCTTTGTATTCATTTTTCATATTCTTGATAATACCAGATAGAGAGAATATAATACAGATATTGCATTAAATTAATAAAAATACACATGTTAGACATCAAAAGAATTGTAGAAAATAAAGAACTAGTAGAAAAAGGACTTCTCAAAAGAATGAATAAAGAAGATCTAAACTTAGATCAAATAATCTCTCTCTATGAAGAGAAAAAGAAACTTCAAACAGAATTTGATACAAAAAGGGCGGAGCAGAATAGTTTTAATGAGAAAATGGCTAAGATAGATAAGAAAGGTGATGATTTTAAGAAATTAGTAAAAGACTTAAAACAGAAGGCAGAGGAAGTTAAGGAAGTTGAAGCTAAGCTTAAAGATGCTGATGATTTGTTAAAGTCAAAGTTGGAGGTTCTACCTAACATTCCAGATGTAGATGTAGTTTCAGGTGGTAAAGAGAATAATGAGGTTGTCAAAGAGGTTGGAAAGAAACCAGAGTTCTCTTTTGCAATTAGAGATCATGTTGAGTTAGGTACAGATCTTGGAATTTTTGATTTTGAAACAGCAACAAAGATATCAGGTAATAATTTCTCTATGTACAGAGGATTAGGAGCACAGTTGGAGTGGGCATTGATTAACTATTTCATTTCAACACACCTTCAAAATGGGTATGAAATGATCCTTCCTCCAAACCTTGTAACTAGAGATTCTGCATATACTGCGGGACAATTACCAAAGTTTGAAGAAGATGTATATTGGGTACAGGATGGATTATGTTTAATACCTACTTCAGAAACAGTCCTAACTAACATCTACAGAGGCGATATTTTAGATGAAAAGGAGCTCCCCAAAAAGTTCTTTGCATATACTCCTTGTTACAGAAGAGAGGCTGGTAGTTACAGAGCAAATGAAAAGGGATTGATTAGAATGCATCAGTTTAACAAAGTGGAGATGTTCCAATATACTTCTAAAGAAAAATCAAAAGATGCGTTTGAAGAGATGCTCTATAATGCAGAAGAGCTAGTCGCTGGACTAGGTATGCATTATAGAGTTGTTAAATTAGCTGCGGGAGATTGTTCTGCTGGTATGGCAAGGACATATGATGTAGAGGTATATATTCCTTCTATGGATAAATACTACGAAGTGAGTTCGGTTTCAAATGCTAGAGAGTATCAAGCAAGAAGAGGTAATATGAGATATAAAAATGCTGATGGTAAAATAGATTTCTTGCATACTCTGAATGGTTCTGGTTTGGCAACTAGTAGATTGATGGTAGCACTAATTGAAACATATCAAAATGAGGATGGTAGTATAACAATCCCAGAAGTTCTAAGACCATTTATGGGAGAGATAACTAAAATTAGGAAGTAAAGGATATGAACTATTTTCTAGGATTTTTTCCAGATGATGAGAATAGAAAGAAAATAACGGAAGTTGTATCTGGTGTAAAGGAAGTTTTTGAAGGCTTTGATATCAAGGTAAGATGGAGTCAACCTAAGTCATACCATATAACAGTTCTTTTTCTAGGAACAAAATTTCCCTTCCCAAAAGTTTTAATGTGCAAACAGAAATTAAAGAAGTTTTCATTTAGAAAATTCAAAGTTAGATTTAATTCCATAAAGCTAGGAATCTCAAGAAAGTACAGAGAGCTTCTCTATCTGGATCTCTTAGAGGGTGGAGATGAGATGAGACAGTTGCATCTGGAATTGAGGAATATGACAGGTACTAAGGAGGATACAAATTTCATACCACACTTAACATTAGGTAGAGTAAATAAGGATCTTACAACTCAGGAGTATATGAATATAGCTAAGGATCTTTCAGTTGTAACAAAGAAGTTGAAGGTAAATAAAATTGAATTTGAGGTACAGAGCATCGATTTAGTTAAATCAGAAGAGGGTCTATACTCTATCGAAATGAGTGTTAATGGTGCTTAGAATCTCTTCTAAGCTTTTTACGTACTCTACATTCTCATTCCTTCTAAACCATGTTCTCTGTCTTTTTGCATATTGGTTTGTATGCGTGATAATTTCCTCTTTTACCTCTTGGATACTCTTCTCTCCATTAAAATATCCATCGAACTCTCTGTAACCAATCGTATCTAGAGCAGGGTAGATATTTAATCTCTCTTTGTGAATCAATTCATTTTCGTTGATTAATCCAGCCTCAAACATTTTCTCTACTCTCAATCGAATATTTTTCTTTATGGTATCCACATCTATGTCTAGAAAAAAGTAGAGGTGGTTTAATGCTTTCCCTTTCTTAACGCTGGGTAAGCCGTGTTTAATGATATGCATTAATCTTCTTGGGTTCTCTTTGTCACTTTTATTAAGCTTTTCCAACTTTTTGCTTCCAATCATTTTTTGGAGATCTTTAATACTTAAACCTTTTAAATCAATATTAATTTCTTTCTTTGGATTTTCTTTAAGTTTGTAGTTATATACAACTGAGTCTATGTATAGTCCTGTTCCACCAACGAATATGGGAGTTACATTTTCTGGTAATTTTTTTAGAAGTGCAAATACATCTTTTTGGTATTGGTATAGATTGTACTGTTGTTTAACAGAGATATAAGAGTATAAATAATGTTTAATCCCATCAATTATGAACACTCCATCTTCGATTTCATCAGGAGTGGGCTTGGCTGTTCCAATAGAGATTTCTTTGTAAACCTGTCTTGAATCGGCATTGATGATAACACCGTTGATTTCTTTTGCTAGCTTAATTGCAACATCAGATTTTCCTGATGCTGTACATCCAGCAATTACAATAATAGGTCTTTTATTCATCCTTGAAGATAATTGATACTAAGAGGAAGTTAATCCAGATAGTTCCAATGGAGAGAATAGATGTAAGGAGTATAAATGTAAAAGGTGTTCCTGTTAGTGAGAGTATAAAGGCAATTATTAATAGCGCAATAAAAACTGTAATTTGAAGTGAATCCTTAAACATTTCTTTTTTAAGTGAGTATGCATCCATCTCCTTGTGCATTTTTCGTGAGGTGAAAAAACCTAATAACATTCCGATACTTATAATCTCAACGAAGAGTACTACAATAGGGGTAAGAAGAAATATGTATCTAATACTTTCATTAAATACTTGATTAAGGATAATGAATGATAGTACTGTTAATATTCCAGAAGAGAGTAGTGATATTGTTGTAAATGTAATAAACTCTTTCTTTTTTCCGCTTAAAACCCATGATGCAAATAGAATGAACAGCAAGACAAAGATGAACATTCCTGCTAGAGATATTAATTGATAAATACTCCAGTTGTTAATTATTGATTTAAATATCTCCATTATTATACTTGTCTAACATTATCTATATACCAGTTCGATATTAGTAAAGATAGTTTTGAAATAGCAATTAAAGTTATCATCTGTATTGCAAATATTGACATTAATCCTGTCCCTAATATATTGATTGTGATTAATATAGCTATGGCTCCAATAACAATGTATAACTCTGAATCTCTGTTACTAACCAATGCTCTAATTAAAATAGTTGTTAAAATTGCAGTAATCGTGAGGAGGAATGTGTCGATAGGTGTTTGTGTTAGTTTGATATACGTAAGGTATATGGTTAAGGTGATGATTGTGGCTAAAAAGGATTTTACCAAACTTGTTTTTGTGTCGTATTTAAATATATAGAGGAGAATATAAACAGCGATTAGTGAAATTGCAAAACCAATTGTTATTTTAACATAATCGATTCGTATATTTTGAGGTTCTAAATCATTCTGAGATTCCAATATATATTTAACAGGGATATGTCCGGAGTTATATAAAAGTCCTGTAACTTTCGCTCCTATTGGATCGTCAGCATTGATACCAACTGTTATTGATTCTACCTTGCTTGAACCTTCTTGGAAGATTGGAACTTGGTAGGGTGTTACAAATCCATCTATTTCAACACCTATTGTTTCTCCCTGTTTCTCCTTTAGGAATTGGTTCAGTTCTCTTCTCTTGCTTGCTCGTTGCTTGAAAATAGCAAAGTATCTGTAAGTGCCATCACTTGTTCTTAACTTTTGTTTTGGGATATATACTTCTCTAAAATCTTCTTGGTCCCAATCTGTAGCATCGTAGTTCTCTCCCATGATTATGGTAAGAGGATTCTCTTGATTTGTAAAATCAACATCACTCTTTCTTGTTACAACCCTGTAATTAAACCTGTTTGCAACTAATTGAGCTACATTCTCTGGATCTTTTGTGCTGTTAACAACAATTCTTAGCTTTGTACTACTCTCATCCTTCTCTTCGATGAAGATAGTGGAGTTTTCAACACCAAACCCTCTTAACCTTCTGTATAGAACCTCTTTAATCTTCTTAATATCTCTATCATCTTTGGTCTCTACCTTTAAAATATATTCCTTCGACCAATATTTTGAATCTTTTGTATTTAGATTAAATGAAAGTTTTTCTGAGACTTTTTCTGTAAGGGGGAGTGCAATTAAGGTTGTAGAGATAAGCATAGCTGTAACAAGAACTAGGGCTACGTATCTGACAGTTTTCTTGAAATTAAAGTTGAAATTGAATTTTAGTTTCATAATTATAGTAAATCAGCTATTTGTCCAAAGAGTACGATTTTATCGTGTTCTAATATATTCATCAAGAAAGGTTCTCTCTTTTTTCTTGCAAAATCAAAGTCTTCTTTTGTAATAGCACTAAATCTGATAACCCTCCCTGTTTCTTTTTCAAGTAGTGCTACTGCATTTGTTAAGTCTTTTACCTTCATCTTCCCAATGAAAAGAAAATCAACATCGGTATCTCTCTCATGTTTCTTTTTAATGAAGCTTTCAGTCAGAACGACAACTTCAACACCTTCAATTCCCTTTGCGATTTCCATAATCTTTTCACCTTTTTCTGATTCTTTGTAGAATATAGCTCTGAGATCGTAAATAATAGGGCACTCTTTATTAACTCTGTATACAACCCTGTTTCCTTCTTTCTTGGATTTAAGTATACCTGCCTTTTCCAGATTCATTAATTCTCTTCGAACGGCGTTGATTTCTTCATTCAGTATTCTGACAAGTCCTCTAACATGGTGAGCAGCATCTAAATTAGACATGTATGTATCTAATATGCTGATTCTGACTTTTGATATGAACAGGTGTTTTAACATTCTCACCCCAACTGCCTAATATTATTGTTCAATTATATCAAATTTTCCATCTGATTGGGGCAGTGCTGATATCCATATTCTACCACGATTAAACTTTATAGTATTTCCACTGTTATCATAGAACTTGGTTCGCTCTGTTCTGGAGGCCTTTTTCCATTTCCCATTGATAATTTTTCCATCTTGAAGAATTACGGCTTCACCTTCTCCTACTGTTGGTATTACTACTCTTGCCGTTCCATCAGCAGCGCCACTCATTTTAACTTTTTGTATTACTATGTTTTTAGCTGTAACTTGTGTATTAGTTTCTTGATCTATATCGTTTTTACCTCCGACTTTTCTATAATATGTGTTTGTTGGTTGGTCATATGTCCAAATTGAATCATATGCACCTCCGTTATTTAGTCTCATATGGAAAACTGTTTTAACTATACTCTTTTTACCTCTGTTTGCCATGTCTGCATCATTCTTAAACTCCAAACTCTGTACTGTACTAGGGAAGCTGTTCCAATTCATTCGTTTACCGTATTCCCAAGCATTCTTCACAGAGCTGTATTCATTATGTGGTGCAACTCGTCTACCATCATTCCATCTCCATGCGCCGATAGTAGAGATATCTTTAATACCATATGCATATACATTCCCGCATGCATTTGCTTTAGGGTTGGTACTTTCTGCACAACCATCACGAATCAGAATTGGGTCGTATTCACTAAGCCATTCAAGATAGTACTGTCTTAGACTGCGAATAGGACCAACTTTGTCTGGAGCACTACTCCAGTATATTGCTAGATTTCTTGTTATTCCTCCCTCTGCATTAGCCTCATAGACAATATCAGCACTATTATACCCCGATGCTGATCTTGCATGTACATGATTGTTTGTCATTACAGCAACAGGTCTCCTGCTTCTCATCTCCTCCATCTCTTTTTTAGTAAACAGAAGTCCATTTAAAGGACTCTCCTCAGTTCTTGGTTCTTGTGGTTGAGAAAGAAGAGGTAATTGTTTTACAAAAGAATGTAGTTTTGATTTCGGAGAAATATAGTTTCTGTCAAAAAGTACAACTTGAGATGGTGGGGTGGGTCTTAGTTTGTAGATAGCAAAGTAATAAAAAGCACCAATTCCCACAAGAGAAAGTATTGCAACTAGAGGAAATATCAAGGCTTTGGGATTGAACTTTTTCTTTACTAAAGGAGATTGTGTTGTTTTATCTACTCCTTTTTCCTCAATTTTAGGTGCTTCTTTACCTTCTTCTATTTCAATTACTTTTGCCATACTAAATCCTACCATAATTGTGATGTATTTCAATATGTTGTACTGATTACATGCATATGCTAGGATTAAATATTAAAATATTAATGAAAAATATATGAAAAAATCAGTAATATATTTTATCCTAATTCTCGTCTTAATTGGTGGTATAGCAGGATATATCATTACGAGGAATAAGGGGGAGGAAGATGGTAAAACTCCTGATGCAACTCAGACACAGGAGGAGAAGAAACCAACAGGAAAGAAGGAAGATAAGAAGCCATCAAAAGATGTTGGGAAAAAACCTGAGAGTGGTGATTTTACAGGATTCTCTTCAAAAACTCAGGAGGTTGGGACTCTTGTTGAAGATGAGAAGTTTACACTTGAGAGCATTGTTGATACGGAGAGGACAGGGTATCACGAGTTTGCATTCAATTTAAGAGGTTCAAGTGAGCCAAGAGCTGTTGCTAGATATGATGCCTCTTCTAATGTAATTAAAATTGAGATAAGTAATGTAGAGAAAGATAATAGTGGTATCCCATATCAAGGAGAGAGGAGTGTTAAGAAAGAAGGAATCTCTAGATTATACCGCAATGTTTCTGGTGCTCAAGAGAAGAGCTTCTATGATATTGGTCTCTCTCAGAGTACAACATTTAAGCTAGATCTAACCTCTAAAGATGGAGAAGATGGAGTGTGGGTTGTTTTGTTGTATGTAAAATATCCAGGAGAGAAAGAAGTTTCTGAGAATCTAGGAAGTAGTGAGTTTTCTAAAACTGACCAATCAATCTCTGGTGTTGGTGTTGATAAGGATGCTTCTGTAAACTCATATGCATATAGTGCATCTGGAGGTATTTTCAAGTTAGCATTTGATGTTTCTGCTACTGGAGATAATCCAATACCAATGGCAAGTGCTAAATATAATGAGAGTGGTGATTTGGTTTTAACATTTGAAAGTTTGAAAATTGACAGAGGAAATAAATCCTTAAATGGAGCATCTTTACCTCTAGGTATAACTCTTAGTACATCTAGGGATGGAGAGCAATCAGTATATACTTTTAGTAACTTAGGAAAGAAAGATGAGTTTAAGCTTAGTGCAAACCTAGGTCCTAATCAGGTCATTATTGAAATTAAATAATGATCATATTGGTAGATTTCTCTAATGTCCTTTTGGATGTTGAGAAATGGGAATTAGATAAAGAAGTTGTTTCTCTTTTAATAAAGCTAGGTAGGAGAGGGTATCCTTTATATCTGTTTACCAATGTTCCAAGTGTAAAGCTTGAGGTGTATGAGAAAGAGTTTCGGTACATGCAGTATTTTGATGGGATAATTCATGATGATAGATATATTAAGCCTAACCCACAAGCTTATGAAATGCTTGAGGAGCAGACAGGGTATAAGTATGAGGATATGATTTTCATAGATAACAGTAAGCAGAATATTAAAGTAGGGGAGAGTTTTGGTATTAAGGGAATCCTTTATATTGGAGTTGAAGATCTAAGAAAGGAACTAAACAAACTTAATCTTCTTTAGACTTCTTATCAACGAAGGATATTTGTAAGTCTTTTCCTAAAGCATTAGCTATTTGTATGAGTTTGTATATGGATGTGTTTCTTTTGCCGTTCTCTATCTTACTAATTGTTGTTCTTGGAATTGAAGATTTGAGTGCTAACTCCTCTTGTGTTATGCCAAGCTCTTCCCTTGTATCTCGCAAGCTTCTTAAAGCTAGCTTTTCTTCAACCTTTTTATTCATATACCTTATCTCCTTCTCGGTCATATATTTTTTTTGAACTTCTCTCCAAGGAATTAATTTATATTTTTTCATAGATAGTATCTATTATATATTATTTTTTCTTTTAATAGCTTTCTCAATTTCTCTTACAGGTGTTTTCTGAGTCTTTTTCTTAAATGCGGATAGTATGATAATGTGCTCTTTATGATCGCAATATATAAATCTGTATATCCCATCACCTAAAATTCTGATTTCAAAAAGATCATATCCCTGTAACTTTTTAGAGTCAGGGTACTCTAAATATCCTCTGGTCTCGAATTCTGTTATTAGTTTCCAATATCTATCCCTTATATGTTTTGGGAAAGTATCTATTTCCTTTTCAGCTTGATTTAATATGAATATTTCTTTCTTCATATATTGTGCCATATATAACAACTTAGGTCAATATTATTTATATTCTAATAAGCAAAGATTAATTTGATATTAACTATTCTGAGAACTTTGATATAATGGAAGACACGGGGTGTAGTTCAGATGGCTAGAACGCTTGTATGGGGTACAAGAGGTCGCTCGTTCAAGTCGAGTCACCCCGACTTTTGAAAAAAATATTTGACAACCGAGAAATTTAGTATACAATATGTCCTTGTACCTAACACTATATATACTTAAATAATGGAAGATACAAGAAAAAACAGTAAACAGTATGTAGTTTTCTACTCCCTTCTGTTTATACTCCCAATAATAATTCTTCTAATTAAGGGATAAAAATTCCAAAACAGTTTGTCTTTTTTTGCAATCCATGAGATATTGTATGGATATTATTTGACTGTCCATATATATGAGAAGGATTTTAAAAGTCTTTTCTATTTTCTTTTTTCTTCTTCCTATTAAATCTTTTGCATATACATTGGATGATGTAGCAGAACATAATACTCCTGATGATTGTTGGGTTATTTTTGATAATAGTGTATATGACTTGAGCAAGTATCTACCTAATCATGATAGGTTTTTGGATATTAGAAAATGGTGTGGTAAGGATATGACAGAGGATTTTAAGAACAAAGCAGGTATCGGAAGAAATCATACTAAGTCTTCATATGTACTTTTAGAAAGATATAATATTGGGAAAGTAGGGGAGGTGGAAGAGAGTGATACAACAGTATCAATGCTGTCTAAAGAGAAGGATGTTGTTAAGGCTAAGGGGTATAATTTAATTATTCCATTGTTTATAACACTTCTTGCTTATTGGGTTAGCTTTTTCTTAATTAAGAAAGAGATATTAAAAGTACCTCTTAGTAAATTTAATGGTTTTTGGAATACAGTATTAATGTTGTTCCTTCTAATCCCTTCTTTCGGATTTGGTATATTTATGATGATTAGGACCAAAAATCCAAGATTGTATGATTTAGACTTTGATTTTATGTATTGGCATGTGGAATTATCTGTTGTTATGGGCAGTATAGCGATTAGTCATTTTTTGCAGAGATGGAATATTTTTAAATCACAGATAGCTAAAAAATAGTTGTATTTATGAATATACTTCTTACACCACTAACAAGTAGCTCTATCGCGCATACCATTAGAGCTTTAGAACTAGCTGACAGGCTGACAGAGAAAGGAGAAAAAGTTTATTTTACTTCCTGCACTCTTAAGAAAGACTTTATTGAGTCAAACGGCTATGAAGTCATAAAAAGCTATACACCATTTAATCTTAATGATAAGGATGACCAATCAGTAAATTATCTTGCTTCTCACAAACAAGAAATGATGGAGTGGTTCAAGGCCGACATAGATGCTGCAAAAGAAGTAAAAGCAGATGTTGTTGTGACATCACCTGGTATTTTAGGACCGCATGTAACTCATGCTACTGGTATTCCAACAATCGCTTTGTTAAATGGGCAGTATGTTCAAGGCTCAAAAGGTTTAATAGGTCTTTCCCTTTCTTCTGACAAGTTAATAGATGTGATAGTTAGAACGATTTTAAGACCAATTTTTAATTACATGACTGTAAAACTGTATTCATCAGAAGTGCTTGATGCATATCACAAACTAGGTTTTGGATTTAACCTTAAGAAAAGAAAAGATGTATATGAACCAATGCATGTATTAATTCCTGGAGATGAAGAGTTTGAACCTCAAAGATATCTTGACGAGAAGACAAGATTTGTTGGTCCTTTGTTTTGGAAAGGATTTGAAACAATAAATGGAGATTTAACAGACGGGGCTTTAAGAAGGTTTAAAGGCGAGAAGAAAATGGTGTTTCTAAATTTCGGAGGAAGTGTTTTTGATATAAAAACGTACAAAAGTATCATAAATGAGTTAGAAAAAATAAATGCAAAGAAAATCGTTGCACTTGGACCAAACTTTGAAAGAGAAAACTTCCCTAAGGATACAGAAGATATGATAATACGTAAGTATGTTCCAGGATTAAGAGTCTCTTCAATTGCTGATTTAATAGTAAATACAGGTTCTCAGGGTGCAATAATGCAGGCCCTTATGTATGGGAAGCCAGTTATTGCTTTTCCTGTTGGCATAGATCAATCTTTTTATTCTAACAGACTCGAGGAAATGGGTTTAGGAAAGAATATTAATAAGAGTAACATCTTTAATTTTACTAAAAGAGAAAGCTATCAACTTCTTGATAACAATATACCAAAGAAAATAGTAGTTGCTGTTAATGAGGTTTTAAAGAATGATATATACACACAGAATGTAATAGAGTATTCAAAGCGTCTTAAGAGTAGATATCTTGACCCCGCAGGTGAGATATTAAGCTATATTTATGATACTATTAAATAGAGATGTTTTTAGAATTAATAGTACTAATAACAATCCTGATTTTGTGTATATACATATTCATTAATGTTCTTCTTTCAAGCACCTCTGCAAATAGATTACAAAGACAATCTTTTGCATCTATTGTCTTTTGGATAATGATTTGGGTTCTTACCATATTAATTACCGAATTATCAACAAAAAATCTTTCTCTTGCATTATGGATGTCAAGGCTTTCCTTTGTCACTTCTTTATTAGTAGTATTTAGTTTCTTTATTTTTGTTACTAAGTATAGGAAAAAAGGTGGTCTGAAATTAGATGTGCCAATATTTTCGGTCATAACATTTATTCTCTCTGTCTTCTCGTTGACAGATTTATTAGTTAAAGAAGTTACTGTAATCAATGGAACGATTAAATCTACAAATGGACCACTACCTCTCTATTATGGCATTTTTATAGCAGTATTATTCTTATACTCATCTTTTATTTTTTATAGAATTTACAGAAAAGAGAAAAATCTAGTAATTAAAACCCAGATGCTCTATATCCTTATAGGTTCAGCACTCTCAATCTTCTTTTCTTTCATAACAAATCTTATATTCCCTATGATTGGTTTTGGAGAGATTAGATTCCTTGGACCACTAAGTCTTATATTCTTTATGATGGGTACATATTACTCTATTTTGAGGTATAGGTTTGTAAGTAATAAAGTCATAGCAACTCGTTTTGTTAAGACCCTTGTCTTAGTATTCTTAACGTATGGAATGTTTTATTTGATTTACTTTATACAAGTATCTATTTGGAAGGAAGTGTTTTCTAAAGGAGCATTACTGTCAGGTATCTTCTTTGCTTTCATATTTATTTATTTATTCTCTATAGTAGCAGAAAGCATAAGGAAAATCTCTGAGAAGTTTTTCTACAAATCTACCGCTACTCCACAAAAAGAGTTTGATGTGTTTGTTAGGAAGTTAAATACCCTTTTAGATATAAATAAAATTTTAATGGAAACGAAAAGTTTGTTAGAAAGGGTGTTTGAAACAGAATGTTCTCTTCTTGTTTTTATTGATAATAAGTATCAAGAAGATTTCTCTTACTTAAGTGGTTATGAAATAGATTCGGATGATTTAAATGTTATTACAAGTATTGATGGTGTAGTTCTCAAAGATGAACTATATTATCAAGAAAAGGAGTCTACTAAGCTTTTTAAAATTCTTGAAAAATATAAAATACAGTATGCGATGCCAACACTATCACTAAGTAATATTAATTGGAATATTTTCATTCTTCTTGGAGATAAGAATAGTAGGGAGAGTTACTCCATTCAAGATATTGAATTTGTTGAATCAGTTGAATCTCTTCTTTCTGTATCTTTACAAAGAGCATATTTGTATCAGGAGGTTCTTGCATTTAATAAAACATTAGAGATGAAGGTACAACAGCAGACACAGGAATTACAATTAAGGGTAGTTGAATTAGAAGAAGCACGTAGAAAAGAAAGAGATATGATTGATATCATGGGTCATGAATTACGTACTCCTGTTACCATTGCAAAACTAAATATAGATATGATGAAAAAATATATTGATAGTAATCCTAAGGAGTTTAAGAAATATTTAGATAGGGTAAAGAATAGTATTGAAAATGAAATCCGTCTAATCAATGCTCTTTTAACAAGTGCTAAATTAG
>ENA-UOOK01004072-UOOK01004072.1-fermentation-metagenome-genome-assembly--contig:-NODE-4072-length-15994-cov-10.138779_pt1 | contig 15994 bp, 13 predicted proteins | sample MGYA00245777_ERZ724023 | MGnify/ENA primary metagenome ERZ724023 (study PRJEB28704, sample SAMN03018312) | fermentation metagenome | biome: anthropogenic terrestrial biome; feature: soil...
CGACTTAAATGCCTATTTTTATCAGCTTTACTTATTTAGAAAAAAATAGGCATTTCGGAGCAGCGGAAGTCAATCAACATAGCCGGTTTAAAAGCCAACAGTTACTTAAAACATAGCCAAAAGTAAGTTTTAATAACCAGCGGCGCTAATTCATTCCATGTATAAAGAATACTATATTTCAAAAGATAATAATGAATTTCTATATTATATATAAGTATTTCTTTGTAATCAATGATTTTGTAACCTTTCTGTAACGAAAAAAGGCTTATACCTGGCTAATATATATAGGATAACTATACAAATGACGTATTAGGAGGACTAAAATGAAAAAAACTATATCGTGCTTGGTTTTATTTGTATTTTTAATTATATTAATTACTAGCAGCGGCATGCAAAAACAATTGAGTACAAATAAATACCAAAAGACATCAAATAATTATAAAAAAGTAAACATAGCAACATTAGAACATGCAATATCTAGGGTAGCAGAAAAAATAGACTTAAACATAAAATCAAAAAAGGTTAAAGACAATTACGCTAGGGTTATTAATACCAAAGCTAATTCTAAAGAGCCTCTTGACATAAAAACTTATGATGGCCATGATCAGCCAATGCATCCTGATATAGTGTATATCGATAACGGATTTAATGGGTATAAATATTGGATGGCCTATACTCCTTATCCAAATATGAATGATGACTTTGAAAACCCATGCATAGGGGCTAGCAATGACGGTATAAACTGGGACACACCAAAAAGTATTAGAAATCCAATTGTACTTCCTCCTGATGATATGGAAGAGGGAGGCCATTTTAGCGATACAGATATTGTGTACGATAATGGCAATCTTTACGTTTATTTTGTATATAACAAAATGGGAGTATTAGGGCCTTCAAGATTTTATAGGGTTGCCTCAAAAGATGGCATCAATTGGTCCAAGGCTGAACTTGTATATAAATGTACAGCACCAAATCCTATTTCAGGTTATTCACCAGGTGTAATAAAAGGTAAAGCTGGTTACAAAATGTGGTATACCAGCGAAGGAAATACACTATCAATGATATCAAGTAAGGATGGCAAGGAGTGGTCAGGTTATAAAAAATGTAATATAAATATAAATGGATGGACTGTTTGGCATGTAAATGTTATTGAAACCGATTTAGGATATGAAGGCCTTATGTGTGCCACAGATAAGAAAATTAAAAATAGAGCATTGTTTTATATAAAAAGCAGTGATGGTATCAATTGGGAATCAAGCAGTGAACCTATAATATACCCAACAAAAAGCGGATGGGATTCTAGTGAAATATATAGATCCACTTTTCTTAAACAAAATGGGGTATATAGGGTTTGGTACTCTGCTAAAGATCCAGAAAGAAGATGGCATATAGGCTATTCTGAAGGGGAAACACCTGAAACCCTAAATGGTTTATAAAAATTTTATATATAAAAAAGTCGGGAATCCATAATTGGCAACCCGACTTTTTTATACTTAAGGCCTTAAGCTTTGAGCATAAGGCTTTTATAAAGATAGATATTTTATACCTTTTTGAGCAAAATCTGATTTATTTGCTGTAAACAGATTTCTTGTATCAAAAACTATTCCATCTTTTTGTATATTATCTATTACAAAATTAGCATCTATATTTTCAATTTCTTTTTGCTTTGCTAATACTAAAATTGCATCTGCATCCTTTATAACATCATCTGCGTTATCATATTTAAAATCATAAGATGTAGGTACTATTGGATCAAATGCACATACATTTGCTCCTCTTTCAAGCAATATATTTATTATAGATATAGGAGGGCTTATTCTATCATCATTTGAATAGTCCTTCATTGCAATACCAAGTACACCAATCTTCTTTCCTTTGATGTCCTTGCCTACTTTCTTTAATTCTTCTTCTAATATGTTTACAATCAATTCTGGTAAGGCTTCATTCTTATTCCTAGATAGCTTTAAAATGTCTAAATCTACTCCCATTTCTTTTGCTTTAGGTTCAAGATAATAATATGCATTAGGAATACAGTATCCCCCTACACCAGGTCCTGGTGTAAGTAAATTTACTCTCTTGTGGGTGTTGGCTATTTTAATTACCTCATATATATCTATTCCTAACTTTTCTGTAAATCTTGCAAACTCTTGAGACATTGCTATGTTTACATCTCTTTGAACATTTTCAAAAACCTTTGATGTCTCTACTACCTTTATATTGCTTGCTTTTATAATATCGGTTTTACAAACAATTGACAATACCTTAGCAGCTCTTTCAAGGCTTTGGTTATTAATAGCTCCAACTACTGTTGGCATAAAAGCAAATTCCTCAAATGCCCTGCCTTCTGCAATTCTCTCTGATGAATAGGCAAGATGAAAGTCTTCCCCAGCTTTAAGTCCTGATGTCTTTTCTAATATTGGAAGTATAAAGTCTTCTGTTGTACCTGGTATTACGGTACTCCTTATTATTACTGTATCTCCCTTTTTAAGTATGCTTCCTAAAGATTCAGAACATGATTTTAGGTAGTCATAATTTTGGACTCCTCCATTTACAGGTATACCTACTGTAACAATAAAATTATTATAATCTTTAGGTATGGATTTAACATCAACTACAGCTTTAAAGCTATTTTTCTTAAGCTGTTTTGCTAAAACTTCTTGTATGGTAATATCCTCAAACTTCTCAGTATGGTATGTAATACCTTTGTTTATATCATTTACTAGGTCCTCTGATACATCTACACCTATTACATCACTTCCCCTAAATGCAAAGCTTAGTGAAAGCGGCAGTCCTACATATCCAAGTCCAAATACTACTACTTTTTCATTTTTGTTCATTAGTAATCACATCACTTTCTTTATTTTTCATTAAATATATATTATGGCTTGAAATAACCATAGCAATCAATATCCAGAAAAAAATATTTGCCTGTGGAATAAAGAATAAATTGTTTGTTATATTTTGTATAACAAATGTAAGCCCTCCATATAATACTGCACTTGCCATAAGTATTATGGACTTATTATGGCAGTTTTTCAATATGGCAATAATTCTTTTAAATAAATTAAACAGTAAAAAGGCATACATGGTAAGCCCAATTATTCCTGTTTCGCATAATATTTTAATATAGGAATTATGCACTGAATAAACAGTCCTGCCCAAATAAAGTTCGGGGTGCATCTTTACATAGGCACTATAATTTACATTATAATTTCCTATTCCAATTCCAGAAAACGGATGGTCTTTAAACATCAAAAATCCAGTTTCCCACAGCTTTATTCTTTCAGATCCTGTATATCGCTTTTGTGAAAGTATTTCACCAACTTTAAACCTTAATGAAGGTATCATTATAAGCATTAAAGCAGAAATTAATACTATTAATAACAAAATGCTAATAACATGCCTAAAGTTTATATTTTTCATATTAGCAATAACAATAATTATAAATGTTATTATAAGTGAAATCAAAGAGCTTAAGGTAAATGAAAACACTAAATTAGTTAGGCATAAAGCACTTATAATTATGTAAAAGTTTTTCACATTCTTATTTTTTTCGTGTAAGGACTTAAACAAATATATAAACAATATTAAATTAACAAAAGCCCCCCAATAATTTGGGTTTACAAATGTTGAATACACTCTAAATCCATACACCTGTTTTTCACTATAAAATATTTTTTGAACTATTGCTTGACCACTTGCTGACCCTAATAAGAAAATCTGCACTATTCCACATATAAGAGCTATAACGATAGATATAGTAAATACATTATAAATAATATCCAATGTATAGTTGTCTCTTACTTCTATTATAATAAAATAAAAGAAAAACAGATATTCAAAAAATCTTCCTATCTCCATAAGTCCAGCCATTTTACTTTTAGCGCCCAAAAGAGATATTATCATGGCTACTACATATAATAATACGCTTCTATTTAGATGATCTTTTATTACATTCTTTCTAAAATAAGATTTCGTTTTACTTTTCTTGCCAAAGAGTATATATATAATATATGTAATAATGAATATTCCCCCTATAACAGTATCCGCTGATATAGGTATACCCTTTATCTTAACCCTATATGGAAACAAAGGTACGAGAAAAACAAATAAATAAAGCTCATATCTAAGTAAATTATACAAGCTCAAAAACCCCCTCCTACAAATCAAATATAAATTAATAGGCTCCCTCGCGTTTAAACACAACGGCAATTGTCTTAAACATAATATAAATATCTAAAGAAATGTTAAATTCGTCTATATATTTTAAATCATATTTTATTGTCTCTCCAAGTTCAAGGTTCCCCCTGCCGTTAACTTGAGCAAGGCCTGATATTCCAGGCTTCATACAAAGCCTTCTCCTTTGATTATCATCATATAAATCTGCAATGTCCTTTATCTCTGGTCTTGGTCCTATAAGACTCATGTTGCCTATTAACACATTAAAAAGCTGGGGTAACTCATCTAAGCTTGTTTTCCTGAGAAACTTACCAACCTTTGTTACTCGAGGATCATCTTTATCTTGAAATACGAAATTATCTATAGACTCTTTATCTATTTCCTTATTATATAGCTTGTCAGCATTATTAACCATTGTCCTATACTTAAATATGACAAATATATTCCCATCCTTTCCAACCCTCTCCTGCCTAAATATGATGGGTCCTTTAGAGTCTATCTTTATTGATATTGCAATTATAATCTCTAATGGTAAAAGTAAAACAATTAAAATACTCGACAATATAATATCCATTATACGTTTAATAGATATTTGTAAATATTTTTTATTGGGAATATCATTCTCTTTTTTTAATGTTTCATTATTAGACCTCATATACTGTTCCTCCGAATTTTTCAATATGTCCATAAACTCTACTGATTAACTATATCTTCAAGCAATCCCTCAAATTTCTTTGTTATATTATACCTAGAGTAATTTTTCTCCACGTACTCTCTCCCATTTTCCCCTAATCTTTTTCTTAATTCTTTATTATTATAAAGCTCAATTACAGCATCCTTGATCTCATCTGGATTTTCTGGTTCAACACAAATACCTGCATTTGCTGCCTTTATAAGTTTTTCGGCTTCCCCTTCAACAGCAAGAATGATTGGAAGCTCTGATGCTAAGGCTTCAAACATCTTAGATGGAAGTGCTCCTTTAAATAAATCAAGTCTTTTTAATGGTATTACGGTTGCATCCATTGATGCTATAATCTCTGGCATTTTCCTTTTAGGCTGCATAGGATAGAAATAAACGTTTTCAAGGCCTAACTCATTTGTCTTAGCTATTAATTTTTTCTTTTCTGGACCCTCACCTATAAATACAAATACTATATCTTTATATTCTTTAAGCCTATTTGCAGTTTCAATTACAGTTTCAAGTCCCTGAGCAAGTCCATGTATACCTGCGTAACAAATTGCAAATTTATCTGCTATTTTAAACTCTTGCCTTACTTTTTCATTTCTATTCTCTGGATTAAAAAAAGCTGTATCCACTCCATTAGTTATTAAATGGACCTTATTCTTATCAAAGCCTCTGTCTATAATATTGTTAACAATACCAAGGGTCTGGCCTGTTACTAAATCTGCTTTTCTATAGCAAAACCCCTCAAGCCAATAGGATAATTTGATAAATAACTTATTATTAAGCACTCCAAGTTTAATTGCAGATTCAGGCCATAAATCAGATACATTAAAAACATATTTAGCTTTTTTAAATTTGGAAATCAAATACCCGGAGTATCCCAAAAATAATGGAGGTGATTCAGTAATGACAGCATCTACCTCCCCAACCTTTGATGCCCCAAATAGTACACATGACATGGTAAAAGACACATAGTTCCATATTCTAGCTGCAAACCCAGTCTTTTTTGTTGCATAAATCCAAGTCCTAACTATTTTAATACCATCAATTTCTTCCTTGCATACACGTTTTCCCTTATATCCATCAAATATTTCACCCTTAGGGTAATTAGGCATAGCAGTAAGAATAGAAACATCATGTCCCATGGCCTTAAATTGTTTAGCAAATTCGAATATCCTATTTTGTGGCGCCCCAATCTCTGGGGGACAATATTGAGTAAGAAACAATATATTCATAAAAACAAACCTTCCCTTAAAACATGTAGTATAATTTTTTAGTATATATATTAATATAAAAATTTAGTTGGCATTTAATATTTGAACAATCTTTTGTGCTGTATTTCCATCCCCAAAATAATTATTCTTCTTTTCTTTGGGAGCAAAGTTTAAAATGTTATAGCATATCTTGTCACTATCCGTCCCTACAAGTACATTCCATCCATTGTCTACAGTCTCTATCCACTCTGTTTCATTTCTCATTGTAATACATGGCTTTGATAAAAAGAAAGCTTCCTTTTGTACTCCGCCGCTATCAGTTACAATCTTTCCACTGCCCATTTCAAGCATTATCATATCAAGGTATCCTACTGGATCTATTACCTTAACGTTAGATGCAAATTCTAATTTATACTCTGAAATATATTTTTTTGTTCTAGGATGAAGTGGCAGAATAACCTTCTTTCCCGACTTGTTAAATGCATTTATAATGTTTTTTAATTTAATAGGGTCATTTGTATTTTCAGCTCTATGAATTGTAGCAAGTATATATTCTTTGCCTTCTAAGCCTAGCTTTGATATAATATTGCTTTTTTGCTTTGCCAGACTACTAAAATCTAAAATTGCATCGTACATTATATCTCCAACATTATGTACATTTTCTATTATTCCCTCTTTAGATAAATTTTGAATAGCAGTTTCAGTTGGTGCAAATAAATATTTAGATATATGATCAGTTAGAATACGGTTTTGTTCCTCTGGCATGGTCATATTAAAACTTCTAAGCCCCGCCTCAACATGTGCTACCGGTATTAAAAGTTTGCTTGCTGCAAGAGCTCCAGCTAATGTCGAATTAGTATCTCCATATACAAGTACTAAATCAGGCTTTTCTTTTATAAGTATTTCTTCTATATCCATAAGCATTTTACCTGTTTGATACCCGTGTGTCCCAGATCCTATGTTTAAGTTATAATCAGGTTTTGGAATTGAAAGCTCATCAAAGAAAACATTAGACATATTATTATCATAATGCTGCCCAGTGTGTATTATTTTTTCTGTATCTTTTTCTCTAATTTTCTGTGATAGGGGTGATGCCTTTACAAATTGTGGCCTTGCACCAATTACTGTAATTATCTTCATATCTTTATCTCCTTAAAATTACTTAAGCTTATATATCTTTCTATAATACATTTCAGGTAATCCAATCACCAAACACTAATCACTTGTTTTGGGTGATTCACTGCTATTTAGGCTTATTATTGCAAATATGATCCATACAATTAAAGTTTCAGTTATAACTCCCTTATGATTAAATTCCATTCCTGTAAGCACTGTATAGATCAAAAATATAACAATTGATGTAAAGTTTGCTCTGTTTTCGCTATAATTTTTAAATAAAAGGGCTATTCTATTTAATACAATAATGAAAAATATTATGGAGCATACAACCCCAAACTCAACTCCAATCTGAAGCCATAGATTATGGGCATTCTCTAAAGTATAGTTTGCCGTTGTAATTTGTGTCCTAAAACTTTGCGGCATTGCAAAATAGCCTTCCATTGCAAAATTCTTGTACATACTTTCAAAGTTTCCAGCGCCTATACCAAAAGGATAGTGAACCATCATTCTTATACTTGTAAATATTGATTGTAATCTTGCAATAACGGATTCATTTTGAAAGAAGGATACAGTGGTTCCTCCCCTTGTAATCATTAAGCTTAACAATGGTTTTGCTAAAAATAATGATATTGCTAATAAAAAGTATAATATCTTTTTATACTTTTTACTTATTAATATTATAAATATGGATATTGCAAAAGACATCCATGCCCCTCTTGTAAATGTTAATACTAAAGCAGTGAGGCATATAATCATTGAAATATATAAAAAGCGTTTTTCCTTTTTAGTATTGTCTTTATAAAGTATCATATCCATTATAAATGGCAATGTTATTGTTAATATACCTGCAAATATATTTATATTATGATAACCAAATGTAATTAAGGCCCTATTTCGGCTTATTTCATTTAGAGGTATGCGATTTGCAAATATCTGAAAAAAACCATAAAAGCAGCTTAGATTTAATCCTCCTATAAGCATATAGTAAATTTTAAATCTATCTTCTTTAGTAAATATTGAAACAACACACAACATAAACATAATAGGAGCAATCAGTCCCATATATGTTTCACTTAAGCTCATAACAATATTTTGTGAAAATGAAATACTATTTATGGCAAATATTACCAATAAAGCTATTAATGTAATATACTTAAATTCAGGAGTATTGTCCTTTTTCAAGCTTCTTTTTAAATATGCTTTCACATCTTTTATAGATAATATAAATAGTATTGTTATATATATAATTTCGTAGTTTAGCCTTATTGATGCAGAAGCAAAATAACATATCTTCCTTGCAGTAACTAGTATTGGGAAAGATAATATAAATAGCAAAATAGACTTCTTTCTATCTATACTTGCAATATAAATCTCAAGAAGCAGCAAAAATGTAGCCGCAAATACCATTACTGCATCCTTTTTACCTATTTGCTTTAGGAAAATAATGCTTATACTCAATGATAATAGTGAAATAGCTATTAATATTTTATAGCGTTTTTTTATAAAATCTTTAATATTCATAGTCAATCCTTCTCTTTTCCGCAAAATGTATATTTAAGTAGTTTATCATTTTATAGTGTAATAACTAAAATCAAATTGCTCATTATTTTCCATAGCTTTTGTTGCTCTTCCATAGACATCATTTAATTCCTTTGTTACTTCGTCTACACCCATTTCCCCTTTTATTGCATAGGTGTATAGCTCTCCTACTTTTCGCCCATCATGGTTTATAAATATAGTGGGATCATAGGTTTCGTTCTTAAACTTATCTACTGAATTATATTCAGGATATAAATTATCTTTTTCTGATTTATCATCTATATTTAATGGTAATACGGTCCTTGTTTTTAAAAGCTCTTTATTTACATCTTCATCTAAAAAGAATTTATAAACATCTAAAACAGCATCTTTATTCTTTATATCCTTATTTACCATAAGGCAATTAAAATTATCTACATAATAATAATTTTGGCTTTCTTTGTTATTTATACTTGGCAAGTCAGATATCCCCACATTAAAACCTAAAGGAAGTTTATTTGAAAATATATATTTATCCTCATATGTGCTCAATATCATGGCCGTGTTTCCGCAATAAAAGTCTTTTCTTAAACCGTCTCTAGTTTGTCTATCAAAATCTTCATTTAATAAACCAAGAGAATACATTTTTTTATATACATTCAAAATATCCTTTGCATAATCAAAATTATACTCGCCTTTTTTATAATCCCAAAAAGTAGTGTAAATACTTCCAAGGCATACACTTGGCTCTCCTATGGAAATTTTAAGTTCGTTAAACGTATATGACGGAAATTCAAAAGGTACGACATCTGGGTGTGCAGCTTTAATCTTAGAAGCATACTCTATAACCTCATCCCAGTTCTTAGGCCCTTTTTCAGGATCTAATCCAGATGATTTGAATATATCTTTATTCCATGCAAATTTAACACTATTTCCAGACAATCTTACTCCATAAGGGGTTTTATTATAATAAAATATATTGTCCTTATTTAGTTTATCTGTATCTAGGCCAACCTCATCTAAGGATAGAAGTTGATCACGTTTTATTAAATCAAAATATCCATATTGAAATATATCAGGTTTTTTATCAGCTGCAAGTGATATCCTAAGCATGTTTGAATAGTCATCATTTTTACATGTTTTAAAATCAATATATATATTGTTTTTATTTTGTTTATTAAATTTATCTACCTGATACCCTCTAGTCTCTGAATCAGCAGTATCTTTCATCCATACAGTGACAATATCTTTTCCTGCTTTATCAGATTCTGCTTCTGCTTCATGCTTCCCTTTATTATATAAAACCACCTTATATGAAATTGATGAAGCTAGTACTACTATAATTATTAGAATATAAACTCCGTACTTTGAAAATGTTTTTTTCATTTTAATATTACCTCGCAAAACTATTGGTTTTTTAAGAGTTGTTCATTGGGTACATCTTTTAAATATTTAGCTGGATTTCCAGCAACAATTGTGCCAGAGACTACATCCTTTGTAACAACACTTCCTGCTGCAACAAACCCATCTTCAAATATAGTCTTTCCTGGAAGTATTGTTGCACCTGCACCTATTCTTCCTCCCTTTTTAACTGTGATACCTTTAAAATGCTTAAATCTCTCTTTTGTTCTAGAAGCAAAATTATCATTAGAAGTAATAACCCCTGGAGCTATAAATACATTATCCTCTAACTCTGAGTATGCAGTTATATAAACATTGGTTTCTACTTTGCAGTTAGACCCGATTTTTGAGTAGTTTTCTATTGCTGCGCTTCTTCCTATTATGGTTTTGCATCCTACGTTTACATTTTCTCTTATTGTGGCTAAATCTGCTATTAAAGTATTCTCCCCTATTGTGCATCCTGCATATATAACAGCATTTGCACCAATTAGGCACCCTTTTCCTATAACACAAGGCTCTAGCTTTTTTTCATCTTTAAATATGCTATTTACAGAACGCATTGGAAGCTTTCCTACAATAGCATTATCATCAATCCTTACGCCTTCTTTAACTATGCTTCCCTCATGTATAACCACGTTATTCCCTATTATACAATTATCGCCTATTACTGCTTTATCCTCTATTATGGAAAACATACCTATGCTTACATTATTGCCTATATTCGCTTCTTTAGATACATAGTTCATTACTATCTCTCCTTCAGCTTTACCATGTCCATGGTTGAAAACTTATCTAATGGGAACTTTACGGGAAGTCCAGTAAGCCTTGATTTATAGGCTCCAAGTACTATGGACATTGCTTTTTTCCCTTCCTCACCATTTATTAAGGGTTCTCTATTATACTTTATTGCATCTATTACATCCTTAAAAAGAGGTATATGTCCATGTCCATATACTGTATCAGGATCATTTTGGTTCTTTATAAACTCTTCATCAAGTTTATACCCATCTTCAAATTCCCATGTCTCTATCCTGTTTACAGCAAGTCCGCCTATACAAACAGTGCCACAAGATCCAAATATGCTTAGTGTCTCCTCTAAGTTCTTAGGATAAACGCATGCACTTCCTTCTACAACACCTATGGCACCATTTTTGAACCTTATTACTATAGCACCAAAGTCCTCCCCCTCAATATCTCTTAGAAATGTGTCACACTGAGAGTAAACAGTATCTATCTCTCCTCCCATCATCCATTGAAGAAGATCTATATTATGAATACATTGATTCATAAGGGTTCCCCCATCTAATTTCCATGTGCCTCTCCAAGGAGCTTGCTTGTAATAACCCATATTTCTGTTCCAAAGTATTCTTGCAGTACCGTTTACAAGCTTTCCAAACTTTCCCTCATCAAGAGCAGCTCTTAATTTCTGTATAGGTGGGTTAAATCTGTTTTGGTGGCATATTGAAAGGCAAACATTATTTTTCCTAGACGCATTAATCATATTATCTGCATCTTCCATGGATAATGCCATTGGCTTCTCACAGATTACATTAAGCCCCTTGTTCATGCAATATATAGCTATTTCAGGATGGTATCCGCTCTCTGTAGCTATAGTAATCACATCAATATCTTCTTTTTCTATCATTTCTTTATAATCAGTATAAATATTTACATTGGAATTTTTAGTTTCCTTTTCATATGCAACTTTATTTCTATTAGCGTTTTCATATATTAAATCACAGACAGCTACAAGTTCTGCTTCTTCTTTATTATTTACAATAGCTTCAACATGCTTATAGGATATTCTTCCGCAGCCTATTGTAGCAAATCTTAATTTATTCATATTCGTACACTCCTTCTTATGCATTGCCTTTTTTTATTTTCATTGAAATTATTGTTTTAAACTCTTCAACCTTTAATAGTATGAGCATACCTGAATAAACTAATGCTCCTATTACAGTTGCAATAAGCACCTTTATTAAAAGAGCTAAAGTTTGGCTTCCCTTTATTATTAACCCTAAATAGCTATATGACAAGTAGACTACCACTGCCATAACAATACCTGAGGCTAGTACCTTTAAGGACACGATGCCAACCTTTTTATAATTTAAATCCTTCATTTTAAATTTAAGCTCTACAAGCATAATAGCTGAAATTATACATACTGCTAATGTATTAGCAAGTGCAAGGCCATTAACTCCCATCCCAGGCACAAGCACATTTATAAGTACTATATTTAGAACTATCATTGATATATTGTTTATCATCGGAGTTGTCGTATTCTTCATTGAGAAAAATACTTTATTTAATATATCAATCAATGAGTAACCAAGAGCACTAAATGCTAGATACTTTAAGCATTGTGATGTAATCTCTGTAGCACTACTATCAAACTTTCCTCTCTCTAATAACAGCTTAACCAAAGGCTTACTAAGTACGGCCATACCAAATATTAATGGAATAACTATAGTTATAATAATACTTACAGCCTTACCAAATAAGTCCTTGAATCCTTCCCTATCCCCTTTTGAAAATTTATCTGTAAACATTGGATAAAGTACTGTTGTAATAGAAACAACAAAAACCTGATTTATAATAGAGCTTAATTTACCTGCAAGATCAACTATTACTACACTTCCAGGATCTAAATTGGAAGCAAAATTCTTACCCACCATACGGTTTATTTCTCCGGCAGCAGTACTAATCAATATTGGCACAGCTAAAACAAGCATCCTTTTTACATTATCATCTTTTAGATCAATATAAGGCTTGTACTTATATTCCTTCATAAACGGCCTTTGTACAAGAACTTGTGCTATTGAGCTAACCATTGTAGCAACTATAGCAGCCATAATACCATACTGTCTAAAAACAATTACTCCAATAATTACTACAATGTCTGCTGAAATTCCAGTAAGTGCTGGCTGCAGAAAAACTCCGTAAGATTGAAGATATCCTGTATATAATCCGCTTAAACCTAAAAAAAGTATAGAAGGCATAACAACCTTTGTAAGTTCTACGGTTCTAGTAAAATCCTCACCTTTAAAACCACTAGCAAAAAGCTTTGTTAATTGGGGCGCCATAATTATGCCAAGCCCAACTAAAACAGTGCATATGATTATTACAATATTTACTATATTGTTGAAGAATTTATTTGCCTCTTCTTTATCATCTTTTACATTAGCAAATACAGGTATAAAAGTTGTTACAATTGCTGCAGCCAAAAAGCTAAACAATGAATTAGGTATTGTTGTAGCAATCCTTAAAATATCTGATTCTCTAGTAGCCCCAAATATGGCTGATATAATCATATCCCTAACATAGCCCATTATTTTACTTAAAGTGAGTATAACAGTTATCATTGCGCTATAATGAACAAAACTTTTTGACTTTGATTTAGACATTGATTTCCTCCAAACATAGACCCAAAGCTTAAATATTATTAAATACTTAAGCTTTTATATATATTTTGCAGCCTTTCCTCCATGTTCCCCCAGTTATACTCCTCTTTAACAGCCTTTATTCCATTTTGGCCAAGCTCACTACATAAGTCTGGATTTTCAAGTAATTTAACTATTGCTTTAGCAATCTCTTCAGGGCTTGATGAATCTACAGTTAATCCACTATTATACGCTGTAATAAACCTTTTTACAGAAGGCATCTCACTTCCTATTACTGGTACACCACAACTCATGTATTCAAATTGCTTTATAGGTATATTCTTAGCATAACGAGGGTATGGCAGAAACGCTACCATACCTATTTTAGACTTTCTTATATAATCCTCTACTTCTATATGTGAAACCCTTCCTAAATACTTAATATTATCCTCTAGGCCATTTTGGCTTATATACAGAGATATACTGTTTTGGGTTTCCTCATCATCAAAAGAGCCTACAAAAATCATTTTTATATTCTTTATCTTTTTAGATGCAATATGAATGGCCTTAACAAGATTAATAGCTCCTCTTTCAACTGAAATTCCGCCTTGGTATATTACATCATATTCTTTGCTTAACTCTTTATCTGGTTCTTCTTTAAGCTTGAAGTCAGAGAAATTATATACCACCTCAACATTTTTATTTATTTTAGAAAACCTTTCCTTGTTGTAATCATCAGTAGTTATTATATAATCCATATTTTTTGCTACTTTATCTTCTTTATGCTTTACATAAAAGGCTCCAAAAGGTTTTAAAATGCTAGGTATATTCTTAGACATTGTAACCATTTCAGGATAATACTCATGAACATCGTAAATCAACTTTGCATTAGGAAGCTTCTTTTTTATCTTCATGATTCTAAGTACCAATTCAAAATCATGAAAATGGTACACATCTGCCTTTTCCTCAACTGCTATATCAATTAGTTTATTTAAAAAGTTATATCTCTCTTTAAGAGACTTTCCGCTTTTATATCCCCTTATTTTGATTCCATCTTTGCAGCATATTCCTTCATCATAATGGCCTATAACCACAACATCATCATATATCTTTCTAAGGGACATAGCTTCCTTATAGAATATTCTACTATCTACTGCTGAATGACCCGATGTTAGCATGCATATCTTCATTAGACCTAATCCCCCATAAACATTAATTAGTATGCTAGCATACTAAGTATGCTAGCATACAAGTATACTTGTATGCTAGTTACAAGCAATTATAATTTATAAATTTTTTCTCTGTTATTTACGACATCCTTAGTTGCATTTCTTGTGTCGTATACCACTTTTGCTCTTTCTACTATTTGTTCATAATCATAGCAGCTATGGTTTGTTGTAATTATAACCAAATCTGCATCATCTATTACATCTTCCCAATCAACTGAATAATATATTTTTCCCCTGTATTTTGATTTAGGGCAGTAAGGATCATTTACTAAAACCTCTGCACCATTTTCCTCTAAATGCTCAATTACTTTAAAAGATGGTGATTCCCTATAATCGTCTATATCATTTTTATAAGCTAGGCCTAATAGAAGTACCTTTGAGCCATTCATAGCCTTTTTTCTGCTATTTAATATCTTTATTGCATTATCTACAACAAACTCTGGCATCCTATCATTTATTTCTCCAGATGCTTCTATTAATTTTGTATGATAATCATACTCTTTTGCTTTCCACTCTAAATAAAATGGGTCAAGTGGTATACAGTGTCCCCCTAAGCCTGGTCCTGGGTAAAATGCCATAAAACCATATGGTTTAGTTTTAGCTGCATCAATAACTTCCCATACATCTATTCCCATCCTTTTGCATAGTATTGCCATTTCATTTACTAATCCTATATTTATATTTCTAAATGTATTTTCAAGTATCTTTTCCATCTCTGCAACGGCTGGAGAAGATATTATATAGAGAGGTTGTGATGCTATTTTGAAAACAACATTAAGACAAGTATTTTATGATATAGCAAGGCAAATATGTAGAACACCAAGTGAGATGGAAGTCTGGGTAGAAAAAAAGATTGAAAGATGTATTTTACTTGAGTTAGATGATGAGGTAATAATAAGTTTTAATTATGTAGGTATAAAGGATAAAGAATTTAATTGTCCACCATTTGTATTATATATTGAAAATTCAAGTAGTTGGTCAATATATGCAACCAATACAATTGAAAAACTCAAGGAAAATATAATAAGTTCCTTACATAACAATAGTGATATAACTAAATTAAAAGTGTTTTTTCTGGGTAACCCAATCAATTTTAAGATATGGCATTATTATATTGCTGATGGTAGTAAAGAAAATCCAATGCTTAAGTATAGTGATTTTAATATTTATGATAATGAAGAAAAAGACATATTGGTTGAAATAGAGAACATTATTGAGGTAGAAGATACAGTAGGAAATAAAGGATATTTTAAAAGTTTTAAGGATGTA
>ENA-UOOK01004073-UOOK01004073.1-fermentation-metagenome-genome-assembly--contig:-NODE-4073-length-15992-cov-5.139549_pt1 | contig 15992 bp, 19 predicted proteins | sample MGYA00245777_ERZ724023 | MGnify/ENA primary metagenome ERZ724023 (study PRJEB28704, sample SAMN03018312) | fermentation metagenome | biome: anthropogenic terrestrial biome; feature: soil; material...
CCGAACTCAACGTTCCAGTCCGGGGAATCGGAGCCCTCGGGCCCCGTGGAAATATCGAAAGTGAATAGGACGTCTATGGCGTCGGTGGAGACCTCGAAGGGCCATTTCACTGCCATTCCTGCGCCCAGGTCCTTGTTGTCATTGTTCCCGATTATCGAAAGCGACATTTTATCCCTCTTGCTCAGAAGTAACCCGGAAGATAGGTCATCAGCCACATTATGGCGAACCCTGCAGCGCCGATCACTATTATGCCGAGGCCCGTGATCATGAGGATCTTCCGGTACTCGTCAGAGGTGGGCGTACGGGCCATTTTCATTATCCTGCCGTACTTCCCCTTACCTATGCTGCGGAATTTGCTGTCTATCCGCTCCTGGTATCCGGAAATCTTGCTGCTGTCCATCTCCCTCATCTCCTGGCTTGCGTTACCGCATCCGTTCCGTCCCTTACCGTTACCACTGACATTAAGGGATGGAAACAACCCCATTACACAGCAACCTCGGTTTAAAGGTTTCGGTGTCTGCACGGGGTGTGCAAAGCAATTATATATTGAGTCCCGATTGGGCTTGACAGTTTAAAGCAGGTGGGCCGATGGAAGAAGTTCTGTGCAGCATCGAGATCATAAAAGAGAACAATGACTTTGTAGCAAAGATTCAGAGCGACCTCGGAGGCATACGCGAGTACAGGTCGGCATATTTCGAGGACGTGCTTGATCAGTTCGTCATAGACCTTCAGGAAGAATTCGAGTCCATCTGATCGGAGCTGATTCAATGGCAGCGGCATCGACAGAAAGCAAACTTAAACAGATATCAAACGAATTGGAGGCACGTCTGGCTAATGACAGCGGCGTGCCGAGGAACATAAGGAAAGGAGCGAATGATGCGGTGGCCCTCCTTATGGACAAGCAGAAAGAAACCGATCTCAAGGTATCCAGTGCGATAAGCATCCTGGCAGACCTTTCCAACGACTCCAACATCCCCATGGATTCCTGGAGCGTAATAATGCAGATTCTCTCAGAGCTCGAGATGGTTCTGAAGTCCCTCAACTGATCCGCCGTTCCCGTGCACGGCCGTCATCAGGCACCGGAGGCCCGGGCTCAAACCGGCCTCCGACGCTCATTCTCAGCATTCCCATCTGCGATACAGCTGTGTGCTTCAGAGGACCCCGAGATGCTCAATCAGGATCGCGGCGCCCATCACGATGAGTATGACCCCTCCGGCAAGCTCGGCCTTTGACTTGTATCTCGCGCCGAAGCGGTTGCCGATCTTGACTCCCAAAGCGGAAAGCAAGAAGGTCGTGATGCCTATCAGGATCACCACCGGCACAATATCCACATCAAGGAATGAGAGTCCCACCCCCACGGCCAGGGCATCGATGCTGCTTGCGATGGCGAGAGGGAGCATCGTCTTAGCCGCGAAGGAGGCATTCAGATCCTCGATGCCGTTCCCGGACTCGCGGATCATGTTGATGCCGATCAGTACCAGGAGCGTGAAGGCTATCCAGTGATCGATGCTCTCCACGGTCTCCCTGAAGCCGGTTCCCAGCAAGAATCCGAGCAGCGGCATCAGGGCCTGAGCGCCGCCGAACCACAGTCCCGCGAGGAGAAGATGCTTCGTCTCCAGTTCTTTCACGGAGAGGCCTTTGCACATCGCGATGGCGAAAGCATCCATGGAGAGGCCGACAGCCAGTAGCAGCAGTTCAACGGGATTCATCTTCCGATCTCCTCTGGAAAGCATTCATCGGAATAGTCTTTGCGATGTGCACCGCGTGTTTTTCCGATGCTTGAGGTCCGAAATCGCGTCTGCCTCGGCACGCTGATGGTAATCACGGTACTCTCGTCCTCCCGCGGCCGCACCGCGGGTCACGGTCATCGTACCGCCCGCCGCTGAGGCGGGTACCGTCAGCTCACTCCCATTCTATTGTGCCGGGAGGCTTGTCCGTTATGTCGTAGACGACGCGGTTGATGTCCTCCATATCCGAGGTTATGCGCTTGGATATGGCGCTGAGCACGGATCCGGGGATGTCCGCATGGGTGGCGGTCATGCCGTCTGCGGATTCCACAGCCCTCACGACAATGGTCTTGCCGTATGCCCTTTCGTCACCGCGCACGCCCACCGATCTCACGGGGAGCAGGACGGCGAAGTACTGCCAGGGCAATTTCATCTTACCGGCCTTCGCAGCCTTCTTTATCTCGTCCTCCACGATGAAGCAGGCTTCGCGCACGGTCGCTATGTTCCCGGGGGTCACTTCCCCCAGGCACCTGACCGCAAGGGCGGGCCCCGGGAAGGGCTGTCTCTCCGACGATTTGACATTCAGCTTCCTGGCGACCTCTCTGACCTCCTCCTTGTAGAGGTCCTTCAGGGGCTCCACCAGCTCCATTCCGACGTCCTCCGGAAGACCTCCCACGTTGTGGTGGGACTTTATCGTCTTCTTGCCGTTGCCGCCGGATTCTATGCAGTCGGGGGCGATGGTCCCCTGCACCAGGTACTCAGCACCGAAGCCCTTCGCTTCCTTCTCGAAAACACGTATGAACTTCTCCCCGATGGCCTTCCTCTTGGCCTCCGGGTCGGTTATGCCCTTCAGAGCTGCGAAGAACTCCTTCTGGGCATCGATGATCTTGAAGTTTATGCCGATCTCCGTCAGCATATCCCTGACCTCTTCAGGCTCATCCTTCCTCATCAGACCCGTGTTAACGAATATGGCCAGCAGATTCTTGCCAAGTGCCTTGCTCGCAAGAGCCGCGCAAACCATACTGTCCACTCCCCCGGAGACGGCAATAATTGCCTTCCCGTCGCCCACTTGGTCCTCCACTGCCTTTATTTTCTCGTTTATGAACGGTTCTGCCTTAAACATCCTTCTCTACCTCCGCAGAGTCCTTCCTGACCTTCTCCGCCATCTCCTCGCGGTATTCGGCCAGCTTCTTCCTGATATCCTTGTTGCCGACTGCGATTATCTGAGCAGCAAGCAGACCCGCGTTGTCCCCGCGGTCCAGTCCTACGGATGCGACAGGTATGCCGGGAGGCATCTGCACCACCGAGAGCAGGGCATCGAGGTTCATCTTCCCGCTGACCGGGACGCCTATCACGGGCGCCGAGGTAAGTGAAGCCACCACGCCGGGAAGCGCGGCGCTCATGCCCGCTATGGCGATGAACACGTCGGCTCCCGAGCTCCTGACGAGCTCGGCGACCCTGTCCGGGGTCCTGTGGGCTGATGCTACGGCAACTGAATAATCCAGGCCGAATCTCTTCAGAACGTCCGCAGCCTTCTCAGCGACCGGGAGGTCGCTCTTGCTGCCCATCAGAATCAAGACTTGGGTCACATCGGAAAAACACACGACATAGGATATAAATCCTACCACTCGTCCGCATTATCTACAAAAAATATGGTATATGCGCTGCACATATGGGAAAGTTAAATAACACCTACCTTATTCCACGTATGATGGCTCGGCCGTCCCGAAGGGATATGGCCGATGTTAGAAAAAGGAGAATAGAAAATGGATTGGATGTCATTCTTGACAGTCGTCGTCTTCGTTTTCGCGCTGGTTATGCTCCTCGCGGGTGTATTCACGGCCTACTTCGGCAGCGGGAAAAGCAGAGTCGTGGGATTCGTCCTCCTCGCCACAGGTCTTATCGTTGGCGTGGTATGGGCATACTTGGTGGGATACAGTGACATTGCGCTCTTCGCCGATGTGGCAGCATGGGACGCAATTTACGAGGCAGCGGTCAACATAATCGCCGCTGCGATCGGTGCACTTGTCGCCGTCGGGATATTCCTCGTCGCTGTGATGAAGAGCTAAACGGGAGCTCGCCTCCCTTACCAAAACCTATTCCAGATTCTCTTCTTACGACCTCTGGCCATGGGAAGCCTCTTCTGACTCAATATATTAATATCAACGTAGGGTTTAAATATAAGTTCCTGTTTGACCTATTCAGCGGATAGATAAACCTATCTGTTGCGGAGGATGGACATGGAATTTTTGGGTGTTGTCGCGGAATCTGATCCTAAAAAGATTGTCGTCCGCGGCGGGTCCCTGCCGGAGACGGGGGATTCGGTGTTCGATTCTCGCAAGAGGAAGGTAGGTATCGTCAGAAGGGTCTTCGGTCCGGTGGACTCCCCGTACGTCTCCGTGACGTTACATGGGGAGCATGAGACCCCGGTCGGAGTTGAGATGTACTATTCAAAGGAGACCAAACATGGCAAAGGTAAGAGAAGGAGCTGAAGAGATAGAGGTGTGCTCCGAGTGCGGAAGCAAGCACCTCGTAAGGGATTACGAGAGAGGAGAACTTCTTTGCGAGGACTGCGGACTCGTGCTCGACGACCAGCTCATAGACCAGGGTCCCGAATGGAGGGCCTTCGATGTGGAGCAGGGAGAGAAGAGAGCTCGTACCGGCGCTCCGATGACCTACACCATCCACGATAAGGGTCTGTCGACCGAGATATCGTGGAAGAACAAGGACAGCTACGGCAAGAGCATACCCACCAGGAACAGGGCTCAGCTGTACAGGCTCAGGAAGTGGCAGAGAAGGATCCGTGTCTCGAATGCCACCGAGAGGAACCTGGCATTCGCATTATCGGAGCTGGACAGGATGGCGTCGTCCATGGGCCTGCCCAGGAACGTCAGGGAGACCGCCGCCATGATCTATCGTAAAGCGGTCAATAAGAACCTGATAAGAGGAAGATCCATAGAGGGCGTCGTGGCAGCATCCCTGTACGCAGCGTGCAGGCAGTGCGGTGTGCCCAGGACCCTGGACGAGGTCGCCGGCTCCAGCCGCGTAGGCAGGAAGGAGATCGGGCGCACCTACAGGTTCATGACCAGGGAGCTCAAGCTGAAGCTCCTGCCCACCAAGCCCCAGGACTACGTGCAGAGGTTCTGCTCCGAGCTCAAGCTCAGCGGAGAGGTCCAGACGAAGGCGGCGGAGATTCTGAAGGACGCATCCGACAAGGAGCTCACGTCCGGCCGCGGGCCCACGGGCGTTGCGGCGGCGGCCATCTACATCTCCTCGATCCTGTGCAACGAGCGCAGGACCCAGAGGGAAGTGGCCGATGTGGCGGGAGTGACCGAGGTCACCATAAGGAACCGTTACAAGGAGCTCACCGAGAAGCTCGGCATCGAGATCCAGCTGTGAGCCGGTGGCTCACAGCCTAAACCACTTAACAACAACATATTCTATCTTGTCGGTGACGCAGCAGAAGACCATCTCCTTCTTCACGCCCCCGGCTATCCTCACAGCTCTGGACACTTCAGGCCAGGCCATGGGCGAATCCCCGGATATCGCATGTGCCAGATATCTCGCGTGCCGTTCGTCCGGAGATTTCTCGTACATCCTGAAATGTGTTCCGTACTTGAACCCGGTCTTGACGATCAGGCCCTTCTCCCTCAGGTCCTCGTAAGCTCTCAGTCTGAGGTAGAACTCATCCTGGGTCTTTTCACCGTGCTCTATGAGGGCGCTCAGGGATATCGGTTCCCCGGCAGCATCCCGCACGGCGAGGCCCCCCTTCCTCATGAGATAGCAGCTCTCTATCAGGGAGAGCTGCAGCATGTTCTGTATGTCCTTGCCGAAGAACCCGAATCCCTTCAGCCTGTCCGCGTCCTCCTTCCTGAAGACGAAGACCCTGTCACGTATCATCTTGCCCTCCACGCATACGTCGGCGTTCGTCGCGACACTGCCGTTCACGTCCTCCTCGGACATGATGTAGTATGTCAGGTCGCCCTCCTCGTCAACCACGCCGTAGAGCAGTTTCTTGCCCTTCTTCGCGGTCTCGGCGATCTCCCTCCTGAAGTCGGCAGGATGCATGGCCGATCTCTCGGAGACGGCTCTCACGAGATATGCGGGCCGGGAGCTGCTCATGGTCTCGCCGCGGGGGAAGACGGACATATCGAAGCTGCCCGTCTCCATCTTCACCACGAACCCGCGCTGGCGGATGTCCCGGTAGACCATGTACTTGATGTCGAATTCGTCATACTTCCCGGAAGAGTAGTCGAAGAGCTCAGGGAAGGTGATCTCCGTCTCTCCGGAGGTCACCCGGATGCGCCCCGTCTCCAGCAGGTACGTGGCCTCGATCAGGTCCAGTTCCAGGCCGCCCCCGCTCAGGGGGTAACCGTAATTGCCCCTGTTGTAGATCTGGCAGCCTTCCTTCTGGTCCCCGATGACCACCGCGTCGTCCCTGAGCTCTCCCGGCATCGACTGCTTGTACCGATACTGCGTATTTATTGATTCACACCGAGGACTCCTCCAGTTTGCCGGACAGGAACTTCTCGTATCCGTTCAGATCCAGCAGCCCGTGTCCCGACAGGCAGAACACTATGGTCCTTTCCTCCTTGGCGGCCTTGTACTCCAGAGCCTTGTCGATGGCGGCCTTGATCGCATGGCAAGACTCGGGCGCGGCGATTATCCCCTCCGTCTCAGCGAAGATCTTCCCCGCGCGGAACGTATCCGGCTGGCTGTAGGACCTGGCGGTCATGAGGCCCTGGTCCAGGGCCGCCGACACCAGCGGAGCCATGCCGTGGTATCTCAGCCCGCCCGCATGGACGGGACTGGGTATGAAGTCGTGGCCCATGGTGTACATCATGAGCTCCGGGGTGTATCCTCCCGTGTCACCGAGATCGTATTTGTATTTCCCGGAGGTCATGCTCGGTGCCGCATCGGATTCGGCGGCGAGGAACTCGCAGTCGGTCTTCCCCCTGATCTTCCTGCCCATCATCGGGAAGGCGAACCCGGCGAAGTTTGACCCTCCTCCAGCGCATGCGATCATGCAGTCCGGCTCTATCTCGCCGATCTTCATCTGCTCGATGGTCTCCAGACCTATGACGGTCTGGTGGAGCATCACATGGTTCAGCACGCTGCCCAGGGCGTATTTGGTGTTCTTGTGGTTGATGGCCATGTCGCACGCTTCCGAGATGGCTATCCCGAGGGAGCCCACGGTGCCGGGCATGGCCTTCAGGACCTTCCTGCCGTACTCCGTCTGATCGGAGGGGGACGCATGGACCGTTGCGTTGTACATGTTCATGACGGTCTTCCTGGCAGGCTTCTGGTCGTAGCTGCCTCTGACCATGAACACCGTGCACCCTATGCCGAACAGGTTGCATGACATGGCCAAAGCGGTTCCCCATTGCCCTGCGCCCGTCTCGGTTGTAAGGTTCTCGATGCCGTCCTTCATGTTGTAGTATGCCTGTGCCAAAGCGGTATTCCCTTTGTGGCTGCCGAGGGGGCTCATGTCCTCCCTTTTGAAGTAGATCTTCGCAGGGGTCTTGAGATACCTCTCCAGGCGGTACGCTCTCTGAAGGGGCGCCGGTCTGTTCAGATAGATGAGATTCTCCCTGACCTCCTCCGGTATCCGTATGTGCTTCTCCAGACTGAGCTCCTGTTTCAGTATGGAATCGCAGAACAGGGGTGACAGATCCTCAGGGCCTGCAGGCTTCCCCGTACGCGGATTCATGGGGGGTGCCGGCAGCTTCGGAAGGTCCGCCGCCAGGTTATACCATTTCTTCGGAATGTCTTCGGGACCCAGGCGAATAGCTGCGTCTTTTGGAATCATGAATAAGGGATTTACCGTATTTGTATTTGTATCTTTTGTTCATTGTTGTATATTTATGTACAATAATGCTTTTTTAGATGATATACGGAGACGGAAGAATTTTTGACGGGGCACCGTGCGCGCATGAACGGAACGGGTTCTCCGCGACACTCCTTTTTCTTGGGAATTCATAGTCAATATTCAAAACATTTAAATAGAAGGACAAACCAATATATGGTTATGAACTCAAGGTTGACAACCGAGGGATAACATGAACGACCTGGATACGCTGCTTTCGATAATTGAGAACCCGACGAGGAGGAAGATACTCGGAGCCCTTGTGCGCGAGCCGCACTATCCCTTCCAGCTATCGAAGGCGCTGGGCATAAGCCCGCAGGCGGTCATGAAGAATCTTTCCGTGATGGAGAGAGAAGGACTCGTCGTCAGCTACCGGGAGGCCAGCAGCATAGGTCCCACAAGGATAGTGTACGAGCCTAACGCGGAGTTCACCCTGGTAATGGACATGCGCAGCGGCATGTTCAGAACCAGGCTAATCCTCCCGAACGGGGAGGAGAGGCCGCCGGCAGACCGGGAGGAGTACGGCCTGGAGGAGGCCAGGAGGATGATCTCCGGGATAGATGCGGAACTGGGGGACCTGGAGCGCAGACGCCTGGAGCTGGTGAGGGAGAGGGAGAGCATCATGCAGTCCACTCTGTCAAAAGCGGAGGACGGGGACAGGAGCATGCTGTACGAGATGCTGGATTCACCGGATGCGTCCCCCGCCGAGATATCGGCGAGGATGAAGAAGGGCGCTGACAGGACAGAGGATACGATAATACCGAGAGAAAGGAAAATGAGGATAAAGGAGGTAGTGTGAAATGGCTAAGGACAAAGCATTGAAGGTCGCCGAGCTGAAGCCCGGAGAGACGGGAAGGGGAGTATCCCGTATAGACCCGGAGCTGATGGACATCCTGGGTCTGAAGGTCGGGGACATCATACAGATCGACGGCACGAAGAAGACCGCGGTGAAGGTGCTCAGGGGAGGTCCCGAGGACGCCAACCGCGGCATCATCAGAATAGACGGGTCCACCAGGCGGAACGCCGGGGTGGGCATAGACGACAGAGTGGACATAAAGAAGATCACCGCGAAGAACGCGACCAAGATCACGTTCTCCCCGACAGAGCAGCTGAGGCTACAGGGCGGGGAGGAGTTCCTGCGTCAGAACATGGAGGGTCGCGTATTCGCGAAGGGCGACGCCGTCACTCTGAATGTGATGGGGAACAAGATAGACCTCATGGTCACATCCTTCGCCCCCACGGGCGACGCCGCCATGATGATGGCAGATACGGAGGTGAAGATCTCCGATAAGCCCGCGGACAAGGTGGCGGATGTGCCGCAGGTGTCCTATGATGACATAGGGGGCCTGGGGGATGAGGTCCACAAGCTGAGGGAGATGGTGGAGCTGCCGCTCAAGCACCCCGAGCTTTTCAAGAGGCTCGGGGTCGAGGCGCCCAAGGGGGTGCTGCTCCACGGGCCCCCGGGCACCGGGAAGACGATGCTGGCGAAGGCCGTTGCCGGGGAGACCAGCAGCAACTTCATCTCCATAGGCGGGCCGGAGATCATGAGCAAGTTCTACGGAGAGTCCGAGGGCAAGCTCAGGGAGATCTTCCAGGAGGCCGAGGAGAATGCGCCGAGCATCATATTCATCGACGAGATAGACAGCATAGCGCCCAAGCGCGACGAGGTCACCGGCGAGACGGAGAGGCGCATAGTGGCTCAGCTGCTCTCCCTGATGGACGGACTGAAGTCCAGAGGTAAGGTTGTGGTCATAGGTGCCACCAACAGACCCAACTCCATCGACGAGGCGCTGCGCAGGCCCGGAAGATTCGACCGCGAGATAGAGATAAAGATCCCGGACAGGAACGGGCGCCTGGAGATACTGCAGATCCATACCAAGGGGATGCCCCTCACGGAGGATGTGGACCTGGAGGAGCTGGCGGACAAGACCCACGGGTACGCCGGTGCGGACCTGTCCGCACTGACCAAGGAGGCTGCCATGGCAGCCCTGCGCAGGGTGCTGCCTGACATCAACATGGAGATGGACGAGGTATCCGCCGAGGTGCTCAACAAGATCAACGTGGTGAGGGATGATTTCAGGGAAGCACTGAAGGGAATGCAGCCCTCCACCATGAGAGAGGTGCTGATCGAGAAGCCCAACATAAAGTGGGAGAACATCGGCGCCCTCGAGGATGCGAAGCAGGAGCTGAAGGAGGCCGTCGAGTGGCCTTTGAAGTACGGAAGGGTCTTCGAGCACATGGGAGCGAAGCCCCCGAAGGGCATACTGCTGTACGGACCGCCGGGCACCGGGAAGACGATGCTGGCGAAGGCCGTTGCCACCGAGTCGGAAGCGAACTTCATAGCCGTCAAGGGCCCGGAGTTCCTGAGCAAGTGGGTAGGGGAGTCCGAGAAGGCGGTGAGGGAGACGTTCAGGAAGGCGAGGCAGGCATCCCCCTGCGTGATCTTCATGGACGAGATCGACTCGATAACGCCGGAGAGGGGCGCATCCCACGGTGACAGCAACGTCACCGAGAGGGTGATATCCCAGATACTCACGGAGATGGACGGGCTGGAGGTCCTGAACGATGTGGTCGTCATAGCGGCCACCAACAGGCCGGACATCATGGACCAGGCTCTGCTGCGTCCCGGAAGATTCGACAAGAGCATATACATCGGCCCCCCGGACAAGGAGTCCAGGGAGAAGATCTTCGGGATACACACGGCAGGGAAGCCTCTGGCCGACGACGTGGACCTGGCGGATCTGGCGGAGAAGACGGAAGGCTACACCGGGGCGGACATAGCAGCGATAGTGAACGAGGCCGTCATGGCGTCCGTAAGGCGGATCGTCAAGGACGGAAAGGTCACGGATGACGAGATAAAGGCATCGAAGGTGACCAAGGCCGACTTCGAAGCGGCCATCGGGAAGATGGGCCCTGAGACCAGGGAGAAGCTGAGGGAGTACGGCAAGGAGAAACAGTGAGGTGAGAGACATGAGAGACATATGGGACGATTGGGAGAACATGTTCAAGAATTTCGACAAGAGATTCAAGGAGATGCTCTCGGAGGCGGGGGACAACGTGAGAACGTACGGTTACACGATGTACCAGGGCCCCGACGGAGTGCCGCACGTCAGGGAGTTCGGCAATGCGGTGGGGGAGTACACCCCGCTGCCCGCGGGAACGAGAGAGCCCTTCACGGACGTGACAAAGGAGGACGACAAGGTCCACGTGACCGTTGAGCTCCCCGGAGTAAGGAAGGAGGACATAGACCTGGAGCTGACGGACAGCACACTGACGGTATCGGTGGACACGGAGAGCAAGAAGTTCGCGAAGAGCGTCGCGCTTCCCTGCGATGTGAAGTCCGATACGGCTAAGGCGGAGTACAATAACGGTATCCTGGAGGTCGTGATGGAATCCAAGAAATCGTCCCCGAAGGGGAAGAAGGTAAGGATCGACTGATGCCGGTTCGGGCGGGCCTGCGCCCGCCCCCTTCAAACATAAAAATTCCTTCAGTTATATTTAGTTGAGAGTTGCTTATCGGCCAATATGGACGGGGCAGTTGAGTACGGAGTTCTCGGTTATTCCACAGACAACATCGGGGACGATATACAGAGCATCGCCTCGTCAAGATTTCTTCCGAGCATAGACCGGGTCATAAACCGTGAGAGGCTTCACAGGTTCGACGGTCCTAGAACGAAGGTCATACTCAACGCGTTCTTCCTGGATTCTCCGAAGCATTTCCCCCCTTCTGACAGGATAGACCCTCTTCTGATATCCATGCACGTGACTCCCGTGATGAGGAAAGGGTTCATCAAAAGGTCGAAAGAGTATCTGATAGAGCACGGACCCGTCGGATGCAGGGATATGACGACGCTGAGATGGCTGGAGGAGAATGATGTGCCAGCTTACTTCTCCGGTTGTCTTACGACGACACTTATGTCAAATCCGGAGATCGAGAAGCAGGACTACATAATCGCAACAGACCTTCCGGACGAAGTTGTGGAGTACATGCGCAGCGAAGCGGACTGCCCGGTCTACACCCTGTCCCACGATTTCAGGCCTGTGTTCGATATGCGAACCCGTCTCGAAGCTGCAAAGGTGTTCCTCTATCTTTACAACTCGGCAAGGTGCGTGGTATCACGCAGACTGCATGCATCAGTGCCTTCTCTGGCCATGGGTACCCCGTCCCTCCTTCTCGACATAGATCTGGAACGTTTCGGGGGGAGGTTCGAGGGAGTCAGGGAGCACGTAAGACAGATGTCTGTCGAGGACTTCCTGGACGGGAAATACGATATCAATTCCCCGCCCCCCAATCCTACGAGCCATATGAAGATCCGCAACGATCTCGTGAAGAGATGCGCAGAATTCACCGGCTACGATTCCGGGAGGTCATCCGTGACAGTTCCGAAGATACCTGAGATAATGTGGATGCTCCGGAACAACGAGAATGATCACCGGAGAATGTTCTATAAGTATTGGAAGAAAGAAGCCCTTGAGATGTTTTTCGATAAATACATCAGAGGACGCAGGGCCGAGGATATGGACTGATCATTTCAGTTCCTCATCCAGACTTTCCTTGAGCTTCTTCGGGTTAAGGGCATCCGCCATCATCATGACGTCCTCCCTCCTCAGTTCCCCCAGTATGAATGAGGATGCTGCGTATGATAGCAGACAGACGGCTCCGGATATCAGAAGCATAAGTATGCCGTCCGCATCGAAATACCGGACGAAGGCTGCCAGGCAGAGAAGGGAGACCGTGGCAGATGCCAGATGCTTCCAGAATTTGGAATAGAATCTTATCCCCACCTTCTGGCGGATGAGGTATGCGAGCAGGACGGTCAGGAAGGCATATCCTGCACTGAGGGATATTGCGGCCCCGACACCTCCAAGTCCCCCCAGTTGGAATCCGAGTACGTTATCAGGTATGAGCAGGGCATAGCCGCAGATCACCACCACAGCGTATGCCATCACGGCCTTGCCGTAAAGTGCCACCCTGCCGGAGGCATACAGGACCTGGGTCAGCATGCCTGTGAATATGAACGCGGCTATCATCACCGAATGATAGGAGAGAATGACTCCCGCCTGCCGGTACCCGGCGCCGAAGACCAATGTGCTGACCTCCGGGCCCAGAACCATCAGGAAGATCACGGGAGGGAGGATAAGCATGGCCATGTACCTCTCCGCGGTCCACATGGCTCTTTCACCCTCCTCCGGGTTCTTTCCTATGTCTATCCTGGAGAGATGAGGCAACATGATCCTGTTCAGGGAGCCGCCGAAGGATGTGAATGCCCACACTATGCCCATGGATGCCGCATAGAATCCCACCTCAAGACTGCCGCTGTATATTCCGACGAGGACCTTGTCGAGATAATCAAGGGAGGATATGAGGAGGATCGAGAAGGACAGAGGAGCAGCGAATCTGATGTACTCCTTTATGTAAACGGGACGGACCAGTCTTATCCTCGGTCTTCTGAAGAGATAAACAGCCAGGGAGAAGGAGATCAGGGTGCCCAAGAGATAAGCCAGGGAAAGCACGGCAGGTGAGACCTTCATGACAGCCAGAGCCATCAGGATGAAGCTTCTGGCGACGTATTCGATCATGAACACGGAAGACGATTTCCCGCTCTCGAGCCTGCCGTCGAACATGCCGGTCAGGGTTGCCTGGATATCCTGGACTATGTAATATGCTATGAAGACGATCACAACGAGCACGGTATCCCGGCCCACGCTCCCGTCTCGCATGCTGGTATATATGAACGCGGATGACAGGGCCGCCATTACAAGCACAAGACCCAGCTTGACCGTCAGGTATGTGGAGAAGCATGCGTTCTGATCCCTGCCCTCGGCGACGAATTTCATGTTCGCAGTGTGGAAGCCGAGGTCTGTGACGGCATTGAAGAAGGCGACGAAAGCCATCCCCCACATCATCACACCGTACTGGTCACCCACGTAGCGGGTCATGACCATCAGCGCCACGAAGGACATCAGCGAGGCTACGACCTTCGAAACGACATTCATGACATATTTGTGGATCAACATTCGATCTGTCCCGTAATCCGTGCGATGTCTCCACATTGCTTCCGTTGCGGTATAAATGTTAGTCTCTCGGGGCGGCAATATGCCAGGGGACCGTTGCCAAAATCGCCGTAAGAGATCTCCATCGCTAAATGTTATATACTCCCCCCATATTACGAACGTCTGCTTGTAGGAGGACTAAACATCCGCATGCACTACAAGGAGGAATTGTATTGGCAGAAAAGTCAACCGTAATGGCTGTGCAGAAGGCACTCGAGGGTGCCAAGAAGCGCAAGTTTACTGAGACGGTTGAGTTGGCCATCAATCTCAAGGATGTTGATCTGTCTATTCCCAAGAACCGTATCCAGGATGATATCATCCTGCCCAACGGCCGCGGGAAAGCGATCAGGGTCTGCGTGATTGGTGGTGGCGAACTAGCTTTGAAAGCCAAAGACGTGGCCGACCTCGTGATCACCGCTGAAGAGATTCAGACGATCGCGGACAACAAGAAACAGGCCAAGAAGATCGCGAACAGCATCGATTACTTCATTGCCGAGGCACCGCTCATGGCGGTCGTCGGTAAGAGGCTCGGTGTGGTTCTCGGCCCCAGGGGCAAGATGCCTAAACCCATCCCGCCCGGAGTGGATCCGAGCAACATGATCGACGCTCTCCGCAGGACTGTTTCTGTCAGGACCAAGGATAAGATGACCTTCCACGCCCCGGTGGGGACGACGGAAATGCCCGTCGAGCAGCTGGCCGATAACATCGAGACGCTTTTGAAGCGCATCGAGGTCAAGCTCGAGAAAGGCAGGATGAACATCGCTTCATCCTACGTCAAGACCACAATGGGACCGTCTGAGAGGTTGTTCTGAGGAGGTTCGAAAAATGGCACACGTCGCATCTTGGAAGAAGGACCTGGTGAAACAGCTGGTCGAAGGTCTCGTGAAGTACCCCGTGGTAGCCGTCGTCGATATGCACGGCATCCCCGGGCCCCAGATCCAGTCCATGAGGGCTGGTCTGAGGGATCACGCGGCCCTCAGGATGACCAAGAACAACCTGATTCTCCTGGCTCTGGACGAGGCGTCCAAGCAGAAGCCCGGCATCGAGGCGCTGAAGGAGCACGTGCACGGTCAGTGCGCGTTAATCGCTACCGATCTGAATCCCTTCAAGCTGTTCAAGCAGCTGGAAGCGACGAAGACAGCCGCACCCGCGAAGCCAGGCCAGCATGCGCCTTACGACATCGTGGTCCCGAAAGGGCCCACGCCGTTCGGACCCGGCCCGATCATCGGGGAACTTCAAAAGATTGGCCTTCCCGCGTCTATAGACAGCGGGAAGATAGTGATTAAGAAGGAAACGACACTGGTTAAGGAAGGCCACGCCATCCCCGCCGACGTCGCTGGGATGCTGCCCAAGCTGAACATCCTGCCCATGATAGTGGGTATGGATCTCAGGGCCGCATTCGAGGAAGACACGATCTACGGAAAGAACGTGTTGGACATCCCGGAGAATTACTATTCTGATATGTTCGCTACGGCCGCATTCAACGCCCGTGCCCTGAGCATGGCGATCGCATTCCCCACAAAGGAAACGATCACGTCGCTCATCGCGAAGGCGTTCAGGGAGGCCCTGGGCCTCTCTGTATCGGCCGCGATACCAACCAGAGAGAACATCGACATTCTTCTCGCGAAGGCCGACGCCCAAATGCTGGCGTTGGCCGCCGCAGCGGGATACGCGAACGACAGCATATCGGCCAGGCTCAGCGCCCGTGCCGTAGCGGCCCCGGCCGCGGCTGTCGCGGCTCCCGCGGCGGAAGAGAAGAACGACGAGGAAGAGAAAGAAGAGGTCAGCGAAGAAGAAGCAGCTGCTGGCCTCAGTGCATTATTCGGCTAAAAAGGAGGTTGAATAGAATGGAGTATATCTACAGCGCTATGGTGCTCTACTCTGCAGGCAAGGACATAACGGACGATGCAATCGCCGCTATACTCAGTGCCGCAGGTGTTGAGGCTGACGCAGCCAAGATCAAAGCTCTGACCGCTTCCCTCGAGGGAGTCGACATAAAGGAGGCCATTGCAAGCGCCTCCGTTATGGCCGCTCCCGCCGCCGGAGCAGCGCCCGCAGCCGCGGCCGCCGCCCCCGCAGAGGAGAAGAAGGAAGAGCCCGAGGAAGAGGCTGTCAGCGAGGAAGAGGCCGCAGCCGGCCTTTCTGCACTCTTCGGATGATCCCTTACGGTATCACGAAGCTTGAAACCATTTCCCTAAAAATTATTTTTCGGGTCTTTGACCGTTCTATATATAAACCCGTGAACATCTGTCAGACAGAGAGAGGCCTATGGCATCCACAGAACGCGTGACGATAAGGATACAGTCGGACAAACTGGCGCTCCTCCAGAACCTGGTGGACAGCGG
>ENA-UOOK01004074-UOOK01004074.1-fermentation-metagenome-genome-assembly--contig:-NODE-4074-length-15990-cov-5.137371_pt1 | contig 15990 bp, 10 predicted proteins | sample MGYA00245777_ERZ724023 | MGnify/ENA primary metagenome ERZ724023 (study PRJEB28704, sample SAMN03018312) | fermentation metagenome | biome: anthropogenic terrestrial biome; feature: soil; material...
GTTGTCCGCAGCCCCGTTCCGGGGGCTGCGCTTTTATTTTGCCGGCAGCTTTTTCAGGTTGTCTTCCGGCGCGGGGGCCCTTTTCAGGAGGGCTTCAGACGGGGAAGACCCTGATCTCCGCGAGGGAGTACGCGGGCACGCGCACCGAGGCGGTGTTCCGCCTGCACTCGGCGGCGATCCCGGAGGCGGTCCCGTCCAGCAGCACGGACTCGACTTTTTTCACGGGGAAGCCGAAGCGGACCTCCGCCGTGTCGTCGCGGCCGGAAACCTCGCAGAGCCGCACCGCGACCGCGCCCCCGTCCTCCGCCGTGAGGGACACCAGGACGGAGCTGCCGGAGCGGAACGACAGAAGGCTGTCCTCCATCGGCAGCGGGCCGCCGTGGGAGCCGGACGGAACGTAGAGCAGCCTGTGGCTGAACCGGCCGGCGGTTTCCTCGGCCGTTTTTTCCGCGTCCGGGGAGAAGCCGAGCAGGAGAGAGCACTCCTGGATTCCGCGCTCCGGGTAGGGGTCCGGGCTCGTCGCGCTGTTGATCAGCGTCAGGGAAAGGTGTTTCCCGTCGCCGCGGTATCCGTATTTGCAGTCGCTCGCGAGAAAGACGCTTTCGCCGCGGGGGTTCACCGCCATGCCGTACCGAAGGGCGGGCACGTCGTTGGCCCACGGCTTGCGGCGGATCGTCCCGCCGGGGATGTCGTACAGATATTCCCCGACCGGGTAGGACACCGGCACGCGGTAGCACAGGACGGGGACGGTCTCCGCGCCGACCTCGTTCCAGTCGATCCGCGCGTCGATGCGCAGGGCGGCCTGGTGCCTGTCGAGAAGATACGTCGCCTCGACGGTGGAAGCGCGGACGCGGTAGGTGGCTTTCAGGCCGCTGCGCAGGCCGCCGCCCGGGAGCTTCTCGATCTTCACGCACTCCGCGACCGGGTTCTCGCGGAGATACCTGCCGATCTGCCAGGCGTTCGAAGTGGCGGCCTCCGTGTCGATGAGGGAGAAACCGGCCGTCTCGCCCGCCGCCAGCATCTCCTCCCCGGTGTTTTTCCGCACGGCGGAGCGCAGCCGCCCGGTGGCGGAATCGATCCGCACGGCGATCTCGTCGTTCTCCAGGACATAGTCGTCGTAGACGGCCGCGACGCGCTCGCCGGACTGGTAATAGAACGGGTAGCGCTCCAGCTCCGCTTCGGAGAGCACCACCGTCGTGTAGCCGAGGGGCGGGACCTTCACGTCCACGAGGACGCGGAAGTATTTGTGGTCCCAGTACTGCCGCAGGGCGCGGTCCTCCAGCTGGAAGTCCAGGGGATTGCCGCGGCAGTCCTTCACGCGCAGGCAGCGCAGGTCCCCGGTCCAGTCCCATACGGTCAGCTCGGCGAGTTCGCCGCGCTCCTCGGGCAGCGTGTTGAAGATGTGGAAAATGCGCGTGCGGCCGCTGCCGCGCTCCTCGACGGCGACGCCGGAGAAGCCCCCCGCGCCGTAGCCCGCGCCCGCCCCCTCCGACTGCGAATTGTAGGCGTCCGGCTCCACCGGGACGGAGGACGTGTCGATTTTTTCCGCGACCGAGCGCATGGCGTTCTGGATCTGCGTGTCCGCGGCCGCCATCGCGTGCTGGTAGAGGCCCATGGCGTGCTCGCGGGAATCCTGCACGCAGGAGCCGGTGATCAGGTCGTGGAAGTGGGTGAACAGCACGTTCCGCCACGCGCCGCGGAACTGGTCGGCCGCGTAGGGGAAGCCCGCCCGCCGGCCCGCGAGCGCCGAGAGGGCCTCCGCGTTGTACAGCGCGGCTTCGGCGCGGCGGTTGCCGCGCTTGATGCGGCTCTGCGTCGTGTAGCAGCCGGGGGCGTAGTAGTTCAGCTCGTGCGAGACGACCGGAAGCCGGTCCCGCACGCTCTCCGCTTCCCGGAAAAACTCCCGCAGCGTGCCGAAGCGGATCTTCGGGAAGATCCTCCAGGATTGCATCTCGAGGGCGCGCTCCACGTCGCGGCGCGTGGGGCCGCCCCCGTGGTCGCCGACGCCGTAGACGACGAGGCCGGTTTTCAGCCCGGCGCATTTCGCGGAGAGCCCCGGCAGCCCCGCGCCGATGCGGGGCGTGATGCCGCCGTTGTACCAGTAGGGCTCGCGGTACGCGAGCAGCTCTTTGCCGGACGGCGAACGGAACCGGTAGAGGATGTGGTCCTCCTTCAGGCCGCGGCAGTGGTAGAGGTACCGGATCCCGCCGAACGTGTCGATCTCCGGGATGTTGGCGCTGTGGCCGAAGGTGTCGGGGGAGAAGTCGATGTCGAAGTCCCGCACCCCCCATTTCTCCGAAAGGTACTCCCTCGTGTACCGGATGTGGTTCAGGAGCGATTCCGTGGACGGCATGTTCTTGTCGCATTCCACCCAGGAGGTGGCCGTGACCTCCCAGCGCCCTTCGCGGATGCGCCGCTTGATCTGCTCCATCAGCGCGGGGTCGTACTGCTCCACCATGCGGTAGGCCGCCGCCTGCGACTGGGAGAAGCGGAACTCCGGGTATTCCTCCATGATGCGGAGCATGGTGCGGAAGGTGGCGAGCACGACGGCGACCGTCTCCGCGTAGCTCCACATCCAGTTCATGTCGATGTGGGCGTGCGCCGCGAGGATCAGTTGGTAAGCCTTCGCGTCCTTCTCCATCGGGGCAAGGATGTCCTCCGCCCGCGCGCAGTCCGTGTCGGTCAGCACGCCCTCCGCCTTTTCCCGGGCCAGGAGGAAATCCAGCGCTTCCTCCAGCGCCCCGTCGTATTTATCCCCCAGCTCCCGCGAAAGGTTCAGCGCGAACTCCAGTTCGCCGAGGATGCGGCTGTTCGCCCGTGTGGGGCGGGCGACGTGGTACTCTTCTTCCTTCGGCATGCCGAAGCTGTTTTCGTACTGCGTCACCTCGCGGTTGCCGCCGACCGAAGTTTTCAGTTTTCTGAATTTTTCCGCCAGTTTTGCCATAGGTTCCTCCCTCGTTTCTCGTGCCGTTCCGCCTTGCGGGCCGCGGCTGTGCTTTCTCACCTACTATATCCGTTTTCCTTCCCGGATAATTTTTATATGGAAACAAGCGCGCTAAGATTTCAGCGCGCCGCCGATCGTCACCCTTTCGCCGCGGCTGTCGTAGCGGACGAGGAGCGTGCGGCTCCGGCCGTCCCACTCGCACCGGGCGGCGACGGGCACGCCGCCGCCTTCGGCGCGGACCTCGCGGGGCTCCTCCGGCAGGCGCACCCGCAGGAACACGGCGACGGCGTCGGGGCCCTGCGCGGTGAGGGAGAAAGCGCGCCCGCCGCAGTCGAAGGAAAAGACTCTCGCGGAGCTGCCGACGATCCCGCTCTCCATGTCCGCGATCCGGGAAAAGTCGTAGAGGAGCGCGCAGTCCCCGGGCCGGAGGACCTTTTTCTGCGTGATGTCCATTCCCGGCGTATAGAGGTCGGCGTACAGGCCCTCCAGAACCTGCGGCTCTTCGGAGACGCTTTCGTCCATCACCGCGGAAATCAGGTAGGGGCCGCGGCGGAGCGTGAGCCGGTTGGCGTAGTCCCAGCGCGCGCCGCCGCTTTCCAGCGCGTCCCGCACCCAGCCGCGGTACTTCGACGCGAGCTCTTCGCTCAGGCAGAGGCGGGCCGGCGCCATTTCCCAGTAAAGCAGCCGGCCCTTCCCGACCCGGTGGGTCCCTTCCCGCGGACGCCGCCCCAGGCCGAGCGCCTCGAACAGATGCTCCGCCGGATTTGCGTAGCCCGCGCCTGCGCGGTTCCACCAGGCGGAAATCCGGTGGAACGGATCTCCGCCGTCGCCGACGTAAAACAGGGTTCCGCCCTCGCGCACCCAGGAGGCGACGGCCTGGTTCACGTCCGGGGACGCCGGCTTCATAAACTCGTAGCTCAGCACGAGATAGGAATAGCCGTCCAGGCAGCCCGGGTACCTGCGGACGTTGTCGAGCTGCACCGGGGCGAGCGGCAGCCCGTACTTCAGGAGCGGCAGCGCCATCCCGAAGAAAGCCGGGAAGGTCGCGCTGGCGGAAAACGCCCTGCGCAGATTCCCGTCGGCGTCCACGGACGCGCACAGGGCCCTGCTTTCCTCCGCGCAGTTTTCTCCGTCCTTCTGCCGCTTCACGAGTTCCGCGAGCTTTTTTTCCGCCTTGCCGAACCGGCTTTCCGTGTCCCGGCCGAACACGCCGTCGGGGTAGGACCGCTGGAACAGGCCGCTGTCGGACAGGAAGATCCCGACCGCCGGCGCGGAGCCGCAGAATTCCCAGTCCTTTTGGTCCATGTTGCCGAGCGTCTGAAAAACCCCGCAGAGCAGCGAGGCGTAGCCGGGCGGGATCGGCCTCGCGTTTTTCGCCGGCTTCCGGGTTTTCGCGTCCACCGGGTACTTCCCGCGGAACACGCGGTTCGGCCACGGGCAGACCTCGTAGCGGGAGACGGCGGGGTGGAGCAGGGAGGCCGTGACCGTCCGCAGATAGTTCTTCTCATAGTCCTCCCAGGCGTACCCCGGGTTGTCCTCAATGGGGTCGTGCAGGAACCACATGTCCCTGCCGGTTCCCCGCACCAGCTCCTGCATGACGCCGTATTCGAGGTAGGCCGTCTCGAAGGTCCGCTCCCTGACGACGCCGCCGTACAGGTTCGCGGAGCGGCTCGTTCCGGTCCAGACCTGCGCGATGTAGCCGTCGACGGACGGGATGTCGAGCAGGGCGGCCTCCGGGCTCATGATTTTCCATTGCGTATAATTCAGCAGGCTGTGCGTCGGCACGTAGAACCGCAGGTTCCTGCCGTACTTCACCATGGCGTATTCCTTGAGGGAGGAACTGATGCGGCTCAGGGCCCTCCCGTACAGATACGCTTTCAGGCGGGCGGCCCTGTAATGCGCGTCCAGCCCGCTGTGGGGAGGCTGCCACGGCTCCCGGTAATACAGAGCGTATTCCCGCTTGAATGCCGCCGAATACCCCGAGAAATCCCAGAATTCCGGCTCCTCCATATGGATGGCCTCCACGCCCGCGTCCACCGCCGCCTTGAGCCGTTCCGTCAGGTAGTCCGAAAACGATACGGAGGGAACCATATAGGGGACGTCCTTCCCGTGGAGGACCGGCTTCCCCGCGCGGTCCGTCTGGCTTTCGTCCCAGTGCTTCCTCCCGTCCCACTTCCCGTTCAGGTAATCCTGGTATTCGCCCCAGGCGCTGCCCGTCATCAGGTGGACGACGTACCCCTTTTCCCGGTATTCCCGCACCCGGCCCGGCATAGAATCGTCGACGCCGTAGACCATGACGAAATCGCACTGCACGTCGATGCCCGGATGATAGGGGGCGCGTTCCTGAAAGCCCGTGCGTTCCGCCTGCTTTTCCCGGATCATGCTCATTCTGAAATACTTCCTTTCTCTTTTTGCCGCGGGGAAAAAGCGTCCCCTGCCGGAGAATCCGGCAGGGGACCCGCCCGGCGCCCTGCATTGACCGGCGGCTTACCGCCCCGTCAGTTCACGACGTCGCTGCGCGACTTCGCCTGTTCCGTGAGATATTTGAGGTAATCCTTGAACATCCCGTTCTGCTGCGTCAGGAGGTAGTCCTGGTAGCTCTTCAGGATGGACTTTGCCTCGGACTCCGTCTTTGCGAAGAAGGCCCGCTGCGTGTAGTCGTCCTGCTTCGTGCCCTCGAACGCGAATTTCGTGACCGCGTCGTAATCCTTGTAAGTGGGGGCCAGAGCGCTCAGCGGGTAGCCTTTCATGCGCTCCACGGGCTTCAGCTTCTTATACGCTTCGACGTCCGGAACCGCCGCGTCGGCGTCGCCGGGGTTCGCCTCGCCCCACCAGGTGACGCTCTTGTTGGCCTGGAACGTCCTGCCGAAGATATAGCCGATCCCTTTTTCGCGGAGTTCGTTGTCCACGGCCGTGTCGCCGGCCTTTTTCCGTTTCAGGATGTCGGCGTTCAGGCGGGGCTGGTTCTTGTCGTTCATCGTATAGGTCTCGCCTTCGATGCCGTACTGCACGAGCCGCGCGCCCTCCTCGCTGTTGACGTAATCCAGGTAAGTCAGGGCGGCGCCGACGTTGGCGCAGCTGGTCGGGAAGAAGATGACCGGGGAGCCGGAGCGGCCGTAGGTCTCACCCTGGACGGCGGCGGAGCCGTCGCTGTAATTCAGCGGTCCTACCGGCACGTACCGCATTTCCGGGTGGGATGTGTACAGCCCGGTCAGCTTGGTCGAATTGACGACGCAGCCGTATTGTGTGGAGGCAAAAAGCGCCGTGCCGTTTCCGACCTTCTCATCCGCCTGGCTGTCCGTCTGCTTAAAGCACTCTTTGTCCAGGATGTTGTTGTTGACCAGCTTCCAGATGAACAGATTTTTGTTGATCCAGTTGTCGGTGAGCACGCCGTAGGTATAGGAACCGTCCGGCAGCTTTACGTAGTCGGTGAGCTGCTTCGCGTTAAAGCTCTGCGCATACCCGCCGTAATCCCATCCGCTGTGGTAGGTGGTGGCGACGATGCAGTCGTTCCCGTTCACGTCCTTGAACTTGTGGTCCCTTGCTTTGACCATGAAATCATAGAGCTGGTCCGAGGTCTTGATGGAGGTCGGGTCGACGTTCAGGGCCTTCGGGACGTCGCCGCGCACGAATACGCCGTACGCCCAGTTGGTGATGTCCGCCTCGTCGCCGGGCGTCTCCTGCGGGAGGACATACCGGTGGCCTTTGAAGTTCGGATCGTCCAGATCGTTGTCCAGATACGACTGCGACACGATGCCGACATCGTAGGCGTTTTTCAGATTGGGGTACTGCGGCGCCAGCTTTTCAATCGGGAGAAGGCGGCCCTGCGCGGCCGCTTTCTTGATGATCTGGGTGCACCCGTCCGTGCCGCCCCAGTACGGGGCGTTCACCATGTCCGGCATGTCACCGGAAGCGAAAAGAAGGTTGAGCTTTTCATTCTCCGCCATCATGATGCCCTCGTATGTCACCGTGACGCCGGTCTTTTCGCGGATCTTCTTGGCCACCTCGTTGTTGTACTGGTCCTTTGGCGTTTTATATCCGCCGTTCCAGCAGACAAGCATCTTCAGCTTGACGTCGTTGTATTTTTGGGGACCGGACTCGGACGAAGCCTCGGAAGCGCCGGACGTGGTTTTGCCCGCCGTGCCGCTTTCCGTGCTTCCACCGCCGGTGCCGCATCCCGCGGAGACGGTCAGCGCCGCCGCGAGCAGAAAACAGAGGACTTGCTTTTTCATGGCTGCATCTTCCTTTCAAAATTGAATCGGGTTATCTCCCGGCTTTCAAGAAAAGCGGGAATCGGAAGCGGCTTTCAGCGCGCAGAGGCCGGGGAGGCGCTTTGTCGCCGGGTTCCGGTTCCAGCCTGATCCGCAAACGGAAAGACCGTCTGCGGCAATCAGCCTTTCACCGCGCCGATCATGACGCCTCTCACATAATATTTCTGCAGGAAAGGGTAGACGACGACGATCGGCATGGTGAGGATCATGACGAACGCCATCTGCAGGGACTGGGACGTGTAGCTCTGCATGACGAGGGCCGAGCTTTCCTGCCCGACCTTCACATTTGAAGAGGCCGTCGCCTCGTTCAGAAGCTTCTGCAGAAGAGTCGCCGCCGGGATCAGGTCCTGGTTGCTCTGATAGTACGCGCCCGTGAACCAGTCGTTCCACTGGCCGACGCCGACGAACAGGGCGATCGTGGCGATCACCGGCATGGAGAGGGGCAGGTAGATCCGGAACAGGATCGCAAAGTCGTTCGCCCCGTCCAGCTCCGCGGATTCCCGCAGCTCGTTGGGAATATTGTTGAAGTAAGTCCGCATCAGGAGGAAGTTGAAAAAGTTGTAAACGGCCGGCGTGATATAGAGCCAGAAGCTTTTCGTCAGGCCAAGGTCCCGCAGAAGCATGTAGTACGGGATCATGCCGCCGCCGAAGACCGTCGTAAAATACCAGAAAAACGTGAAAAAGTTGCGGCCGGGCAGCGTCTTGACCGAGAGCGCGTAGGCCATCAGCATGGTGAAGAAGACGCCTGTGACGACGCCGATGATCGTTTTGAACACGGAGATCGACAGCGAGGCGAAAATGCGGCTGTCGTTGAAGGCGAGAGCGTAGTTTTCCCATGTGAATTCGCGGGGGAACAGGTAGACGCCGCCTCTGGCGAAATCCCGGCCCGTGTTCAGCGAGGCGATCAGGACGTACCAGAACGGGTAGAACGTGGCGAAGCCGAACAGCCCGAGCAAACAATAGTTGAATACCTGAAAGGCTTTCTGCCCTTTTGTCTGTTTGAAAAACACGAAACGGATACCTCCTTACCAGATGCCGACTTCCATATATCTTTTTGTGAATTTGTTTGCGGCCACCATCATGAAAAGCGAAAACAGGGATTTGAAAAGCCCGATCGCGGTGGCGTATTCAAACCGCCCGTAATTCAGGCCGGTTTTCAGGACGTATGTATCGAGGATCTCGGAGATTTCCATATTGGCCGGCTGCTGCAGCAGAAGGATCTGGTCGAATCCGGCGTTCAGAATCCCCCCTACGGCGAAGATGAACATGATCCCGATGGTTTCCCGGATTCCCGGAAGCGTCACGTGCCAGGTGCACTGCCATTTTCCGGCCCCGTCGAGCAGCGCCGATTCGTACAGCTGCGAGTCGATCCCGGAAAGGGCGGAAAGATAGATGATGGAGTTCCATCCGGCGTTTTTCCAGATGTCGGAAAGGATCGTGATGGGGTAAAAAGATCCCTTCTGCCCCATGTAGAAAATGGATTCCAGGCCGTTCGCCTTGCGGATGGTGTTTACGATGCCCCCGTACGGGGAGAAGATGATGGTCATCAGAGTGACGACGACAACCCAGGAAACGAAATTCGGCAGGTAGCTCACCGTCTGCACCACGCGCTTGAACCTGCGGTTCCGCACCTCGTTCAGCAGAAGCGCCAGGATGATCGGCGCCGGGAAGCCGAACAGGATTTTCAGGCCGCTGATGATGAGCGTGTTTTTCGTGACGATCCAGAAATCCGGCGAGGAGAAAAATTCCTGGAAATGCGCCCATCCCACCCACGGGCTGCCCGTGATCCCCAGGCCGTAATCGTAGTCCTTGAACGCCAGGGTGGCGCCGTACATGGGGTAGTAGCAAAAGACAAGCAGCCATACGATGCAGGGCGCGATGAAAAGATAAAGCCATTTGTGCATCGCGATCTGCTTTCGCAGGGATTTTCTCCTCCTGCTTTTTTCGGAGCGGTCCGCGTACTCCAGGGCACTTGCCTTGCTCATTCGGAATGTCACCTTTCTGTTCGTTTGTTCGGCGTGTTTCAACCGTATTTTTATCATACCGTTTTTTGCTTCGGCATTATATCCATTATTTTCATGAGCAATATGCACTTTTTTCATGTCTTTGAAATAGTCCGCCGCGCTTCTCAACGGTTTTGCCCAACAAAAAAACGCCCGGCTTTCGCTGGGCGTTCCGTGGGCGGGGCAATCCGGGGACCGTCAGTCCCCGGCGGGTTTCGCTTCCGGCTGGTTCCGGTACTCCGTCGGCGTCTTTCCGTAGTATTTTTTAAAGGTCCGCATGAAATAGCTGAGGTTGTTGAAGCCGCAGCTCTCGGCGATGTTTGCGACGGGAAGCCGCGTGGACCGGAGCAGCTTCGCGGCGTGCTTCATCCGCAGCGAGATGATGTACTTCGAGATCGGGATGCCGAAAGCCTTTTTGTACGCGGCGGACAGGTAGCCGGAGGAGATGCAGAATCGCTCCGAAAGGGCGTTCGTGCAGAGGCCGCTGTCGCCGAAATCCGCTTCGATGGTCCCTTTGACGTTCTGCAGGACGGAGTCGATGCCTGCCGAGCTCCCCACCCACTGCTTCAGCGCGGTCCGCACGACGCTGCGGAGGTTTTCGACCAGCTCCTGCATCGTCTCAAAGCGGTCCACGATGCTTCCGCTGATGCACTCGGAGCCTAAAAAGGAAAAGATGCTGACGCCCTTGCAGAAGCAGGTCCGCGCAAGCACGCAGATCATCTCCACATATGCCATGCGGATGCAGAGGTCGTGGTTCCTGCCCGGAGAATCGAGGATGACGGGGATGATCCCCAGGGCCTTGTTCAGGTCGCCGTTTTCCAGGAATTTCTGGTAAAGCCTCAGGTCTTCCAGCGAGAGGACGGATTCCTGGATATAATCCTCGTAGAAAAAGACCTTCCCTTCGGGGCGCGTCTCCCTGCAGAGGCGGAGGTCAAGAGCCTGCCGCGCCTGCACGATCTGGGCACTCGTCAGCCTGGGCTCCGGCAGCGAGACGCCGATGCAGAGGGAAACCCCCAGCTTGCGGCTTACCACGTCGTGGATCTGAAGAAACATGCGCCGGAGCTTCCCCGCCGCCGGTTCTTTTTCCCCCGCCTCCGCCGTCCCGATGATGGTCAGGTGGCCGGGCGTGCTGAACTGGTTCAGCGGAAGGAACCATTCCCCCGTCATCTCGCCGATGATATTCTGGATCCCGTAAAGGAGCAGCCGGTTGTCCGATTCGCTGAAGGCCCCCGGCTGCTCCTGCCGCATTTCCCGCAGGTTCACGCGGAGGATGCCCACCTGAAAATACCCCGCGTTCGCCGGGAACAGGGGCGCCACGGAGAAATCGGGCTTGACCTTCGCCCCGTTCAGGAAGGAATACAGATTTTCCTGGAGCGTTTTGCTGCTGATTTTTTCTTCCAGGATGTCGTTTCGTATGGTCAGGTGCAGCATGTTCTTCCGGCGCAGAGTCTCGACGATCGCTTTGGAAAGCGCTTCCGAAAGCTCCGTCTCGCGCACGGGCTTGAGCAGGTAAGCCACGACGTTCAGCGAGATGGCTTCCTGGGCAAAGCTGAAATCGGCGTACCCGCAGATGATGATGGAGACCATCCGCGGACAAATCTTGTTTGCTTTCCGGATCAGGTTGATGCCGCTCTCGCCGGCCATGACGATGTCCGTCAGGAGGATGTCCGGCGGGTTCTCGCGGATGATCTCCAGGGATTCCTCCGTGCTGGAAGCCTCCATGATCCACTCGAACTGAAACCCGCTGCGGCTGACTTTGTAAAGAATATCGGAGCGCGCTAACTTTTCATCGTCCACGATCAGAATTTTTTGCATACCTGCAGCCTCCGGTCGATCATTTTTATTGAGCCGCTATGGAGCTTGCCGGCTCCTCAAAAATCGCCGCGGAGGTTCCCGGAGGACGCGGATTTCCACAAGGGTGTACTCCCCGTCCCTGCTGTCCAGGAAAAGGCCGCAATCGTCGCCGTAGATCAGCCTGATGCGCCGATTCACGTTCCAGAGCCCGATTTCCGAAGAGGTGTTTTCCTTCCGGTCCTCCGGCGTTCCCCGGAACGAGCGGTTCAGTTCCCGCAGGGTTTCCGCCGGGATGCCGGAGCCGTTGTCGCGGACGGTAAGGATGAGGAAGCCGCCCTCTTCTTTCGCGGAGATCAGAAGCTCGCCGGGGCGGGGGAGCGGGTGGAACGCGTGCTTGAAGACGTTCTCCACGACCGGTTGCAGGATCTGCTTGGGGACCAGCTGCTCCTGAAGGGCGCTTTCTATCTCCACGCGGTATTGGAACGAATTGCCGTACCGGACGCTCTGGATATGAAGGTAGTCGTAAATGTTCCGGATCTCCTGCCGTATCGGTACGAAGTACCGGGCCGTATCGGAAGAGTAACGGAACATGGAACTGAGAGACTCCACCATGTCGACGACGTTGTTCGCCCCCTCCATGGTCGCCATGGCGGAGATGGAGTTCAGCGTGTTGTAGAGAAAATGCGGGTTGATGCAGGAAATCAGGGCTTCGTTCTGAGACTTGATCTTTTCCAGCTCGGAGGCGTATTCTTCCCGGATCAGGGTGTGGATGCGCTCCTGCATGCTGACCAGGTGCCGTTCGATCCGGGAGATCTCGTCGTTTCCGCTGATCTTCTCCGCCGGGGAAAAATCGCGCTCGTCAAAATTGTCCATCCTTTTGATGAGATTGTTGAACCGCTTTGAAAAGATGCTGTAAAAAGAGAGAAGAATGAGAAGAAAAGCCACGAGGATTTCCCCGGTGATCTGGAGGAAGATCCATTCGCCGCCGGACCCGCCGGAGATGGATGAGATCGGTTTGTACAGAAACAGCACCGTGGCGTTGAGGCTGGCGAGAGGGCGCGAAAGCACGGAGAAATTTTTCCCGTCTTCCCCCTGCACGGAGCCGCCGTCGATCCTGCCCGGCGCGCTGTCGGCCGGGCCGTCCTTTTTTCGGAGGTACAACCCGGCGGTTTTGTCTTTGAGGCCCGGATTGGAAGCGTAGATCAGCCGCCCGCTGTCGTCGTCAAAAAGGAACACCGCGGTGTTTTCCTCCGGGAACCGGGAGTCCCTCGGCGAGAACAGGACGGAGGTATCCACCGTGACGGCCTGATAGCAGTTTTCGGAGAGGTTGGGGCTGTTGGAGCCGAAAGCGTTGATCTTGGAAGCGATGGTCAGCAGCTCGGACCCCGTCACATTGGAGTAAACGTAGCACCAGCACGGGGATTTTTGCTGGACTTTCCAGTACCACGGCTGCTTGGGGGCGTCCTGGATGCCGGCAAAATAATGGCCGTCGGCGGGAAGAAAGGTGTACAGGTTCTGCTGGCGGATCTCGCCGTTGCCGTAGAGGAAAAACGTCATCTCGTCGATGCGCTTGCTCAGGTCCGCGCTGAGCTCGACCATCTGTGAGCGCGTCACGTCGGTCCGGAAGATATTCTGCCGGATGGACTGATTCAGCCCGATCATGTTTAAAGCCGTGAAATAGCCGTCGAGCTTTTTGTTCACCTCGGTGATATAGGCGTCCGCGTCCCTGCTGTAGAGGCTTTCGATTTCCCTTTCGGAGCGTTTCATATTGCTTTGGATAAAAAGGAGCATGAAGCCCGCGGCGATCAGGACGACCGCCACCATCAAAATCAATATGGAACGCACTGAGACGGATTTTTTTTGGAACCGGCTCGAAGGTTCCCGGGTTCCGTTCCGCCGCGCCACGAAAAACCCTCCCTTCCGTTTTCGACGGGCCGCCCCAAAGCCCGCGGTCGGCCGCGTTCCCGCCTGCAGGCCGGGGAGAATCGTTTTGAGCATGGAATTTCTTCCTCCGCAGAAAGCCCGGCCCGTCCGGGCCGTATTCCTGCGGAGAAAGCTGAAAAGGTAATATTTTATAAACAAGTACCGATATTCAATATAATATATTATAAAGATTGTGTCAAATGATATTGCCTTTGTATCCATCCCGCCGCATTTTTCAGAAGACCGCCGGCTTTTTGCGCGGGCATGCGGCGGAGGGCGGCACGGAAAAATGCTTGTATCGTGTGAAATTCTCCTTCCGGGCCGGAGTGAAACAGACGGGAACGGAGTATGTTCAGTTTCACGATTATGATTATAATATAAGCGCATCCACTTGAAAAGCGGCCTTGCTCCGAATTTCAAAGGGAGCAAGACCGCTTCATAATAGTATTTTGCGACAGAAATTTTTTCTTTGCCCGTTCAACGGGGAACAGCCCGCAGCCCAATCCGGCGGCAGCGGTGTCTTTCGGGAAAAAGGCGGCGCTCAGCGGGTCTCGAGCCCTTTCAGGAACCGCACCGCCGCGCGGATGTCGTCCTCCGGGTTCCGGCCGACCTCGCGCTCCACGGTGAGGTACCCGTGGTAGCCGACGTCTTCCAGCGCCTTGAGGTAGGCCGGGAAATCGACCTTCCCCTCCCCGAGCGGAACCTCGCGGAAATAATCGTTGACCTGCAGGCCCTCCGGCCCGATCCCCGCGAAGGCGTCGTAAATATCCTCCGGGTTGCACGGCTTGAGCATCACGCCGTCCTTCGCGTGCGTGTGCACGATGTAATCCTTGAGCGTGTAAACCGCCTGCACGGGGTCGTCCCCCGTGACCATGACCAGGTTGGCGGGGTCGAGGTTCACCGCGACGCCTTTGGAGTCGAGGCTGTCGAGGAAGCGTTTCAGCACGGCGGCCGGCTCCGGCCCCGTCTCGATGGCGAACCACGCGCCGTTCGCGTGCGCGTACTCCGCAAGTCGGTTGCACGCCTCCTGCATCACCTGGAAGCGCTCGCACGCCGTGTCGCGCGGCACGACGCCGATGTGCGTCGTCACGATATTCGTCCCGAGGTCGAGCGCCAGATCGACGATCCTCTTCGATTTTTCGATCTTTTCGCCGTTCTCCTCGCGCCTCGTGAAGCCGCACCCGCCGAAGTCCCCGCAGAGCGCCGACACTTTCAGCCGGTTCTCCGCGAGGATTTTCCTGACGGAACGCCTTTTCTCCGGCGTCAGCCGCTCCGGGGTGAATTCCCCGCGCACCGCGTAGATCTGCACGCCGTCTGCGCCGACTTCGCGCGCCTTGCGGATCGCCTGCTCGAACGGGAGCCGGAACGAATCCGCCATCACGCCGATGGAAAATTTCTTCATGGGAGTCCCTTCCTTTCTGTCTTCATCCGCGGCCGGCGGAAGCCGGCCTTTCTCCCGCCGGGCGGGCGTTCTTTACACGGCGACCCATTCGCCCGGGCGGCCGAGCGCTTTTTTCCCCGCTTCCCGCAGGGCCATGATCGCGACGGTTTCCTCATGGGCCACCGGAATCTTCTTTGTGCGGAAATAATCGACGAGCGCCAATATAAAATTATGGAAGTAATCGGACTTGATCTCCACAATGGCGCTGCCGTCCGAGCCGCTGAGATTCATGACGAACGGGGAACCGTGCCCGTAGCCGGAAATCGAGGCGCAGCGGCCGTCGGAAAACTCGATGTTCAGCAGGTACCACCCCGGCGTTTTCAACGCCATGACGCGCCGCGCCGGGCTGCGCATCAGCATCACGAGCGGCTCCAGCTGATGGATGGAATAGGTCTCGTAGCCGTACGGGCCCCAGGAGTTCGCCGCAAGGATGCCGTCCCGCTTCACGCCGCGGTATTCCTCCGCGAAGCGCAGGGCGGACGTCGACCAGCAGGGCGTGCCGGACTCCTCCGCCGCTTTGAAAATGCGCTGCGCGGACGCCTTGTCCGGCGCGAAGGTCTTATCCACGTAGCACGGTTTGCCGGAGCGCAGCGCCAGGCGGCAGAGCTTCTCGTGCAGCTCGCAGTTGTCCGGGGACAGCACGAGGATGCCGTCGCTCTTTTCGATCAGCTCCTCCTGCGTGGAGCACGGCGCGACATGGTGTTTTTCGCACCACTGCGCGCTGGACAGACCGCCGTTCGGGCTGTCCGCCATCGCCCACGCAAAGCCGACCTCCATCTCTCCGCCCGACGCCGCGCGGAGCCATTCCGGATAGTGGTTCGCGTGCCATTCGTCCAGATAATACTCGATAAAGCCGAGCTTCATTTCCGGCTTCCCTTCCCTTCCGGCGCTTACAGCGCGACCTCGCGGTGCTGCGCGGCGGAGTCGTAGACGGCCTGCATCATCTTCTGGGTGATGATGAACGTGTCGATGTGGGACGGCAGCTTCTTGCCCGTGCCGACGCAGTCCACAAAGGCGTTGATCTCGGTCTCAAAGTGCTGGCGCATGTTGAATTCCGGCCGGCACTCGATCAGCGCGCCGTGCTCCGCGGTGTAGAACGCGAACTTCCCGCCGTAATCCAGGCGGATGCCGCCCTTGTCGCCGATGAAATCGATGTACGTCTCCTGCGGGCCGATATTCTGCGCCCACGCGCCCTCCAGCGAGATCACGGGCCCGGCGGTGCGGATCAGCGCGGCGACGGAGTCCTCCACGTCGTAGGTGCCGTCGAGCTTCGGCGGGCCGGCCCACATGTCCGTGTAGGCGTAGTTCTTGATGTCGCGGCCCAGCCTGCAGAACGTCTCGCCGGAAACGGTCTTCGGCGCGGGGTCGCCGCAGCAGTACATCACGATGTCGAGATAATGCACGCCCCAGTCGATCAGCGCGCCGCCGCCGGCGATCGCCTTCGTCGTGAACGCCCCGCCCAGGCCGGGGATGGAGCGGTGCGCGCGGAAGCTGGCGATCACGTGGTAGACTTCCCCGAGCTTGCCGTCGTCGATGAAATCCTTGATGAGGTTGACGCTGTCGTTGAAGCGGTTGACCACGCCGATGTTCAGGATCTTTCCCGTCTCGTGCTGC
>ENA-UOOK01004075-UOOK01004075.1-fermentation-metagenome-genome-assembly--contig:-NODE-4075-length-15987-cov-4.167587_pt1 | contig 15987 bp, 12 predicted proteins | sample MGYA00245777_ERZ724023 | MGnify/ENA primary metagenome ERZ724023 (study PRJEB28704, sample SAMN03018312) | fermentation metagenome | biome: anthropogenic terrestrial biome; feature: soil; material...
CGGACGGGGGTTCGACTCCCCCCGCCTCCACCATTTAGTATCTTAATCACCTTGAGGTTATAATATTTTCTAAGGTGGTTTTTTAATATACGCCTGTTTCAACCTCTTAAGGGGGGGATACAATGACAGCAATAATAGAAAAACTCCGCAATGATCGAGAAAGGATATTATCGATTGCTAACAAATATGGTGCCGATAATATTAGGGTTTTTGGATCTGTAGTGCGGGGAGAAGAAACCGATGCCAGCGATATTGATTTACTGGTAGATCTTGATAAAGATCGCAGCTTGTTTGACTTGATTGGACTAAAGCTCGAACTAGAAGAACTAACAGGTCAAACCTTTGATGTTGTCACACAAAAGGCCTTACATAGACTAATTGCGGATCAGATACTCAAGGAGGCAGTTCGTCTGTGAAATCGGACCGTGTATATATTGAGCACATATTAGAGTGTATTCAAAATGTAGAGGAATTCACCCGCGAGGGGCGTGAAGCCTTTATGAATTCCAAACTTATTCAAGCTGGTGTTATAAGAAATCTTGAGATTATGGGTGAAGCCGCTAAAAGAGTGTCCAGTGACCTTAGAGATAGAAGCCCTGGGATTCCATGGAAAAAGATGAGTGGACTACGGGATGTATTGATTCATGATTACATGGGTGTAGATGTAGGTTTGGTTTGGAATGTAGTTGCCAAGGAATTGCCTACTCTGAAACAGCAGCTACAAGCCATACAAGGGATAGACTAGAATCTTATGTATTCAGAGTTTTAACCAGGGCGTCACTTAAGCAGGGAGGTCGGGGTCGCGATAGGTGAGGCGCAAGGTCGCTTATCCCGGACATGAAGTTAGGGTACCCTGAAGCCTTCTTCCCCGAGGGGCTTTAAGGGGAAACCAATCGGGGATAGCCGAGGGAAGCCTGTCCGCGGGCGTCCGGCTGGCGAAACACAAACCACGGACTGCGCTCGGAGAGACTCAGCTGGTCTTGCTTTCGGACGGGGGTTCGACTCCCCCCGCCTCCACCAGATTATCTACCATCTATTGATAAAAAGAATTTTATCGGTGGGTGGTTTTTATATTGCCTGAAAAGCTGACAATAAAGCCGTTCCTGAGTTTTAGCGGAGCGGCTTTCTCGATTTCTGGCGGGTTATTTGGTGCTAACGAAATTTAATCCGTCCGTTTTCCGTTGAGGTTGATTGGAATAATCGTTAAAATTTTGCAGGGGTGTGCATTACCAACCGGTAATCGTTTAAAGTTAGGGATAATCGTTGAAATATATCCTAAATCACCACTAATTGTCTTTGTCAATTAAAAAGTTTACCACCGCGCTCATGAAAAAGTTGACCACCCAGGGTAAAAAAATAATGGTTAGGCGGGTCGTGACTGACGCTGCCTCTTCACGGTCTGTTTGAGCCGGAAACTCTCGCCGTTGGTAATCAGGATATGGGCGTTATGGGTAATCCGATCCAAAAGAGCCGCAGTCATCTTTTCATCACCAAAGATCTGATTCCACTCGGAGAATTCAAGGTTGGTGGTAATGATCATACTGCCTCTTTCATAACGGCTAGAAAAGAATTGAAACAGAAGTTCTGCTGAACGGCGGTTAAACGGGATATAGCCAAGCTCATCAACGATGACTAAATCGTAGCGCAGCCATTGTTTCTGGTATTTTAGTAGCCTTTTCTCACTCTCCATTTCAGTCAACTCATTCACCAATCCGGCGGCTGTGTAAAATCCAACCTTGTAGCGCAACTGGCAGGCACAGATGCCCAGGGCTATTGCCAAGTGGGTTTTGCCGGTACCGGAGTTGCCAGCCAGGATAACATTCTCCTTGTCCTTTATGAATTGGCCCCGGGAAAGGGTTAGTACTTTGGGTTGGTTAAGGCTTGGTATTTGCTCGAAATCAAAGCTGTCCAGAGTCTTTTTCAAGGGAAACCTAGCCTGGTTGATTAACCTTCTTACCTGGTTTTCTTCTCGTTTATTCACCTCGCGTTCCAGAAGATTAAGAAGGTATTCTTCATAGCTTAAGCACTCGCTTTCCGCTTGCCGAGCCAGTTCTTGATAGTTCTGGCCAACAGTAGGTAGTTTTAAAGTCTTAATATATTCCTTGAGCCTTGCCTCAATGTCTACTATGCTGCACCTCCCTTTAAAAGTTGGTCAAAGCAACTGAGATTGGGCGGTTTGACGCTAAATTCAGATATGTCCTTTACCTGTTCCCAGCTCATGCTACAGGGCGAGTATTCTGCCGCAGCAAAGCTGTCGAACAGGGCTTTAATGCCATCATAGTGATAAACGGAACAGTCCATGGCCATTTGCAGAATTTCATCAATCACCTCCGGCCCATGTTTAACTCTAAGTTTTAGTATTTTTACAAACTCAAGGTTGGCTTTATCGTTCTTTTGTCTGAGTATAGCCAGGTACTGGTGGTATATCTCCGGCAAGCCCGCCTCTTTGAAAGCCTTGGCGTGGTTTAGGGCGTATGGCTTGCGCTCCAGTACATCAAGATAGTGACTTAGGTCGAGTATATCCTGGCCTCGCTCGTAACAACGAGGATGAACTGCTATCAACTGGTCTTCGTAGAAGATGTGGACTTCATTTACATAGCTTTTGATATGTATCCGGCACCGGGCATAACGACTGGGTACTGAATAACGGTTGTTATCAAAACGCACCGTGCTTTCCTTGGAGCTTTTGGCAGGCACCACTACACAACAGTCAAAGGGGTACCGGGGCAGGGGCAGCAACAATTGTTTCTCCTCTTGAAACACCTCCGCAATAGTCTTTTTAGTATGAGGTACTATCCTGGTCTGGCGTAACTTTGAAAGCTTCATCAGTATCAACTGGTTTAGCTCTTCAAGGGAAGCTACCTCGGGGATAGGAACCAGGATGTTTCGTCTAAGATAGCCTACCTCGTTTTCGACCTGGCCTTTTTCATTTCCCCGCCTCACATTACAGAACTCAGCCTCGAAAAGGTAATGGGCTTTGAAGGCCATAAAGGCATCCTGTTCTTTACGATCCTTTCCCTGTAATACTCGGGCTACCGCAGTTTTCAGATTGTCGTATACGATAGTTTTAGGGATTCCCCTGAAGTATTCGAAAGCCTGCTTGTGACCTTCAAAAAATGCCTCCTGACGGGCTGAGGGAAAGGCTACCATGAACGGGTCGCGGCTACCCGATAGTTTCATCACGAAAAGATAGACCTTCTGGCTTTTACTCTGCAAAATGACCTCGGCTTCACCCCAGTCTACCTGAGCGTGGCTGCCAAGTTCAAATTGCAAAGGAATGAAGACTTCTTGTTTATCGTTCCCTAATTGCTTTTTAATTTCCCTGACACAGTGCCTGACAGTTGATTGGCTGCCGGTAAAACTATGTTCTTCACACAGTCGTTCATATATCCTAGCGGCAGTGTGCCGCTGCTTTTTCGGCCGGTTCTCATCTTCTTGCAGCCAGCTAGTGATGATGTCCAGGTATGGCCCCATGACCGGCTTTTCTTTGATCTTTGTCAGTGTGTATTTGGGTATGGTGGGCACTTCCTCAGCAATCACTTTGCGTATGTACTGCCGGGAATGCCCGGTCTCCTTGGATATCCAACGTATGGATGCTCCTTCAACAAAATGCATTTTCCTGATATACTCTTTGGTAGCCATCCCAATCATTCCTTTTCCTCCTGCAGCTTTGGTGTTTGCACAACTCATAGCTTACAGGAAAGGTTGGTTGGGGTGGTCAACTTTTTCGTTATCGTTTTTAACTTATGTGGTCAACTTTTACGTTATCAAAGACACTAATCAGCTTCCACCAGCTTAACACCATCTACCAAAGCTAAACAGCAGATTTTTCCGTTTGTGAACCGCTGACCTCTTGCATTAAACCGTTCAGCACTTGCTGAAAGATATGCTTGTTTTCTAGCTCTTGTCAAGCCAACATAAAACACGCAAAGATCGTCCAATATTGGGTTCTTCATTTGTTCAGGTAACGTTTTCGGCAGTTTGCAAAATGCACTGCTTGATGTATTTCTTAAGCTTGGACAATCTCTGCACAAGAAAGTAAAAACCCACTGTTCAACATCAGAAAGAATAACATAATCCCATTCAAGCCCTTTCGCTCCATGGACAGTCGAGAGTATCACCCGAGAATCTACATACTCCATTGCCTGTTTTAGTTGTCTGTTCTCAAAGATATCCAATAACAATGTGTATTTGTCCTCAGACAACAAATCAGAATAATCAACCGATACTTTCTCTACTAGAGCGTCAAGCAAATAAAGCAGGGAATCAATAGTCTTCATGTTTGATTGTGAATAAGCAGTCTTAATGCTTTCAGCAAACGCGATTAGAGCTTTCTTATTTATGTTCTTAGATTTGCCAAATCTCTTGATGAACATTTCCTGGCATTTGTTGTGGAATTCTACATAATCCAAGTCTTCGTCAGTAAACATACCGTAGAAATACGGGATACTATTATTTGAAAGTTCCGCTTCGACAATTTCGGCGTTTTTTCCACGTCCGCGAAAGAGTATAGCTATTTTACTCGTATCGTCTTGTAGAAGGCTTTGTACTTTCGCAATAACCTTGCACGCCTCCTCTTTCTGAGTGCTCCCCCAAAATGCTGGTAGTCTTGCAGTATCAGAATCAGTAATCTTTGGGTCAAAGCAAGTCGCTGCGTTCGCCCTAATATTTGCGTCAAGCTTAAGCATCTCCGGATTGTTGCGGAAGCGGTAGTTCTTAACAAGTGCTATTTGGGTCATACCATATTTCGATGTTGCCGTAGACATTATATCAGGCAACGCCCCAATGAAACCGTAAATACGCTGCAAAGGATCTCCAAGAAAAACCAATTGGGTATGGACGGAGATCATTGACTCTAGTAAAGACCAAGCAATGCAGTTTGTATCTTGAAACTCGTCGACAACGAGTAGCGGGTAGTAGCTTTGATAGAACTTCCTTACCTCAGGGAAGCGTGCGAAAATATCCAGCACAAACAGAATGACAGCGTTATGTGTAATGTATTCCAAAGGCAGGAGTTTCCTGATAACGATGTCATTGTATTCGTGTATAGTCTGTGCATCAGGAGCACTGGAAGCCTTAATGGAGGTTTCTATACCTTCAAGCCGCTGGGTTTCTGATGCAGATAAAGTAGTATTTAGATCTTGGCGTCTGCTAATTTCACTTTCGCTGATCGCCTTGAATAGATTGACATCTTTTCGCAATACGTCAGAGATGAGATAGCCGTACTTTTTCAAAACCCCCTTGCAAAACCCGTGGTAGTTCGTGACAGTTACTTTCTCGCCTATGGCAACCGGACTGTTTTGTTCGCCAAGGAGTACGGGCAATTTCTCTGCGACTTCCCGTTTGACTTTCAGTGCGGCATTCACGCTAAAGGTTAATCCTAGTATACGCTTGGGGTTTGGTATGCCACCTGAAGCGTACAGGTAAGCAATGCGGCTAATCATAGTGGTCGTCTTACCATACCCGGCAGGTGCTTCCACTATCAAGCGTGGACTATCTGAAAAGATAACTTCAAGTTGTTTTTCATCACCCTCATGTTGCTTTGAAATTTTTGCCTTTAGTTCTGCAAGAATGGCATTAGGCAATGCTCGCCACCTCCCGCGCCTTGAAAATTGCATCGGCATAACAAGCAGGTATGAGGTCAGCTGGTAGCAATTCGCCGATAATCCGTCCCAGGAGAACATCCTTCTTTGCCATAAACCAAGCGGAGTACATTTGGCAGAACTCAATCTCATCATCATCATTGACATCTGATAGCTTCTTAGGTACATAGCCTGTCATATCAATACCCATCTTTTTGAAGTGCTTCCGCACGAAATCGGCATCCATTTCGACAGACTCTGCATTGCTGGATAAATCCTTAGCAATTTTCCTTACCAGGGCAGTTTGACCATTTAAAAATAGTTTCTTAACAATTTCAATTTCAAAGCAGAGTTCTTGTGTGAAAAACTCGTTATTAGCTGGGGTATGTCCAGTCCTAACATCACCGTCATAGATAGCTATGCTTGGGATTTTAAATTTTTCCAGTAATTGGCGAAGTGGTTTGATTGACTCTTTGCCTCTTGCATTTATAACGCAGATGCCATAATCATCTAGCGATACGCCAAGTTTTTCGGCAAAACTATGAATGCAACCATATTCGGTTTCACCCTCAATCAACACGGCACAATGGGCGTAAAACGCCTCCTTTATTTCGGGGAAACGCATAATCATATGTTTCTCGTTTGCTGAGGTGAATCTAAGTGTGGCACCACTAACTACTGCCGTTTTGTTCTCTTCCTTATAAAAGCGGATGAGGTTGCGGTAGTCCCCAACCAAAGCGTCTGTTGAGTGTGTGACAACAATAAGCTGACCATCAATGCCGTCAATTCCGAAGCACAGCTTCAGCAACTCGGCAAATTCAGCATCCTCATTTTGCAGAATTCGTTTGTAATAGCCAATGAGCGAACGCTGGAGATAAGGGTGTAGATGAACTTCTGGCTCATCAATTGATAGAACAATCGGTAAAAGCATTTTTCCATCATTGTCTCTGAAAAGCTGTTCATTAAATGGTGCAGATTTGCTTTTATACAGCTCCATAATCTGGCATAAGATGTTAATCGAAGCCATAGCCATATACTGAACACCGCTACCCGTTGTGTCAATTTTCCTGTCGCCATCTGATAGGTAATACAGGCTGGTCAACATCTCAGTAGGGTTAGGGGCAACAGTCGCTTTTATAGCGTAATCCCTAAAGCTGCGAATTTTGCCCAGATGCCCGTTTATAAATTCCGTCAATTTGTCTACCTGCTCATTATTCAGAAAGGTAGGGGTTTCCTCATCGCTCGTTATGAATCTCTCGATGATGCCATTAATCAGCAAGCCTGCGCCTTTCTGCGTGTCCAGGCGCAACTCTCTACTTGGAATGGACGTTGTTTCATATTTCAAGAAGTTGATTTTTCTTAATTGCTTTATCTGAATACTCTCGTTGGAATCGGCACTAACAATAGTGGGGTATGCCTCTTTTATCGTCTGACGATACCGCATTTTCACCAATGAGGCATCATCAGGGGAGAAGTTGTCGCCGAAGAAGCCTTGTTCGTTTGGCGATAACTTGACTTCCATTTCAACCTCGATGGGCTTTTCAGAATTATAGAAGTCCTTATCATCAAAGCCCTTACCACTACACACAGTACTGAGGAGAGATAGAAAGTTGCTTTTCCCAAGGTTGTTTTCTCCGATAATGTAATTATGTTCCGGATGGAAGTTGACGGTGATACCATCAATATTCCTATAATTAGAAACCCGTACATAGGTTATTTTCATATAATCTCCTTCCAGCACCGTATTGCTAAGGCTAAAACCGATAGAGATTTAGTCTTCACGTATAGCATCTGCCTCAAAAATTCTATCAAGCTCCTCGTTTGACGTAATACCGCGAACCTTATTTCTGACTGTTGTTTTTCCCATATCCAATCGATAGAAATGTTCGTGACCATCTACACCTTTTTTTAGACGAATGAGCTGAATTCTGCCAAATTTATCCCAGTGTTTCTCGGCAAATTTCGCCAAGCCTACAGCCTTGGGGTAATTATCCTTACGACTGGGGTCATGTGGTTCCAGAATATCGAAAACGTAACCCTGTGCATCTGCTCTAACAACCACTAAATCCGGGAACATAGAAGTGGTAATACCGCTAACTTCATACGGTATTTCAAGTGACCACTTTTTACGGTCGAGATTACGTAACCAGCAGACGGCACCGTTTTTAAGTTCTTCTTTAATAACTCCGCTCTCCCATTGGTTTAGTGATGTTTGGAATGTACCGTCCTCGGAACAATATAGGTGCTGTTCAAACTTAATGCTATCATCTGGCACAGAGAAATCGATTGAATCGGGTAATACCCATGGCACAGCTATCGGTTGTACAGAAGCATTGATTAACCTTTCATAAAAATTTTTTCGTGCCTCGTTTAATTTTGCAATGGAGCGCTTATTGCCTTCGTAGAGATTAATGAATTTTTCCTCTGCAAAGGCTTCTATTCGTTCCATTGCGTCCGTGTCGTTTGTAAGAACGATGATCTCCTTTTTTATATCGATATGGTCACGGCTACTGTGCCGAATCCAATATTCTTTGTGCAGGCCTTCGCCCAACAGCTTTCCGGCCTGTTCAAAATGTCGTGAAATATCGAAATCCGATACTGTCATGGTCTGTGTTGCTTCGTCAAAGGAATAGGCATTGTCTCCGTACTCAAATATCAGTGTACCCAGAGCAAATCCGGTGATCGCAGCAGCTCGGCTGTTAAATTCTCCGCTTTCTTTTATCCGCGCAATTTCCTCATCCATTTTTGATAGAACTGCATGTTTAACTGTTTTCTGCGCTCCTAAATCAATGCCGTCCATCGTCAGTGCTCGGGAAAGCTGTATTAGTAACTTAAGAGGTGCCTGTTTGCGAGATGAATCTATCCGGTAAGTGACGAGGTTATCCATTGCATCAAACACATCGGCATAGGCAAGATTGCGACCAAGTGTAACAAGTTCTTTGTTAGTACCTGTTTCGGCGGGCATAGCCGACTCACTATCGCGTAGAGCATTAACCACATTTTTCACTGTATCTTCGTCAAAGTACGGAAGAAAAAGGCTCACGCTATTAAGTTCAGCATCGGAGGCAATTCTTCTCGCTAAAGGAGTGCGAATCATACGACCTAAAAGCTGCGCAATATAAGTATAGTCTTGTGCACTGCGGAACGACATCATCGTTTCAGCACGTGGACAGTCCCAGCCTGTGGAAAGGTTCATTTTGAAGAATACTACCTTCACATTTTCTTCGTCTTCAATTCGAGAGGCCTCGATTTGCTGAATTTCGACGTCACGTACTTTAATCGTGCCACGGTCATTAAAGGTATGTACCACTTCACCAGGCAGTAATTTGCGCCCCAGTGATTCCTCAAGTAAATCAATACAAGCCCCAATATCAGTATGGGTTACTTCGCGTTCGTTGCCATCTTCGACTTGAACAACGAGAATAGGATTTACCATTTTCTCGTTTTCGCGTTCACAGTAAGCTTTCCAGTGAGAGCACTTTTTAAGCCAATTTTCTACTGCACCCTTGAACATGGTCATTTCGGCACTTAGTTGAATATCCGGGAAATGAATGATGATTCTGTCCTTTAAAAGTCCGGAATCACGCACATGCTCAGGAGGAACGATGACTTTCTGAACTGTCGATGTAGTTCCAGCAATTAAATTATCAAATCTCTGAGGGGTTGCAGTTACACCGATAACAAGAGGCATAATGCATAGCCCGTCATCCTCGCTACCTTTAATGAATTTCTGCATGATGGACTGTGCCTTGTTCTCCGCTTGAACGGATGTATAGGTGCCCCTGTGCGCTTCATCAATCACCACATAAAACTGCTTTGGATTACGCATGGCAGTGTTGGTAAGTGTTTCCCAAATTGAATACTGCCGTGTATCGGAATTTGCCGTCAATAGTTTGTCAGAACCTAGTTTTTGTGTGTTCAGAAAATAGATGCGGCCACCTTCAAGATACTCGGCGCTAAAGTTTGCATCAATAGTAACTAAATCCCGTACACGGATTTTATCAGACTTGCTTTCAATTTTTAGCCGCGTTTGCTCATTAAGTTCCGGTGAATCGGAAAGCCAAACAAACACTGACTTCGGCTCGCCAATGTTATCTGCACTCCCAAATAGAATTTCTTCAAAGAGTGTGGTCATGATGATTGTTTTTCCCGAACCTGTAGGTGCGGAAAAGGAAATTACTTGTGGGTCACGTTCGCTCCACATCAAGTGTGCTTTATTGATCTTTTCATGCAATTCAGCAAGGGCTGTTTCCTGAAACGGAAATAATGTATCTCTCATTTATGAATCCCTCCTGCTCCCCAACACAAAGTTGTCGATATAATCGCGGTATAGTTGGTATGTTTTATTTACTTTTATGCCAGCGGTCATTTCACGGAAGGCGTCCTCGGAGTTTGTTACGAAATAGACCACCCTGATTTTATCTTCTTCCGAGAGCTTTTCGGCAAACTCAGCAAACTTTGTTTCATCAACCAGAACAGCAAAGCCGTTCCGTGGAAGAATTAACATTTCTGGTTCTTCATTGCTGCTCAGTTCAGGTCGCTTACCAAGTGCACCAGATTTCAGCCACAGCAGTGGTAGTATTTCATGAAACTGCTGTCCCAACGACACGCTGTTTTTATCCAAAAAACCAAGTTTAAAATATTCGACATTGGCAGGGAAGCCCTCACTCATGGGGCGCTTCTCTTGTGTTGTCTCGCTAATGGGACCAAGCAAATCAGTAACCAGTGCTTTAATTTCTTTGAATCTCGCGGTCTCTTTGACCAATATGTAAAAGTCTGTGATGTGGTCTTGATCTTCCAACGCTTCAAGCCATTCATCAACAGCGTTTATATCAAATAAAACCGACGCTGAATGTTTATCCGAAACAATAAATTTGCTGCCCACTTTTACCAACGTTTGCGGCAGTTGTGCCTTTCCATCCTTGCCACGAAGCAAGGAAACAAGCTGCTTTTTAGCATTGGTTGTTAGTTCTGTGGGGTTCTCTACAAAGCCGAGCTGATAGAATGAACGATCAACTTCCTTTGTTACGGTGTGGTTCGTAAAGTACTCTCCTGTTAGAACTGTGCCATCGTCACGTTTGCCAAGAATGCTATATTTTATCCTCGGCCAAGTTACAGCGCGGCAAATTCCGTGTTTTTCCCATTCGAGGTCACCTGGTTGGTAGCCATTTCTTTGTAAATCCCGTGCCTCGTCAACTGAAACCTCATTATTTGTGACCAATATGCACCGTCTTTGGCCGTTATCCTCAACGTTCAACAGATTCACGGCATGGAGAGTTGTACCACTTCCGGCAAAGAAATCAACGATAAGGGCTTTTTTATTATTTCGAACAACTGCCATAATTGCATCTTTAGTAGAATAAAGTGATTTCGGGAAAGAAAATGCTCTTGACTGACCTACAATACTTGAAACCATGTCAGAACCATAAGCCCCAGCGTCATGATAAGAGCGGTGCCATACCGTTTTAATTACACGAGTATCATCCCTAGCATATTCAATGGTAACAACATTAGTAATCGGGTCACGACCGACAATTCGGATACCGCCACGCTCAATTTGTTGTTGATTTGGTTGACTTATGTACGAAATTCCCCAAGTTCTACGTTGTGAATCATATTTTCCACAAGCTACGTATCCTTTGGAAATCAGGTTGTTTAACGTGTCGCTACCAACACTCCATCTTCCAAATGAACCATCTTTTCTAATAGGCCACGCGACTTCATAGCCTTCAATCTTTTCACCAAGAACCGGTGATTGCGATAAAGGTAAGTAATTACCCGCCTTTACAACAGCTTGTCGCTCACTATCAACCAGCACAGGATAAAACATACTTTCCCGGTCGCTTCTATTTGCATCTGTTCCTGAACGTAGCAAACCCTTCCAACGTGGTTTTCTGTTGGGGATAGGTGGGTTTAGCAAATTATCATCGTTGTCAGCAACAAATGCGTTAGGAGCAAAGCAATACACTATATATTCCTCTACCCGCGAAAAGCGTCCCTGAGTAACCCCTTTAGGGTTTATCACAACTGTTACCATTTGGATATAAAACTCTGGAAAAAGTTGTTCTAACAGAATTCGAAGGTGATGCACCTCGTGTTCGTCAATGGTGACGATGAGAACACCTGTGTCTGGGTTCAAAATCCTCTTCGCAATCCTCAGCCGCTTCTGCATCATTGACAGCCACTTGCTATGACGCCAGCTATCAGAGGAATCCACATAGTCATTGTTGTATTTCCAATCTTTTGCCCCTGTGTTGTATGGCGGGTCGATGTAGATGCAATCTACCTGTTTGGGGTATAGGTATTCCAGCAATTGGAGAGCGTGGTAGTTGTCTGCTTCAATGAGTGTGTGCCATAGATTACTATCAGGCGCATTTTCTACAGATTCAATCGGTTGGAGCATAGGAAATATCGGCTCGCCAAATTGGGCAACCGAAACAAGTTCCGTAAGTGGGATGGCCACAGCATCGCCTGTTATCTTTTTACGGCAAAGGGCAGTATCGCCATTTAATTTCACCACTGTATAAAAATCATTGATGTGTCCTGTTTTTCGTGCAACGGTCGAGCCAAGTTTGACAGCAACATCATAAAGCGGAGTACATTCAGGGATGTGTTCTTCGAAAACTAGTCCAAATTTTTTATTCTTAGATAGGCGAGCAACTTCCTGTTCCAAGCGAATACGTAAAGACGTATCAGGGATTTGCCTTATTAAATCGTTGATTGCAGCCATATTTTAGATCCCCCCATTAATATCATTCGTTTCGTGCTTACTCCACGAACGACCAAAAAGCTCATTTCCATCCGACAACCGCAAAATCGTTGTAGCTTCTAAAATCTTGTGTGCCTTTGTGGTTGTAGAATCAGCTTTGTCAAACGCAATAAAGATCTGTCGTCCACTGGCCTGATAACGTTCCAATATGTGTTCTAGGTGTATGTCCTCAATGCGTTTGAGAATATTAGAATCATGAATGAGTACAGGGATTGGCCGTAACTCAAGCACACTTAAATCGTAAACCACCAGGCTCTTAAACGCAGTACCCTCACTGGTGTTTCCAGGAGTCTCGAAGGTGATTTCCTTTTGGGGAGTAATCTGCAGAATGGGTGCTATTTCTTGGTGTTCAGTCACTACACCATTTATCGTTGCCATACGTAGGTTGATGTTGTCCTGTATTTCTTCCAGCTTCTCGGTTTGTTGTAGCAATAGTCTTTCTAGCTTGTGCTCTGCTTCGGCGCGGATTTCCTGCAATTGTTTCTGGTGAATCAACTCGGCTGTTTCCTCTTCTAGTCTATCAATGCTTTTTGACACGTTGACACATTGGGAGAGGACTCGTTCCGACATCTCTTTTGCCAAACCGGATTCCTCTATCTTTTGATGTAAACGTTTGATTTCTTTATCGCAATGATCAATGAGCGGTTGCAAACGTGCTATTTCCTGAGCCATTTCTTCGCCCAGAATTTCTCTTATTCTCTTATGAAAGTGCTCAATTTCCTCGAAGGCTTTTATATCAGTATTTGGGAAAAAATGCACCAGGGAATCAAATTCACTGGCGGTTTCAGGATTAGTGTCAGCGATGTTACTCGAAATTGCATTAAGCTGAGACTGCAGACGATTGCGTTTGCGGATGAATTTATTCAACTCTTTTTGAGCCGCTTTTATCCGTTCAAATGTCTGTGTATCAAACCCAAACAGCGCTAATTGGGCCTCTTCACTGTTTTTCATTAGCTTCTGGAGCCTTTTCTTCAGTGACTCTATAGTCTTCTGATTCATTTCAATTTTTGCGGTGTCAACCTGCTGACGCTTACGCGATTTAAGCTGCGAGGATTTGACACCAAGTTCTTCCTCCATGTTCCTAATGGCAGAAAGAATATTGTAGTGACCAAATAGTTTCATCAGAAAATCAACTGCTTTTTCATCCTGTTCACGAGGCTTTACGAGCAGGGGGTACTTCTCCAGTGTATTTTCCCGGCCATAAATACGAAAATACCGCTCTGTAATCTCCGAAAATGTAAGGGCTGGAAGTCCAACCTTGTATTCCTGAAAGAGAAAGCTCCGAAATTCATCAAGCGACAACTTTGTAATGAAATGGCCTTCTTTATCACAGCGATATACATTTTTAGGTTCATCGGTTCTCCGGTAAAAGTAATGTGGCTGTCCTTCAAATTGAAAAGTGAAATAAATGGTATGAGGGCCGATCTCTTTTTTAATGTCATCAGAAAGGGTGTAGTAGCCTTCACCGCCGAATGCATAGTCGATAATCCACAGGAATGTTGATTTGCCGATGGCATTACTGCCGCCAGCACTACCTAAAACCGTATTAAGTCCTGAATTAAATTGGATGTTTTGATGCCCAGGTGCAAATTTATCACATCGAATTTCTGTCAACATAGCGTAGTACCCTCCCTTCATCGATTAGTTCAATTTTCCCCAATGCAAACAAGCAGTCTAAAGCACTTAGAAAATCGCCCATATCATTCTTCCCTGATGTGGTTAGTTCAAACAGCTCTTTAGGAGACATATCTCGCTGCGTCAATACTTCTAAGATATCTGGAAAACGGGCGATAACGCTGTTTGTATAAGATGTAACTTTATTCGGCAATCTCATCGAATACCTCACACCTTTGCACGAAGTAGGAGATTATTATTTCACAGGCTTCTTTGTATTTGCGGCCAGTCTTTTCAAACAATGTTTCAACGAGCAGATTATAAATGGCACTTTGGGAGGGAAGCGATTCGCTTGCATCTTCATACATCCGCTTAATACTTTTAGCAAACTTATCAACGTTTAGCTTGTTTTCTCCTGCCAATCGATCTAACGCATTATTAACGCCTTCATACAACTGCGTAACATCAAAAAGCACACGCTCTTTCAACCGCTTTTCAGTGACTTTCTTTTCAACCTTGACAGGTTCTATTTTGAGACGTGTATCATCTGTAACATCCATTAAGTTTACTTCACGAAGCACATCTTCAATTTGATTTTGCAATGTATATAGTGACGTTGCATTCCTTGCCGCCGTAAGATTTTCTAAATAATGTTTGTCCGATAATAAAGCCAATTTATCGTCTTCTGAGGCATTTTGCATTTCGCGTTCACAGTCAACACATAGAATAACATCATCAGTTTCAGAAAGGTGAACGACTTTAGCGTAATTAACGTCGTTACCTTCTTTTTTTATGCCTAATGGTCTCCCACATTTTTGACATTTGCCGCCTGTCTCTGTTAGTAAAACCAAAGCGCGAGTGTTAATCGCTATTTCATCGGCGATCCCCATTGAGAAATTGCTGTATGCCGTAAGAAAGTCTATGCTCGTTTTTTGTGTGTCAAAGGACTGTATGTACTCACCGGTTATCTCTCTTATGCTTTCTTGACAGTTGCGGTTTTCTACATTGACCACCGTATATAGGAAAAGCCCGGCCAGAAAGTCTTCTAATACAAAAGCATTACGTCCTGCAATAGTTGCTTTTGTCATTCCGTTAACTCTTTCCACAATTGTATCAGGCTCGATTGTGTCATCAGAAGCGACGATATCCTTCAACGCAAGAACGATGTGGCTCCTTTTGTTGCTGTCCAGGAGAGATAGGATATTATGTTTGAAATAATCAGCAACAGTACGCAAGTCCACTGTTGGGGCATTTTCAGTCACGATAGGCGATAGATTTTTCTTACCACGAACCAAATCTGAAGTAGTGCCATCATCTTCACGAATATCATAATTTGGCGCAATAGAAAGCAAGATGGTGCCACACAACCGCTTTTGCGTAACGCTTTTTGCTTTACAAAGCGTTAAAACCGTTGCGTAAGAACCAAAGCACAGCTTTTTCATAAATTGCGCCCCCTTAATTAAATCTAAGAATTCGATGCATCATCATCGACATAGTCAACAATATCACCAATGTTCACATCAAGAGCCTTACAGATTCTGGCTAATACGTCCATGCTTACCGGCAAGTCCTTACTCATCTTCGCTATCGTAGTTGATGTCAGATTCGTCTTTGCCATCAAGTCTTTTTTCATCATCTTTTTATCAATTAATAGTTTCCAAAGCTTGTTATAACTAAATGCCATTATATCGCCTCCAAGCATTCTGGACGCTCTTAAAATAAGTTGTTACCTAATTATAGCAAATAACTAAGCAAATAAAAAACATAAATTTAAATATGTTAATTTAATCTTTGCAAATGCTTAGTCCAATTTTCTGCGATAAAAACAAATGAAAATTTGCTGAGTAATAGCGGAGTGATAGCGGAGCTGTAGCTGAGGACTCACCGTGCTTGAGCCAATAAAATCAATATAGACGGTCAGACAAGCCGTACTTTTCATGGAAAGGAGATGCGTCGAGATGCGAGATATCCGAAACGCTCGCGGCAAGCTGGTCTGCCGCCTGGATGAGAAAGCTGGCGTCG